>ERZ1740070.768-NODE-768-length-21193-cov-14.798893_pt1 | contig 21193 bp, 14 predicted proteins | sample MGYA00581734_ERZ1740070 | MGnify/ENA primary metagenome ERZ1740070 (study PRJEB43018, sample SAMN04849744) | marine metagenome | isolation source: floating plastic debris | place: Pacific Ocean | collected 2008-09-01 | study: EMG produced TPA metagenomics...
CGGAGAGCAATTTAACATAAATGAATTAGAGCTAGCTGATTTTAGTGTTGATGGAGAAGCGTTCTGCGATTCAGATCCTGTGCCTACAGCGGTTTATAATGGAAGCATAGAAGGTGTCGGCTCAATCAGGCTGCAGAGAAGCTTTTTTGACAGTGGAGGGCTAAACTTTCAGCCTATGACAGATGTGCCCTATAGTGTAAATGTTATTTTTGTCTTCGACGCGGCGGCTCGATCTTTGGCGGAGGAGGGATCCATATTCCTTGGCTTTCCGGATGCCGTGGCTTTTGTTTTTAACTTCGGGTTAGTTTCAGACACTGAACCTGCCAATGCGGTTGGCTTCATTATTGAAGATGATCAAGGAAACAGAAAAACGTATTTACGTGAATTTGAAGTACTTTCAACATTGGGAAATGAGCTTGAAATTAACTTGTTGGATTCATTTTATTATTCTGATACCCCAACAGCGGCAGAAGAAGAGGATTTGGAAGAAATTACGAATGAAATCTTTCAAGGAGGCACGCTACATGTTTCAGACCTCCCTGCCGATGGGTTAGATGTATTCAGATTGTTTAATACCTGTAATCAATACGAAATATTTCTCGTCCGATAATTTTCTACGGTTTTTCTATTAAAGGTCTTAATTTGACTCTATTTTCATTAACTTTTGGTTGGCTATTGTTAAACTAAACTGAATCATGAAAAAAATACTTGTACCCACAGACTTGTCAGATATCTCAGTCAATGCTTTAAAATTGGCGATTGAAATTGCTGATAAGTCGGATGGAGAAATATATCTTGTTAATTTCTTAGATCATCCGTTAGGTCGTGGTTTCAATACTATGGGGGAGTCTGATCAGCAATTAGTCGACGAAGAGAACTTCTACATGATTCAATTGGTAAGGAAAACGCATGAAAGGGTAGGAAACATAGCGGCACAGTTTGCCGATCACCCAGGAAAAATACACTACGAAGTTTTTGACGAGGGTTTTGACGAAGGTATGACTATGTATGTAAAAGAAAAGGAGATTGATCTTATAGTTATGGGTACTACCGGTGAAAAGTCAGCGGAGGAGTTTTTTACAGGTAATCATACTGAAAGAACAATTGAAAAGGTATCCTGTCCGATAATATCTATAAAGGAGAATCACGGTTGGGCAGATTTAGGACATATAGTTTTAGGAGTAGATCTCAAGAATGCGGCTGATGATAAAATGGGTAAAGCCATTGGTTACTTGAACGACTTAGCCTTAAGCCTGGATGCGAAAGTGGATGTAGTTCATGTAGCCGATGCAGGTGATTCTCATCATTCACTTTATGAAAAGCAATTGAAGGACTTTGCCGGCAGACATGGCCTTATGAATTACGAGGTATCGGTAACTGAAAATGATGATAAGGAAATGGGGCTAATTGCCTTTGCTTTATCACAAGGGGCAGGTTTATTAGGTGTGTTAAGCCAAGCTGAAGGTGGGTTTTTTAGAGTTTTTACTCATAGTACTTCTGAGGAGATAACCAAGGAGGCACAACTACCGGTTCTCACAATAAACCTAAATACAATTTAAAGAATGGATCCCAAAAGGACCCAAATTACTTTGGGTCCTTTTGATAAAGTGTATAACGAACAGCCATTTGTATTACAGAATTCTGAGCATCTGCAATTAATGACTCGGCTAGTCTTGAGTTTGGTAATTTAGAAAACGAATTTCTGTATTGCACTCCCAAGGAGATCGAAGAATAGTTAACTAAAAGGTTTATCTGATATCCAAAGTCCTGCGATTTGAGATTATCCTTTTCAGGGGTATTGAGAGTGTTTGAACGACTGCCCTCTCTACGTAAGTTAAATCCTACTAAATACCCGGTGTAAAAGCCTGCACCAATGGTGATGAGCTTATGTAGGTGATAATTAGCATTTAAGGGTACGCTTATGTAATTAAGATTGTATTCCCATGTTACAATAGAATTTGAATTTTGTGCCGTGAGATTTTCATTAGCGGCGCCTACAGCTACATAATTGAATCCTCCTTGTAGAGATACTCTTTTAGCAACATGTTTATCTACCCATAACCCTATATGATAGCCAAATCGGCTATCTTCTTTTCTCACATTTTTGGAGTTCATCCTGCTCCATGATGGTCCTCCTTGAACTCCAAGAGTCCATGATTGGCCTTTAAGATTCGTGGTGAGAGTAAGAATGACGCAAAAACAAGTGATTATAGATTTCTTCAATTATTATTCAAGTGGTCACTAGACCAATGATAACAATAATCGAATTCTTATAGTGCACATTGTCTGTATTAAGTTCAGTATTACCTCACTGAATGGTTATCTATTTTTTGAACTATAAAGAAAAAATTTGTTGAGTAGTTAACCCCCAGATTCTGGTATTGAGGATACAATAGACACATCTGCTTGAGTAGTTTCAAAATGAAACTAATTCTTATTTTGGGGAATCGTTTCATTTATAATATGCTTTAAAATCATTTAATTGAAGTTTTTGTGATTGGTATAGTTTTCGAAACCTGACAATAAAGTTAACGAGTAAACCTATGATCACTATTGCAAAACTATTTTACATGCTAATAAAAGTAGATGGCCACATTGATGCCAAAGAACTTGAAATGGGTAGAAAAATGGCTGAATTAGAAGGATTCAGTGTGAATGATTTTGAGCACACTGTGGATAGCCTTGTAAATATAACTCAAGCAGAACTTTATGTAGATTGCATAAAAGGTTTGAAAGGATTCTCTAAATCAGATCAAACCAGGCTTTTGGCTTGGATGTGCCTCATCGCTAATTCCGACGGTTTTATGGACAACACAGAATGGAACCTTATCTACAAGATTTATCATAAGGAATTAGGTTTATGTAGACAGTCGATTCTTGACTATCAATTTAAACTAAAGAAAAAAATCCCGTATAAGTCAGTTATTACTTAATTAATCACCGTTCACTAGATTGAAAAAAGAGCCTGAGACACTCTCTAGTTCACTTAAGCGTTTTTTGAGTATTTTAATATGCGTTGGACCTACTTGTTCATAAATTTCAGGGGGATACGCCTTAAAGGCATTCTTTATAATTGAATCTTTAAGAGCTCTCTGAAGATAATTGGCTTCTTGTCTGAACACCTCTTCTTTTAGGTTTGGTAGTATCTTTTTGTCTAATGGGAGTGAATTTTTAGTTAAACCATCCACTTTTATTTCATTCAGGGTATAGGATTGAAATTTATTATTGAATATTCGAACAACCTTGCTTGCCCAACCATCTTCATATTTGCAAAAAGCCATATCGCGGTCTATGGGGATAGGTTTAGCTACGCCGTCATAAACACCCCACTTCCACTGTTTACTATGTCGATCCCAGTCACTGATTAAAAAATCGAAAAGCCTACATCTCAGAAATAACCGGGCATCAATCTCAAGTTGATCTTTTTGGACCAGCATAAACATATCGTTCGTGTTTAAAATTTGTTCTGGTCTATCAAATTTAGGGCTACCAACCCATCTTTTATTAAGTTCTTCCTCCATGATCACGACTTCACCCGCAAGCATTATAATGGTAGAATCTATCGGATCACGGTAAGGTACAACATAGATGACCGGTTCAGGATGAGCTATTTCTAAAGACTTTAAGAGCTTGGCAATCACCGGCCCTGAATAAGGGTTGAGCGCAGAGGCCTGATCTCTTATAAACGGTCTGACTAGCGATGGACGCAGGAAAGACGGAAGGGCATTGGAGTTGTCTTTATTAACAGATCTAAAAGCATATCTTTTCTTATTTCTGTCTTTTAGCTCCACACTGGTAGTCTGCTGACCACCTCCCGTTTTTACAAAAGTCAATGTATCTAAACCATTAAAAACGGGCAGATTAACTTTTGTCGACCATAATTTTCGGTGATGTTGACCCAAAAGCATTTCTCCTAATACGCTGGTCTTATAAAAACTGCTAATACCTCTGTTTATAGAATCTCTTACTTCTTTATTGGCGAAGCTACTTTGGGCTATCGCCAGTTGATCGACTCTGTTGAAAGCCGCACGTTCTTGTTGATTTATTAAGTTCGGTAGCCCATAGAATAGGAAAACAAGGAGTACAGGAATTAAGAATCTCTTACGTTTCCAAAACATAGTGTCGCTTTCTTATTTCAGGGTTAATGAATACCATACCAATCTGAAACAGGTCCAGGGTGAGCGTTACTTGATAATGGCCTCTTATATGTTTCCATGCCTCATTCATTTCACGGCTAAGGTGAATATCGTCAAAAATAAAGCATGTTTCATCATGACTCTTCCCCAGCAGCAAATCAAAGTATTTAAGTGTAGGATTATAACTATGGTTAGCATCTAGAAAAGCAAGGTCAATAGGAGGTGAAGTTTCCAGAAATTTAGGTAAAGATGTGTCTATATTCCCTTCTACAACCTGCACATTTTTGCGTTGATCATTTAATAACTCCGTAGCTATATTCACTAATGAAGTGGAACCTTCAAAAGTGGTCACTTGAGTTTGGTCAGGTTTGGATAAGTACAATGTGTTAATGCCTAATGAAGTGCCTAATTCAATAACATTTTTAAAATTCATATATTGTATCAATCCCAGCATTATTTGAGAATACTTTTTTTCAGTGACCCCGTAAGAGGCAATATCTGTCACTTTTCGGTATTCACTTTTTTCTATGCTAGACCCCGACCCCAGATCATTAACCTCAATCACATTTAGACTCGATTTAAACTTTTCGCGGATTTTCTCAATTTGTGGATCAGCAGACACCCTCTTTCGCTTATCAATTACATTTTTGTATACTTCATAAACGAAAGGAGATTGTAGCGAGTGTATATTTACTGCATCAAGCCAGTAACTCATATAACTCTTAAACTGAAAAAACTTTGACAAGGGACCAACCTTTAATTCAACTTGAATGGCGCTACCATGGTGAATTCCGGTATAGCTACTTCAAACCTTCTGCCATCTACTATCCGTTCCATAAGATACATACCTCCCATCTTTCCTATACCTGATTTAAGATTACAGCCTGAAACGTATTGATGATATTGTCCGGGTTCAAGAATAGGTTGTTGTCCTACTACACCTTCACCGTCTACTTCGCGTGGAAGCAAAGCAGCGTCATGAATATTCCAATGCCTTCTTAAAAGCTGAATCGTGTTTTCGCTTTGATTCTCAATAGTGATGCGATATGTAAAAACATAGTGGTACTGGCTAGGGCTAGAGTAGGACGGTTGGTATTCTGTTTCTACACTGACTTTGACTCCCTTTGTTATTTCTGTAACCACTAATTGATTAATTTACCTTTAAAACGAAATATCAATATAGTTGTTTAATTTTATTGCTAACAACAATTCGAACGAAATATGAACGTAAAAATTTCTGAAAGCTGGAAAACACATTTACAATATGAATTTAATAAGCCGTATTTCAACGAATTAGTTCAGTTTGTTAAAACGGAATATGAAAATCATACCGTTTATCCTCCAGGGAAAAAAATATTTAGTGCCTTCAATCATTGCTCTTTTGATGACGTTCGTGTTGTAATCATAGGTCAAGATCCTTATCATGGTCCGGGGCAGGCTAATGGACTTTGCTTCTCTGTTAGTGATGGTATTCGAAAACCACCGTCTCTGCTCAATATTTTCAAAGAGTTGCATGCCGATTTAGGAAAACCTATACCTGAATCCGGGAATTTGGAAAAGTGGGCAGATCAGGGTGTTTTATTGCTAAACGCTACGCTGACGGTTCGAGCGCATACGGCCGGATCTCATCAGAAGAAAGGGTGGGAGGACTTTACCGATAGCGTAATAAGATTGGTTTCCAGCCAAAAAGAAAATGTTGTATTTATATTATGGGGAGCCTATGCTCAGAAAAAAGGAGAAGTCATAGATCGATCAATACACCACATTATCAGTTCAGCACACCCATCACCTTTTGCTGCGGATAGAGGTTTTTTTGGTAGCAAACCATTTAGTAGAGCAAATGCTTACCTTATTGAAAAAGGCAAGCAAACCATACGTTGGTAATTATTCAATAAGATTAAAAAATCTGCGCCAACGTATTTTGCTAAAGAAACTTTCATCTGCGTCCAATGATAACCAGATGAAAAAGCCTTTGCCTACAATGTGATCAGCGGGTACAAAACCCCAATATCTTGAATCAAGAGAATTATGACGGTTATCTCCCATCATAAAATAATAGTCCTGATTAAATGTATATTTTTTGACCTCCTTGCCGTCAACTAACAGCTTGCCATCTTGTACTACAGCATCATCATTATGGTCGTAAAGGGTTATAACTTTGCCATAGGTAGCGAGAGTCTGACTATTAATATTAATAGTGGCTCCTTCTTTCGGGATCGTCAATGGCCCATACCAATCTCCATTCCATGGGAAGAGTTCTCGATCCTGGGGAAAAATATTACCTTCCCACTCACCTTGATTATAGGCTTTATACGGTCTGATGTTTAGAACAAATGGTAGTTCCACAAGTTTGCCCTTTTCTTCTTGGGTCAAATAAAATAGTTGGAAAGCTCCTCTTTCATTAATATCAGGATAGCCAGATCCTTTATCAATTCCTAAATTATCCAGTACCCTGTCGCTAAGCTGAGTTTTGGAATGAACGACATATGAAAACTGCATTTTTTCAGGATTCGCTCCCTTTTCACCGTTTATAAAAATCTGTTGATTCCTTATTTCAATAACATCACCCGGCACAGCCACGCATCTTTTTATGTAATTTGTTTTTAGATCTACCGGATAATCTATCCATTTGTTTTTATCAAACTCTTCAAAGTTGTTCTCCTCTATCCCAGGTACATTAAACACAACCACATCATTTCGTTTTATATGAGTGAAACCCGGAAGTCGGAACTGAGGAAGTTGAATCCAATCCAGGTAAGAAGGTATATTGGTTAACCATATTTTCTGATGTGTTAATGGTACCTGTAAAGGTGTTTTTGGGGTTCGTGTTCCATAATGGAACTTACTGACAAAGAGGAAGTCGCCAACTAACAGCGATTTTTCCATGGAAGGAGTAGGAATTGTAAATGCCTCCATAATCAGCCATCTAATGAGTGTTGCCGCTACTACTGCGAATAGAATAGCATCCCCCCATTCCCTGAGTTTTGATTTAGGCGGCTTATTTTCTTCTTCTTTCTTTTTAACCCAAAATTTCCAGTTCATTTTTTATCTTTCTTGCTGTAAGAGTGCAATACAACATCACATCCTTACATCGTCTTTAAATTATATCTGCAAAAAGTCTTGCATGGTAAGAACTCCCTTCTTTTCCAATATCCACTCAGCCACCATCAATGCTCCGCTGGCAAATCCTTCTCTTGAATGTGCGGTGTGTTTTATTTCAATATCGTCTACTGCTGATGAATAAGTCACTATATGAGTCCCTGGGACCTTACCCTCACGCTTGGATCGAATAGGAAGATTATTACTATTGCCACTCCCTAGTACCCAATGATCGATCCCTTTTTTTTCTTGAATTATGCCCTCAGCAAGTGTAATAGCGGTACCACTTGGCTCGTCTTTTTTTTCAGTATGGTGAATCTCTTCCATGCTTACCTTATAGTTGCTAAAGCTATTCATCAACCTGGCTAATTTCTTATTAACGTCAAAAAACAAGTTAACGCCGATACTATAATTAGATGCGTAGAAGAAGGCCCCTTCCATTTCCAAGCATAGTTGATCTAAATGAGGCTTTTTATCCAGCCATCCTGTAGTTCCGGAGACTACAGGAATACTATTTTGTAAGCAGTATTCAATATTTCTATACGCCGCATTGGGCTGGCTAAATTCAATGGCTACGTCAGTATTTTTTGATGTGTAATCAGATAATGAATGTGTATTTGATTCGTCTATTCGGCCCGTTATATCGTGACCGGCGTTGAGCGCAAGAGTTTCAATAGTCTTACCCATTTTACCATAACCGAGTAATAAAATTTGCATACTCAAAACCTAAACTTAAGAGCTAGTCCCGCTCTGTAGCTTTCAAATTGTATTTGTTCAAAGGAAGGTTCAACCTTAACCCGAAGATCAGGATTAAGCTTAAATTCTTTTAAATGCGCTGATATATGAGCCTCGGCTATTTGGAGCAAGTAGAAAACTCCGGTCATGATCATATAAAAATCCCGTTCTCTTCTGGTATCGTCTATTAATGATCTTAGTTGCTCCTCCGATAGTCCATCGGGAGAAGTGTCCAAATCGTTTTCGAGTAGATCGAACAAGTCTACCCGATATCCGTTGTATAGGTCCGACCAATAATTTACGGTAAGTCCTAACGCTACAAATCCGCCGTAAACCAAAGGCAGCTTCCAATAGTCTTTATTATATATTTGCCCAAGACCTGGTAATATAGCAGCCTTTAATGAAGCTCGTCTGGGGACAAACTGTGAAGCATAGGACTGAATTTCCTTTATATTTTGTACCGTATCGGTACTGCTAATAATTTTATCGTCCGATTCAAGAGAATCTGTCTGTACACCAGGCGGAGTAATTTGTGCAAGCAACTCCACACCCAGAAACAATAAAAAAAATGTAAGTACTATTCTCATTTAATTTCAAGAATATCCAAAATACGATTTAGATCCTCTATTGATAAGAAGGGTATTTTTATTTCACCTTTTTTTCCGTCAGATTTCACATGCACTTTAGTTCCAAAGTGGCTAGCCAATCGCGACTGTAGATTTGCAATTTCCTTGCCAGATGATGAATCAGTATCCGAATTCTCTTTTCGTTTTTGATCTGACTGATCTTTGCCCAAAGCCCTGACGAGATCTTCTACCTTCCTTACGGAGAGATCATTTTGAATGATCCTATTGAAAACATCGAGTTGGTTATCGACGTTGTCGACATTTATTAATGCACGAGCGTGACCCATACTTATTTTTTTATCTCTCAGCGCAATTTGAATGTCCGGTGGTAGCTTTAAGAGCCTGAGATAGTTGTTTACGGTCGATCTATTCTTACCAACGCGATCTCCCAGTTCCTCTTGTTTCAGATCGCATTCTGTTAGTAATCTTTGATAACTCAACGCTATTTCTATCGCATTCAGGTTCTCTCGTTGAATATTTTCAATCAACGCCATTTCCAGCATCTGCTGATCATCTGCTAATCTAATGTAAACTGGTACGCTCTTTAGGCCTGCCAGTTTTGAAGCTTGCAGTCTCCGTTCTCCTGATATCAGTTGATATTGACCTGTGGTGAGTTTACGAACGGTTATGGGTTGAATAATACCTTGAACAGCAATCGATTCGGCAAGTTCTTCCAGAGCTTCTTTATCAAAATGTGTACGCGGCTGAAAAGGATTTACCTCAATAGAAGCAATTTCAATTTCGTTTATGTTATTGGTTATAACAGTCTTACTACCTAATTCAGATTCTTTAGATGGTGTGTCCTCCAATAGAGCCCCTAAACCACGACCTAATGCGTTTCTTTTTTTTGGGGTTTTTGCCATATCTATTTATTCTTATCCGCTATTTCCTTGGCCAGGTGAAGGTAACTTATAGCTCCCTTGCTTTCGGCATCATGCGCTATTGCTGGAACCCCGAAACTGGGAGACTCGCTTAATTTAATATTTCTGGGAATAATAGTTCTAAATACCATTTTCTTGAAATGTGTCTGCACTTCCTCAACTACTTGATTGCTCAAACGAAGCCTTACGTCATACATTGTAAGTAGAATACCTTCTATACTCAAACCCGGATTCAGTCTCGTTTGAATAATCTTTATTGTATTTAAAAGCTTTCCAAGTCCCTCTAAAGCAAAATATTCACATTGTACAGGTATAAGGACGGAATCTGCTGCTGTTAGCGCATTAATGGTTATGAGTCCTAACGATGGTGAACAATCGATAATAATAAAATCATAACTATCCCTTACTTTAGAAAGAGTGTCTTTCATTTTTTCTTCTCTGTCGTCAATGCTGACCATTTCCACTTCTGCTCCGACAAGATTTATGTGTGAAGGCAGCACATACAAATAGTCGATTTCCGTTTCTTTTATAGCGCCAACTACATCTACATCATCTACCATGCATTCATAAACGCTATTTTCAACCTCTTTTGGGTTTATACCTAAACCAGAAGTTGAGTTTGCCTGGGGGTCGGCATCTACTACAAGTGTCTTATATTCAAGGGCTGCTAAACTGGCGGCTAAGTTTATTGCTGTTGTCGTTTTACCAACGCCACCTTTTTGATTTGCTATTGCAATTACTTTACTCATAAATAGAGTCGACTGATGTTAGGAATTTTTCGAAAAAGCTTCTATTCATAGACTCTATTTTCGAGCCAGCAAAGATATAATTTTAAATGAATTTTGGCAGGCTATCTTTAAGTCGAAGACCACCTTTGTAATCAAATAGATTGATTTTTTCTTACTTCTTTTTTTTTGCTTGCTGGCTTGACTTCATTGCTTCTTCCAGGCGAAGCTGAAACTTAGATTTTTTCTTGTTTGCTCTGCGTTTTTTATTCTCTTCAAGAATCTCTTTTATTTTGTTTTCATTAATCATTTTTCGGATTAAAGCCTGCTGACCAAAAGTAACCAGGTTAGATACAAAATAGTAAAAACTCAATGCTGCCGGGTAGGAGTTAAGTACAAACATAAAAATAACAGGCATCATATATGAAAGGGACTTCATAGGTCCTTGAACGGTACTTACCTGTTGATTCTGCCATGTAATGAAAATGGTGGAAACTGTCATCAACAATACAAAAAGACTGACATGACTACCGTAAAATGGAATCTCGAATGGAAGGTCAAGAATTGAATCAAAGGTCGATAAGTTCTCTGCCCACAAGAATGACTTCCCTCTTAGCTCTATAGATTGAGGAAAGAAATAAAACATTGAAAGCAGTATTGGCATCTGAAGTAACATTGGAATACATCCACTAATCGGATTAACACCAACTTTTGAATATAGCTTCATTTGTTCTTGTTGAGCCTTTTGCATATCATCGCCATGCTTCTCTTTGATGACATCAAGTTCAGGCTTGAGCACTTTCATTTTTGCCATGCTGACATATGACTTGTAGGAGAGTGGAGACAACGCCAGCTTTATAACAAGCACCATAATCATGATTATAATGCCATAATTACTTAGGAAGTTATTTAGAAGGTCGAAAAGTGGTATAATAATAAATTTATTGACCCAAATCATAGGTGGCCAGCCCAACCATAAGTTCTTGGAAAAATCTTTAGCCACGTGTTTAGTAATATGGTAGTCGTTTGGACCGAAGTAATATTTAAATTCTCCTTTATTGGAAGTAAGATCAGCGTAAGGAATACTTAAAGCCAGCTGTGCAAATTTAACCTCCGACTCGTCTTCCGGATTAAAGTCTGTGCTTACTGCAGCGCTACTAAAGTCGTTTTTAGCCACTATTCCAGCTATAAAAAACCGTTGTTTTATAGATGCCCAATTCACTCTTTCATCTATAACTTCCTCTTCCAGTCCCGTTGATCTTTCACTTAGATAATCAAAATCTCCGGAGGCGGTAAAATAGTTGATCGTAGTATTAGTTCTGCTGAGCTCAATATCCTTCTCTTGCGGGCGTATGTGGTCCTCCCATTTTAAAATAAGGTCTTCTTTGGTAACGTAGCTATCAAGTCCGGTCAATTCAAGTTTATAGCCCACTTCGTACCCTGCGTTGGGCATTTCATAAGTATGACGAATTTTACCTATCTGTGGGATACTTAACTCGAAAATATGTACGGTAGTATCGTTATCTGCACTGCTGCTGTATGAGTAAAAAAGATCGGTTAATTCAATTACTTTCCCGGGGGTATTCAGCGTTAGGTTAAACTGATTACTTTTATCAGTAAGCAGGACAAGCGGTTCGTCAAAAAAAGTTTCAAAGTGTTTTAATTCTACTTCTTTGATGGAAGCCCCTTTAGTGCTCACTTCAACCCTGATATCTTCATTTTCCAAAGTTTTGACGCTCTCATTTCCAGTGGCGCCAACTCCAAAAATTCCGTATTTCTGACTGTTCATTACAGCTTGTAGTGAATCTAAGATGATAGTCTCATCTTGTACAGAATCAATATTATTTTCTATTGTTGGGGTCAAATCCTGGGTTACCTCCTCAGCTACTTCAGGTTGAGGTGTTGGAGGCTCAGGAGCGAAAAAGGTGAAATACGTAATCACCATTAATGCAATTAATATTAAGCCAGTGGCTTGATTTCTATCCATTTCTATCTACTTCTCTAGTCTTACGTTAACTCTTGCTATTTGCGTATTGCAGCGATGCGGCCACAAACTTAACAAATAGTGGGTGGGGATTAAGTACTGTGCTCTTTAATTCAGGATGATATTGCGTACCAATAAACCAAGGATGGTCAACTAACTCAACAACTTCTACTAAACCCGTCTCCGGGTTTATACCCGATGCCCTCAAACCAGCTTTGTTGAAAGCATCTAAATATTTGTTATTAAACTCATATCTATGTCGATGGCGTTCACTAATTTTTTGTTTACCATACGTAGCTGCCGCCTTGCTACTTTTTTCCAGATTACACGGATATGCACCCAAACGCATAGTTCCACCTTTATCTGTTATTTTCTTTTGCTCCTCCATTAAATCTATAACAGCTTCTTTGGTTTTTTCATCAAATTCAGTCGAAGCAGCATCTTTATATTTGAGGACATTACGGGCAAACTCTATAACAGCGCATTGCATGCCCAGACATATACCGAAGAAGGGAATCTTCTTTTCACGAACATATTTAACAGCTTCTATTTTTCCGGGTATTCCACGTTCTCCAAAGCCTGGGGCTACTAACACACCATCAAGATGACCAAGCAGACTTTCGCAGTTTTCTTCGTTAATGGACTCTGACGAAATCCATTCTATCTCAACTCCACATTCATTTTCTGCGCCAGCATGAATAAATGCTTCAGCAATAGACTTATATGCGTCGGGTAATTCAACATACTTTCCAACCAGGCCGACCCTAATTTCTTCAGTAGGATTTTTTAATCTACCCAGGAAGTCCTTCCATTGGTCTAAGGCAGGCTCATTTTTATGGCTCATTTTTAATTTTGTTAACACCCGCTCAGCTAACTTTTCCTTCAGCATTTGTACAGGAACATCATAGATAGTTTCTGCGTCTAGAGCTTCTATTACAGAGTTATAATGTACGTTACAAAAAAGCGCCAATTTCTTTCTTATATCTGCAGGTAATTTCCTGTCAGCGCGACAGACAAGAATATCCGGTTGAATACCCGCTTCAAGAAGCTGTTTTACTGAATGCTGGGTAGGTTTAGTCTTTAACTCCTGTGCTGCTTTTAAGTAAGGTATAAGAGTAAGATGGATAACCAAAAAATCGTTCTGACCTACATCCCATTTTACCTGTCGGACGGCTTCAATAAAAGGCAGGGACTCAATATCGCCAACACATCCACCTATTTCGGTAATTACAAAATCAAACTCGCCACTTTCGCCAAGCAAATATATGTTTCGTTTGATCTCATCAGTTATATGCGGAACGACTTGCACGGTCTTACCGAGATACTCACCCTTGCGCTCTTTGGTAATGACATTATTATAAATACGACCTGTAGTGATATTGTTTGCCTGTGATGTCGGTATATTTAAAAAGCGTTCGTAATGACCTAAGTCAAGATCAGTTTCCGCACCGTCGTCCGTTACATAACACTCTCCATGTTCGTAAGGATTAAGTGTGCCGGGGTCAATATTTATATAGGGGTCAAACTTTTGAATGGTAACCTTAAACCCTTTAGCTTGAAGAAGTTTGCCCAGAGAAGCTGAAATGATCCCTTTGCCCAGGGAAGACGTAACGCCACCTGTTACGAAAATATATTTTGCCTTGGCCATAAGTTTTACTAGGTTGCTCTTTAACTTATGGGATGCAAATGTAGAGGAATATCATGGATTATTACGTTCAAGTACAATTATTTAAACTTAGCGTCTACCTTTACAAAAAAGGTAGCTAAAAAATAATACGGTTACCTATATTCGGAAATTTGGTATCAACACAAAGTGTTGGCTTAACTTATCCAAAGTTGGACTTTAAACGCGTACACTTTTAATGAATGCAACTCGCTTAACCCTAATCATTTCTTTCTTTTTAATTTTTCCTTTTTGGATTAAGGCCCAAAATATAGTTAGTGCAACACATGAGACTGATGACCAACTTCAGGTCGAAATAATCTTTGATTCTCCTCCATCTAGTGTATCAGGTGATTATGTTCTAAATGGAGGGGTGATCCCTGTGGCCAGCGTTTTCGTTTCTGGAAATACTGCCTTCTTAACATTAGGGTCTGTTGTTCCGGTTGGATTAAGTTCGTTTGCTATACAGTATACTCCCACAGGAAGTAATGGAACTTCTGAAAATAATAGAGCGATTGCCTGTGCAGATTTTCAATGGGAGGCGACCAATACTCCAACACCCCCATGTGCACCTGTAAATCCGATTACTAGAATGACGTTTAGTGTTACTCCAGGAGCGAGAAATTCATCCAATTATGATATAAATAATCTTAGGATAAGAGCAATTTGGGGAGGTGGTGAAACACCGGCAGAAACGGTAATTTTCCCATTTGAATCAGATGCAAGTGGGAATGTGAGCGCAATGACTTCATTCATTACTGGAGATGGGGGAAGTAATGCTTTTACGTACCCAGATAACCAACCTGAATGTTCATATACATCAGCATGGCGTATTCAGGTAGTGGGTTTGCTCGGAATATGCGCCGTTTCTGATCCTAATCAGTTCGTTACTTATGCATCTCACAATGAAGATAATGAAGGAAATGGAGTATTAAGTCTTCAGCCGACAGTTGCAAATACGGAGCTAGTATGTTTCAATGACGAGGCTGATATGTCTTTCTCAGATTTATCTACATTAAACTGTATTGCTGATCCAAATCAACCGAATACGGATATGCGATGGGTCAGGGTTATTTATGGAGATGCTACAAGGCCTGATGCCGATAGAATACCGAATGTATACGTTGGAGGTGTACAGATTACAGATGATACTGGAGCACTCATTGCGGGTGAATATATTCCTACCTTTGGAAACAGTACAGCCGCTTTAGGTACTGGAGATGCAATAGGTGTTGTTCAATTTAATACTCCTCTTACTGAACTCCCGGCAGGAGTGCTAGATCAAATTACGACAATAATGACTGTGGGTGAAAGCAGGGATGTTGGAGATCAGTTTTATGTGACTTTGGAGTATTGGAATGTGTGTAATCCCTACACTATAGGCAATCCGTTAAACAATCAAGTCACTACGAACAACTTTATTGAAATCATTGATATACCGCCACCTCCTACGCCAGTTCCTGACGAGATATGCGAAGGTGATGGGCTTGGTGGAATAAACTTTGCTATTACCGGAACGGGTGCAAGTACTGCAATTAATTGGTATGATAACGATCCTAATTTAGGAGGGAATTTAACGGCCAATCCAAACGGTACCAATAGTGCTACTTTCCCGGCAACAAGTTTCCCAGGAGGCATAGATACTAATATTCCTGGTGATTATTCTATGTGGGCCACATATGTTTTAGGAGCAACAAACGACTGTGAAAGTGATCCGGTGGAAGTAGTCGTGACAGTTCGAGAAGATCTTACACAACCTGATGCATTCTCTATCTTTTCAAATTCTGTTTGTAATGGTACCAACAATGTAACTTTTGAGCTTCCAAATCCAGCCGGTTCAACCACTTTTGGAGGGGCTACTGAGTATCAATGGAGTAATACAGGCGGTGCTGGTGTCAATCTAGACGCCACCACAGGCCAATCAATAACTGTTGATTTTAACTTACCAGGCAGCTTTACAACTTTGACAAGAACGATTAGAGTCAGGAGGAGGTATATAAATAATCCTCGATGTAACTCTCCGTTTAGGACCATAACAGTTACTGTCTATGGACAAACTGTCGGAGGTAGCACCACTCCAGATAACACTATCTGCGAAGGGGATAATACAGGTGTCATTAGTTTATCTGGAGAAATAGGGACTATTTTAAACTGGGAACGGCAGGTAAATGGTACTGGTTTTTTTGATATTGGTAATAATGGTAATAATTCATTCAATGAGAATTTGGCAACTGCCGGTATTTATGAATATCGTGCAGTAGTAGATAATGGTCCTTGTACTACAGAGAGGAGCTCTATTACCACAATCATTGTAAATCCATTTCCGTCGATACCTACCATTAGTCCTGCTCCAACTGTAGACATTTGTGAAGACGGATCTACGACTCTAACGGCCTCCAGTAACGCAGCAGCTGATAGCTATCAGTGGTATAGAAATGGTGTAGTGGTTGGTGGTGCAACGAATTCTACTATTACGTTAGGAACAGTAGCAGAGTCAGGTTCTTATACTGTTGAAGCAATTGGTATTGCACCCACTAACTGTACAAGTGCACAATCTACTCCAACGGTGGTAACCATTAACCCACTTCCAAGTGCTTCCAATCCAGTAGGTGGAGGTTCCGTATGTTCTGGAAATCCTGCCCCCGATATCGTTTGGACGTTGATAGGAACAGCGCCTTTTCAGGTAACCTATACTGATGGAATTTCAACTTTTGGTCCAATTGCAGAGCCCACTAATACTTTTAATTTAACAAATCCAACTACGCTTAATGCAGGAATCTATCAAATTACAGCATTGACCGATGCTAATACGTGCTCGGGAACTTCGTTAGGAGGAGTAGCCACAATTGTGATAGGCGGAACCCCACCAACATTTGATACACCTCCGACGCTAAGTGTGAGTGATGTCTGTGATGATGGCGGTACCACAACTGATCCTGAATTGATTTTCAGTCTAGATGATGCCGGTTCAGCTTCACAATCAGGTTTTGTGCTGACCTATAATATTGACGGAGGAGCCAATCGAACAATTAATTTTAATACAGATGTTTCTGGAGATCCAACTGTAAGTATAATATTCAATGATGTCGAACTTGATGTAACAATACCATCTCCACATGTTGTTGAAATAGTATCAATAGTTAGCCCGGTAGGCTGCCTTTCTACTTTTAACACCCCTTTGAACTTTGTTGTAAACCCAACGCCTGCAGATCCAACTAATCCGGTTGATGGGATCGCTTGTAGTGATCCAGGTACTGGCGTTGCGTTATCTGTTGATGTTCCACCTGTTGATACAAGAATACGCTGGTACCGTGATATGGCCCTAACTATAGATGCTGTACCGGCCTTTGGGTCCATTTCTGGTAGTGCCACTAGAGATGAAATATTTGTGCCCAGTGCGTCAACGACGTTTACCTATTATGCCGTGGTTGAAAGTACTGTTGGGCCAACATTTTGCCAAAGTACCGGGTTTGTGGCTGTTGATATTACAGAAGACCCTAACCCTGATCCAATTTCCGCTCAAGCTGACGACCAGACATGTGACGACTTTTACGTACTGAGCGCAACAGCCGCGAGCCCAGCCGGGGCTACTGGCTTTTGGTCAACTACAGGAACATTGTACTACGAGAATTTTGATGATCAGTTAGATGATGCAACTAATGACGCCGGACAGTTTGGCTGGACAACGGATATATCTTCTTTAGTAAGTTTTACAGGACCAGGACCCAATGATTACTTTGCGGTGAGGTCCGGAAGATTTGAAGGTTTGGATTTAGGCAATGGGAGTACTTCGGCTTTCTGGTTTTCTGAAATTATTGACGTATCTAGTATCAGCTCTATTGATATTACCGCATTATTATATAAAAATGGAGATCTTGAAACAGGAGACTTTGTAGAGATCTACTATTTACTGGACGGCACACCTACTAAGTTTGGTGAACTTGTCAGGTCGGTCAATGACGTGGTTCCGCCGGATCCCGCCCTCGTGGAATTACCTGTTTCCAGCTTAGCGCTAGATGTGTCTGGAGTAAACAATCTTCAGTTGGAAGTAAGGATGCGGAGTAATGGTGGAGATGATATTCAAGGATTTGACGATATTATAGTTCGTGAGGCTTCTACTTCAACGCTTACTTTTGACGATATCTTTGATACAGGCACAACTGTAAGAGGGTTACAGGACGGTGCAAACAGTGTTTTTTGGAATGTTGTCAGTGAGTTTGGTGTTTGTATGCCCTTAAGTGAGGAAGTAATAATTACAAAAATACTGCCTCCGGTTGGAGTAGATATCACTGATGAGTTTTGTGAAGATACTTTTAATGGCACCACAACTGCCGGAATTGATCTATCTGTATATGATGGTCTGGTAACAGGCGGAGTAGCCAATAGAACTGTTGAATGGTTTTCTAATCAGACCAGAACTATTGCAGTTCCTTTGGTCCCAGCAGTTACAGGCGATCCTATTGTTACCGTTAGCAACGGTGACATCTTTTATCCTTTGATCACTGAGACAGCCAGTGGTGATAATTGTATAAACAACTTTTCACAACCAGGATCCATAACATTTACGGTCAATGCACTTCCTACAACTGTTGATCAAGATAGCTTTAACAATCCAGCCGAAACAGTTTTTTGCGAGGAGACGGTGGGTAGTGCTGATAAAGATAATATTGATCTTACATTGTTAGATGATAATGTTGCTAATGGTACAATAGCCGACAGGAAAGTTGAATGGTTCTTTGATCCTATGGTTCCAGTACTGGATAGAACCGATCTTGTAGGTAATGAAATATTGACTCCTACTGACGTAGATAATGTCGAAGGTGGGGATATTTTCTATGCGATAGTACAAAATGACGTTACTCTTTGTGAAGACATCGCTCAAGTTGAAATCACTGTTAATCCGCGCCCTTTAGATAATCCAATTCAGCTTACAAATGGTAGTACTCCAGCGTCGGTGACCTTTTGTAGAAGTGGTGCTCTCCAGTTTTTGCAAATTGATGATAACCTAAACCCAACTTCCGAATATTCTTGGAGTGTCCCAACGGGTGTCGGTGAATTTGTTCTAATCGGTGGTACAACGGGGGTCTTCGTTGGTTTTGAGGCACCAAATGAGATCCTGGCTCCTGGCTTACCTATAACGTTGACTGAAACATTTCCAGCTACTGGCTGTACCGGTAACGTTAATACTATTATGGTTATCGTAGAAGATGCCCCGGGAGCCCCTATGATTGATGGGCCATCTGAAGTCTGTGAAAACCAACAGAATGTAGTATTTTCTATAAATAGCCCGGTGGGTACCTCAACCTATAACTGGGATATTAAAGGTCTGGGTTCAATTATATCAGGTCAGGGAACCGATGCCATTACCGTTAACATAGCAAATACGAACGCTACTATTGAAGTTGAAGAAATAAGTTCAGCCGGTTGCCCTTCAGGTACAGGAGCACTTGCAGTTAATGTTAATCCAAGACCTGCTTTGACTTCCCCTAATACAGCTACTGTTTGTAGTGGTTCATCCGTGGATTCCGAGTTAATTTTTACATCAAGTCTCGGAAGCACTTCATATTCATGGGCGGTACAATCCAAATCAATATTTGTTGGAGGAACACTCGCAGGTAATCCAGGAACAGGAAATATAACCGAAGTTTTAACCAACGCCACTAATAGTATTGGAACGGTTGTTTATGAGGTTACGCCCTTCACTGAACCTGATCTGGGTGTATTTTGTAATGGTGCAGTAGAGTTGGTAACCGTTAGTGTAGAGCCTACACCTTCAGCAACGGTGCTTACAACTACACCAGTAATTTGTAATGGGGATAACGTTAGTATTGACATAACTTCATTGACGGTTCCAACAAATCCGACAGATTTAACCTTTAATTATGCAGTTTCCAGTACTGATGATCCTGCTATGGGTGGTACCGCTTTTGCAGGTGCAGCCGGTCAATCGTTTCCTTTAAATATAAATGGTGATTTAACCAATAGTAGTCTCAATCCGGTAACCGTTACTTACACCATAACGCCCTTGTTGGCAGGATGCCCGAACGGTTCTGATGTAACGGTAGATGTCATTGTTGAACCGACCACAGCTTTGTCAGCTAATCTAGTTACTCCGGCTGTCATTTGTGATGGTGATCTTGTTAATGTAGATGTAACAAGTTTATCTACATCCAGTACCCCTTTGGATCAGACCTATGAGGTAAGCGTAAGCAGTTCGACTGGTGATTTAAATGATATCATGGGTGAAGAATCTTTTGATGGTTTAACCTTCCAAGCCTATCCCGGCACGGTGAATACGAGTTTATCGAACGATACGAATGACCCCATCGATGTCACCTTCACGTTTACGCCTACGTTGATTGGCTGTACGGACGGCACGCCTGTGGACGTGGTGGTTACCGTAGAACCCACCCCGGTGCTAACGACTTCTTTGACGACCCCTGTGGTGATCTGTAATGGGGACAATGTGAACATCGATATTGCGAGCCTGGCCAATTCGAGCACGCCAGGGGACATGACCTATGGGATCAGCGTGGCCAGTTCTACGGGCGATTTGGACGATATCACCGGGGAAGAAGCGGTCAATGGCCTGACCGGCCAGGCTTACCCAGGGAATGTTAACCTAAACCTTACCAATGGTACCAGCAACAATATAGATATAACTTTTAGGTTTACCCCGGAATTAGCAGGGTGTGCCGATGGGCCGCCAGTGGATGTAGTCGTTACTCTAGAAACCTCCCCAGCACTCAATGCGGTTTTAAACAGCCCTGCTGTAACCTGTAATGGTGACTTAGTGGATATAGATGTGACAAATACTTCGATTGTGAGTGGTGTTGCGACCTATGGGGTAACTGTAACGAGCTCGACAGGCGATTTGGACGACATTACGGGGGAGGAGCCGGTCAATGGGCTAACGGGGCAGTCCTATCCGGGCAACATAACATCGAACCTGACCAATAACACTACCTCTGACATTGACGTGACCTTTACCTTCACCCCGGAATTGGCAGGATGTTTGGATGGGCCTACGGTGGATGTGGTAGTGACCGTCGAAGCGACCCCGCTATTGGCACCTACGTTGAACTCGGCTACAGTGATCTGCGATGGCGGCAATGTGGATATTGATGTTGTTGCCGCTTCGGTAGCGGATGGGGCACTTACGTATGGGGTGAATGTTTCAAGCTCTACGGGGGATTTGGACGATATTACGGGGGAAGAAGCTATTGATGGTTTGACCGGCCAGTCGTATCCGGGCAATATAAATACGAACCTGGTTAACAATACGGATTCGGATATTGATGTGACCTTCACCTTTATTCCGGAATTGGCGGGTTGTGCGAGTGG
>ERZ1740070.770-NODE-770-length-21151-cov-7.800863_pt1 | contig 21151 bp, 20 predicted proteins | sample MGYA00581734_ERZ1740070 | MGnify/ENA primary metagenome ERZ1740070 (study PRJEB43018, sample SAMN04849744) | marine metagenome | isolation source: floating plastic debris | place: Pacific Ocean | collected 2008-09-01 | study: EMG produced TPA metagenomics assembly...
CCCCTCCCCCCCCCCCCCCCATCCTCTTTCTCCCCCCCCCTCCCCCGGCCTCCCCCCCCCCCCCCCCCCCCCCCCCCCGGTCGGCTCACGCGCAGCGTGAGGCGAAACTCAGTGATGGCGTTCCACCATCATCTTCTTGATCTCAGCAATCGCTTTCGCAGGGTTGAGACCTTTGGGGCATGTTTTTGCGCAGTTCATGATCGTGTGGCAGCGGTAAAGTTTGAACGGATCTTCCAGCTCGTTCAACCGCTCACCTGTCGCCTCGTCCCGGCTGTCGATAAGCCAGCGATAGGCGTGCAATAGGGCGGCGGGCCCAAGGTACTTGTCACCGTTCCACCAGTATGACGGGCAAGACGTTGAACACGACGCGCACATCACGCATTCATAAAGTCCATCAAGCTTTTTGCGATCTTCAATGGATTGCTTCCACTCTTTCGCCGGACGGTTTGTCTTGGTCTCAAGCCACGGCATGATCGACGCATGTTGCGCATAGAAATGCGTGAGGTCAGGGATCAGGTCGCGCACCACGGGCATATGCGGCAGCGGATAGATGCGCACATCACCCTTGATCTCATCCAACCCGTAGATACAGGCCAAAGTGTTGATCCCGTCGATATTCATGGCACAAGACCCACAAATCCCCTCACGGCACGACCGGCGGAATGTCAGCGTTGGATCAATCTCGTTTTTGATTTTGATCAGCGCGTCCAGAACCATCGGCCCGCATTTGTCCATATCGACAAAATACGTATCCACAGTTGGGTTCTTGTCGTCATCCGGGCTCCAGCGATAGATGCTGAACTTGCGCACGTTGGTCGCGCCCTCCGGCTTTGGCCAGGTTTTACCGACACTGATGGTCGAATTTTTGGGGAGCGTCAGTTGTACCATACGAGCCTCTGTGCCTCTCAGCTACGTTTCGGTGTGTGCTGTAAAAAACGCACACTCGCGTCTGTCTCAAAAGTAGTCCTTCGACCCCACGTATCTAGCCGATTAGGCTGAAGAAAAAAATCAAACGCAGGCAAAAAAGAGAGCAAAGATGCAAAATGCCGCACTGTTAGCGCCGCTTGTGCGACGCAAGAAAATGCTGTCTTTGCCGTCAGCTTCAGGAAACCCGTATCAGGCGCTACTGTACAGCGAAATCGACCGGGATTTTCAGACAAAATTCGCCGGCCCCAAAGGCCTTGGGCGTGTCACAGAACGCGATTTTGACGTCCTGCACATCCACTGGGATGACCGTATGTTCGGTCAGGAAGAAGATGACGCCGCCAATGACCAGGTTCTGCGACAGGCGCGCGCGCTCATAACAGATTTCCAAGCACGCGGAGGGCGTGTCGTGTGGACGATCCACAACGGACAACCCCACAAGGTCAACAGTTTTGACGCGTTCAAATCCGGCCGAGAGATGCTGAGCGAGGTCGCAGATGTGATACATGTGCATGCCGATCACGCCTGTGATCACATGGTGAACACCTACGGTGTGGCGCGCGACAGGATCGTGACAATCCCGCATCCAAGCTACCTCGGCGCCTATGAGCCAGCCTCGCGCACTCTCGCGCGGCGCTTGGTCAATGAAGAAACCCGGCAATTTCTGTTCTTCGGTATGCTGCGTCGGGCCAAAGGAATTCATGTCATCCGGGAAGCGACCGCCAAACTGACCCGGCGCGAAGTGCCCTATCATCTGCGCATGTATGGCAAAGCCTTCAAATCGCAGGGGCGGTTCGTCAAACAAATGCGCGCGAATCCTAACGTCGACATGCGCACCGACCGGATCGATGATGCCGAGATTCCAGCGGTTTTTGCGGCATCCCAGGTCTATTTGGCACCTGTCCAGTCACTGTTCACATCCGGATCGATCATGCTGGCCCTGTCCTTTGGCCTTCCCGTCATTGGCCCCAACATCCGCGAAATGCGCGAAACCACCCCCGAAGAATGCCACCACTTGCTTTACCCCCCCGAGGCGCCGCGCGGCCTCATCCGCAGCATGCGCGCCGCCGTCGCGATGAGCCGGAAAGACCTGCTTGAGGCCCGCCGCGCCTGTTTCCGCTTTGCCCAAGACCGCAGCCCACAGAACGTCGGCCAACAAATGCGCGCGCTTCTTGAGGGCGTGACAGACAGACCTACACAAACTGGCCGTTAAACGGTCTCCAACGCCAAGCGTCATAAGGACAAACACCACCATGGCTCTCGCGAAACCCTTTGAATTCGTCAAGAAACTCAATGACCTGGGTGTTGACCTCGCACCCAATGGGTCTGGCGACACCGAATTGGCAGCCCGACCGCGCAAGCTGATCCGAAAGCTGGCCCGCAACGGGTATGCCGTCGAAGCGATTGGCCTGAACACAGGCACCCTGCAATCCTACGGCTTCAAGCCGGACGTGGTGTTTGACATCGGCGTCGATTTCGGAACGCCCGAACTCTACAACGCGTTTCCCAGCTGCAAGTTTGTTCTGGTTGATCCTGTGGCGGAAAGCGAAACCAAGGTCGAAGCCTGGCGCGGCCGGATCGATTATGACTTTCACTGCTGTGCCTTAGGCGCTCGCAAAAGCAAGATGACACTGCATGTGCCATCCACCGACACCAAAGTCCGCCACAGCCGCGCGTCGATGATGGAGTTTGAAGATGGGTATGATGATGTCTTCGCCAGCGTCGAAACCCGCGAGGTGCAGGTCAAACGTCTGGACGAGGTTGCAAAAGGCATGAAAGGCACATTCGGCCTAAAGATCGACACCGAAGGGTTCGAGCTTGAGGTCATCAAAGGTGCGACCCAAACCCTGAAACGCACCGAGTTTGTCATCGCCGAAGCCTCGGTACAGATGCGTTACAAAGGCGGCTATCGGTTCTCTGATCTTGTTGCCGCGATGGCCAAGAACGGCTTTGAAATCCTTGAATTCCTCCGCCCCATTCGGCCCGGTTCAGCAGATTGCGATGTTCTTTTTGCCCGGTTCGACAGTGGTCGGTTCCACATGCAACCAGCCTAGACGCCCTACCGCAAAAGCGCGGGCAGACCTTCGATCGCCAGACACTGCAACGTCTCTGGTTTCGTGACAATGTCGCTCACAATCTGAGCCGTGCTTTCGGTCGGTCCCGTGACGCTGTCCAAGGCAAGCGCCCGGATCTGAACGGCGTTGGCATTGTCGATCACGCAGTCCAAAGCGGGTTCCAGAGGCACGCCGGGGAAGCGTTCGACCAGAACTGGCGTAATCGCCGACCGCGCGGCGTCTCGCGCGATCTGATCTTGCGCTTGGGGCGAACAGGCCGACACCACAACAAGCGCGATAACCGCGCTGCGTGTCACCGGCGAAGGCAATACTGCGATCCCGCGTGAATAACGTTCGACATTGACGTGCACGGACCGCTTCCAACCGACATTACCGGGCCTGAAGGCGCGAAATGCGCGCTCGTGCCATAGCAGCCAGAGGTCAGAGTTACGACCGCCAACAAGATACCGACTGTAAGCCTATGCGACATCAGAAAGTCCGTTCCTTAGGCGCGATCTTCTTGAGGGAAATACCGCCCTCTTGCTCTGTCGACAGTGGGTCTGTGATCACCGGACGGAAGCTCAGCTTCATGTGGACGGAGTCGATCTTGTTGCCCGACGCCCGTGCGATGGTGTGCACCCGCCAGTTTTCGTCGTCCCGCGTCGGGAAGTCTTCATGTGCATGCGCCCCACGGCTTTCCTTGCGCGCCTCAGCACCAACAATGGTGGCCAACGCGTTTGGCATGAGGTTGGTCAGCTCCAGCGTTTCCATCAGGTCAGAATTCCAGACAAGGCTGCGATCAGTCACTTGAAGATCGTCAAGCTTACCTGCGATGCCGGTCATCTTCTCGACACCTTCGGACAAGGTCTGCGACGTCCGGAACACAGCTGCATCCGCTTGCATCGTCTTTTGCATCTCAAGGCGCAGCTCTGCTGTCGGTACCTCTCCCTTCGCGTGGCGCAACCCGTCAAAACGATCAAACGCCTTGTCGACCGCGCTTTCATTCGTGGATGGCGTCGCACTGTTCGGGTCAACAACCTTGCCCGCCTTGATCGCCGAGGCACGGCCAAAGACCACGAGGTCAATCAGCGAGTTCGATCCCAGCCGGTTCGCACCATGCACAGATGCGCAGCCCGCCTCACCGACAGCCATCAACCCTGGCACAATCCTGTTCGGGTCTTCATCCGTCGGATCGAGCACCTCACCCCAATAGTTGGTTGGGATGCCGCCCATGTTGTAGTGCACCGTTGGCAGAACCGGGATCGGCTCTTTGGTAACATCAACCCCAGCGAAAATCTTGGCAGACTCGGAAATGCCTGGCAGGCGTTCAGCCAAAGCATCTGCCGGCAAGTGCGACAGGTTTAGGTGGATGTGATCCCCATCTTCGCCGACACCGCGCCCTTCGCGGATCTCTATGGTCATGGACCGCGAGACATAATCGCGTGGGGCCAGGTCTTTATAGTTGGGCGCATAGCGCTCCATGAAGCGCTCACCTTCGGAGTTGGTGAGGTACCCGCCTTCGCCGCGCGCACCTTCGGTGATCAGGCAGCCAGAGCCGTAAATGCCCGTTGGGTGAAACTGCACAAACTCCATGTCTTGCAGCGGCAGACCAGCCCGCGCCACCATACCACCGCCGTCACCGGTGCAGGTATGGGCAGAGGTCGCGCTGAAATAGGCACGGCCATAGCCGCCTGTCGCCAATACAACCATCTTGGAGTTGAAGACGTGCATCGTGCCGTCATCCAGCTTCCAACACAGCACACCGGTACACACACCGTCATCTGACATGATCAGATCAATGGCGAAATATTCGATATAAAATTCCGCATTGTTCTTCAGCGACTGACCGTAAAGCGTGTGCAAAATCGCGTGACCCGTCCGGTCAGCAGCCGCACAGGTCCGCTGCACGGGCGGGCCTTCACCAAACTGCGTGGTGTGGCCACCAAACGGGCGCTGATAAATCTTGCCCTCTTCGGTGCGCGAAAACGGCACGCCGTAGTGCTCCAACTCGTACACAGCCTTGGGTGCTTCGCGGGCCAGGTATTCCATCGCGTCCGTATCACCCAGCCAATCTGAGCCTTTTACGGTGTCGTACATGTGCCACTGCCAATGGTCCGGCCCCATGTTCGAAAGCGACGCCGCAATGCCGCCCTGCGCTGCAACAGTATGTGATCGTGTCGGGAAAACCTTGGTCACGCACGCCGTGCGCAAACCTTGTTCTGCCATGCCAAGCGTGGCGCGCAATCCTGCGCCGCCCGCACCCACGACCACGACGTCATAATCATGCGTCTCGTATTCGTATGCTGCTGTCATAAGTGTTCCCTGCCGCGTCTCAAAGCGCGATGTTGATGAGTGCAAAAAGCCCCGCTGCAATCAGCGTGTAGCAAAACGCGCTTGTCGCAATAAGGCCCAGCTTGCGGGTCATGCCGCCGGTATAGTCTTCGATGGCTTCGTGCACTTCGTTCTTGATGTGGTTGATTCCCACAACCAGAGATAGCGCAGTCAAAATCGCTGGAAAGGGCCGCGCGAAATAGGCCAGCACCTCTTCGTACGTGCCGCCAAGGCCGATGCCGAAGGTGATGATGAAAAACGGTGCCAGCACGACCAAAAGGATCGAGCTGACCATCATGTGCCAATGGTGATCGGTACCCTGCCCCGAAGCGCCAAGTCCCAATGCCCGTTTGCGATCTGTCAAAAATGCCATGGCCGCGCTCCTTAAACGATGATGATGGTGAGCAGTGTCAGCACTGTTGCGCCGATAAACATGCCCTTGCCCATCTTTTCGGCGATATCGACTTCCAGACAGTACCCAAAATCCCAAATCACATGCCGCAACCGGCCCAGCACATGGTACCAAATGGCCCAAGTTGCCAGCAATAGGATCACATCGCCAACAAAGCTGCGCAGCAACCCATCAATCAAGGCAAACGCGCTTTCTGATGTCGCCGCAGCCAGCAGCCACCACACGATCAGAAACGCCGTGCCCAGTGACGCGATCCCGGTGATGCGCACCATGATAGACGAGATTGAAGTCATCTGAGGGCGATAGTACTGCCCGATCATAAACGGTGACAGCGGGCGGTTGCCTCGATTCACGTCAGCCATAAAGTGAGTCCCTTTCCGGTTCCTGCACGTCTTTTTATTGGAAAACCCATTCAAGTCACGGTCTGCATCGCCCGAAAGGCGCGGTTTTTTGGCGCAACAGGCCAGAATTCCCGAATATTGTGATCACACGCTAAAAAAGCGTGATCACAAATTCACCTACTGGCGTATCTCCGCAGTTTGCTTGGTGGTTTCCCGCCGAAGTTTCTGTCGAATGCGCTGCGGGTATTCCGGAAAATCATTTGCTGTCACCACAAAGGCGCCCTCGCCATAGATCACGTTTTCCCAGAAATATGCTGTCAAATCTTCTTCGGCCCCTTCAATCACCAGCGCATTCACCGTCACGCGTTCAGCCTTCAACCGCATCCGCATACTGGCCGGTGCGATCCCTTCATTCGAGCTCCCATCCCCTGACACGTCCACAACACGCCGCGAGCAATGCGGCACCGCATCAAACTGGGCAATGGCCATCTCCAATGCTTCCCCGATCGCGGTCGAAAAATTTCGCCAGACCCGACGATCTGCGGCGATGTCGTTGGCAAAATCGTCGAGCGCCTCAAAATCGGTTATGGTCCGCCAAGGAACAGTCACCCTCTGGCGGCCAGCACCCGTCCATTGCAGCAGCATGACCTCGGCCTGCGCCATCACCAATGCTTCAGACACAATCGGATCGCGCAGCGCTGAGGCGAGCCCGTCGCGCTGAATGCGGTATTCCCAGCTATCGACAGAGCCAGACACATCAACGGCCAAGACCAGCGCAAGGTCACAGGCCTGCGCAAATCCAGCGCTCAGGCACACCCAAGTTGAAGTAAGAAAACCGCGAAACATCCCGCGATGATGCACAGCTTATCGCTGCGCGTCTCTCACATTCGTGTCACTCGGCCAAGAGCGCGTTTAACTCGCGAAGGTGATCTTCGAATTCATCACACATGATGATCGACTGATCCGACAAATCGTAAAAAGCGTTGGCCTCACCGCAGGATTCGACGTGAACCACCAAATCAATCGGAAACGCGAAGTCGGCATTCATCGCTTCGACCTCTGCACCGATCACCGCTGCCGTAAACGTGCTGGGATCTTCTGGACGAAACACCATCGGCTGGCCTTCTGTCATGAGGTCGTCAAACACCGCACCCCAGCTGTCAGCCGCCAACTCATACTCTTCTTCGCAGGTTTCGGCCCGCTCTTCGGGCAGTTCCATATCTTCCGCAAAAACGTCGCGCGTTTCCGGATCACCGCCGTAAAACAGGCAGACCGTGTTATAGAAGCGTTGCTCATCCAACCCATGCACGCCCCAATAGGCAGGTGGATTTTCCATATTTGCGACGGCTTCTGCCCAAAACCCGTCTGAGACATCATAAGCCATCTGCAAAGCAAACTCAGGCTCATAAAGCTGGTCAATCAGCAGGATGGACGCCACGTCAGCGGCATCTTCTTCCTGCCCAAAGACCGGCATCTGCATGATGTCGATCAGAGCGTGGCCAAGCTCGTGATAAAAGATGCCAAGGATGTTGGCTTCAACAAAAGCGTCTTCCGCCTCGTCGGCGAAAGCGGGTGTGGCAAGCAAAGCCAGCGCAAAAACGGAAGCACGTGTCATAGAGGCATCAAAGCCCAGTAGTCGAGATCAAGCAAGACATGAGGCAGGTACTTCCCATCCTCACCTTTAAGGTCAAACGACCCCGCCGCTTTCGTTGCCACCAACCGCAACCGCACCGCGCCCACGCCGGGCGCGTCTGTTTCCGCTTTGTCGAGCACCTCTGACCACGCGCGCACGGTGTCGCCGCTCAGGCACGGGTTTGCATGAGCACCGCCATTCAGACCAACGATCATCTGCGCGTTGGCCAGCCCATTGAACGACAACGCCCGCGCCATCGAAATCACATGCCCCCCATAGATCAATCGCGTGCCATCTGGCCGGACCGAGGTGTCGAAATGCACTTTCGACGTGTTCTGCCAAAGCCGCGTGGCCATCATATGTTCGGCTTCCTCGATCGTGACGCCATCCACATGGTCGATCTTTTCGCCCACCTCGTAGTCGCCCCAACGATGCGCCTCACCGGCAAGCTCAAAATCGTAGTTGGTGAAATCCAGACCCGCCGGAATGGCCAGGTCAGACACGGCAAGCGCTTTGCTCAATTGCGGCACAACCGTTTCCGGCGCTGGCGCATCAACATCGCGTTTGCGCACCATGACCCAGCGCACGTAATCCATCACAACAGTGTCGTTCTGGTTCATTCCGCGCGTCCGGCCCCAGCCCACACCGGACTTGCCGATGGAGTTTTGCTTGAGCCCGAGCACCTCGGATTCAGATCGCAACGTATCGCCTGCATAAACCGGCGCGTGCCAGCGCCCTTCGGCGTATCCAAGGTTCGCAACCGCGTTCAGCGACACATCGGGAACAGTTTTGCCGAACACCACGTGAAACGCGATCAGATCATCCAACGGTGCAGAAGCCAGCCCGCAACTTTGCGCGAATACATCCGACGAATAAAGCGCATGCCGTGCAGGATACAGCGCATGATAAAGCGCCCGCTCCCCGCCTGAAACGGTGCGGGGCACCGCGTGGCGGATCACCTGCCCGACAGTGTAATCTTCGAAAAAGCGGCCTGCATTGGTTTTGGACATCTGGTCTTCCTTATTGGGCGCGCGCTACTGCGCGCCCAGTTTCATATCGGGGCTATAGGGCGTGTCGATTTCCTTAGTCACCGCCTGCCCACAGCGCATCACGCCATTGGCTTCGTCAAACGCGTAGGTGGGGCTTCCATAAAGCTCCCATCCCTTGCTCAGCGCCTCGGACACCTTGTGACAAAAGGCGGATGTGTCGTCGCCCGTTAGCATGCGGTACACCTTCATCGATCACCCTCCAAAGGGCGAAACGCCCAACCAGAGGTGGATCAGCGACACAACGATGTAGACCACGATCGTAATCACCACGAGAACGATGTCTTTCTTGGCCTCACCCGGTTCGGGCCGCACCCATTCCTCTGATTTGTTGATGACAATCACCTCGGCCACCGCCCAGGCCAGCATGCCGCCGAACAGAACAATCGACGCAAGATCGCCGTTGACCAACAGGTGCGCAACCGCCCAGATCTTGACAGCCGTCAGTTGCGGATGGCGCATCTTGCCACGCAATCGCCCGGTTGTGGCGCTCATCCCGAAGACAAAGATCGCCGCCAGCATGAGCAGGTTGTTCACATGTGTCAGGAACGACGGCGGAGCCCAGACATAGATGAACTCAGCACCCCGATAGCCCCAAATCATAAGACCGAGGCTGATCAGGATCAGCACGGTCACCACACCGCGACCAGCGTCGCCCATGGCAGCCCTGCGCTCTGGCGCGACGCGTTTAAAGAAATGTGCCGCTGTCCAAACCAGCAACCCGGCAACAAGAATTCCGATCATGGCTTACCCCGCTTTGATCGTCTCAATCGCCTCCGCTTTTGCCAGAATTTCGCGGGCAGTCGCAACGTGAAGGTTTTCCACGATCTTGCCATCGACCACCGCAACCCCCTGCCCTTCGGCAGCAGCTTGCTCAAACGCATCAATCTGACGGCGGGCCAAATCAATTTCTTCTGCCGCAGGGGCGAAAGCCGCATTTGCAATATCAACCTGCGCAGGGTGGATCAGCGTTTTGCCGTCAAAGCCCATGTCCCGCCCTTGCGTGCATTCGGCCTTCAGGCCTTCGTCATCTTTGAATGCGTTGTAGACGCCATCAACAATGACCAGACCTTCCGCCTTTGCCGCCAAAAGGCACAGCGACAAAGACGTCAGCATCGGCAAGCGGTCAGGCCGGAACCGGGATTGCAGCTCTTTCGCCAGATCATTGGTGCCCATCACCATGCCCGCCATCTTGGGATGTCCCGCGATCTCGGCCGCATTCAGCATACCGCGCGGGGTTTCCATCATCGCCCAGATCGGCAGATCGCCAGTGATGTCGGCCAGCGCATCAAGCTGCGCCGCACTTTCCACCTTAGGCAGCAGCACCGCGTCGCAATCCATTTGCGCAACCGCCTCTGCATCTGCGCGGCCCCATTCAGTGTCCAGACCGTTAATCCGCACGATCCGCACCCGCGCGCCATACCCGCCTGCGGCCAGCGCGTCTTGCAACGTGGCGCGTGCAGCAGGCTTTTCATCCACCGCAACCGCGTCCTCAAGATCAAAAATCACCGCGTCCACAGGCAGGCTGCGCGCCTTATCGAGTGCACGGTCCTTCGACCCCGGGATATACAGAACAGAGCGGTACGGGCGGCTGCGCATGTCCATTTGGTGTCTCCTGCAAACGGTTGACGAAAGAATATTGCGCGCGACAGGTACAGTCTTTTCCGAAAACTGCAAGCAAAGATGTGCTGCAGCGCAGAAAAAAGTCACTTTTCCACAGGACCGACCGGTGACTTAACGACTTGTAAGGGCCTCTGAGGGACGCTGCTTCCCGTCATCGGACACATGGGGGAATGGCAATGGAAAAGAGTTTTCTGAAACTGAGTCTCTTGGGCATCGGCGCGCTGATCGCGTCTGCTACACTCGCAAACGCACAACAGCACTGCGCACCGCGTGATGTCGTGGTCGAACGCCTTGCCAGCGCATATGGCGAAACGCGGCAATCCATTGGGCTGGGCAACAACAATGCTGTAGTTGAGGTGTTCGCCTCGGCAGACACCGGCACATGGACAATCACCGTGACCAATCCGGCTGGTATATCCTGCCTTGTGGCCACCGGTCAGGCGTTTGAAACACTGGCGGAAAGCCTGCCAGATGCGAATGACGATGCCTAAATCCTAGGCTCTTACGACAGGGCATCAAAAATGAGCTTTGATCCTGTAATGGTCAAAAGCACATAGGTCAGACCGAAAAACAGGGTCTCTGGCACAACCTTATGTGCCCGAATGCCCACCCAGGTGCCCAGCAACGCAAAGGGCGCCAGCACCAAATTGATGGTCAGTGTCTCCAGAGTGAAAAATCCCATCACAGCGTAAATGAACGCTTTCAACACATTCATCGCCCAGAACACGATGACCGTTGATGCCTGATAGGCGGTTTTGCTAAGCCGACGCCCCAGCAAGTAAACCGCCGCCACGGGTCCACCCGCATGGCTAATAAAGCTGGTAAAGCCCAACCCGACGCCTGCCGAGATCCCGACAACGGCCGATGTCTCTTGCGCGCCAAGCTTTAACACACCCGACGCTCGGGCCAGTTGCCAAACCACAAACGCGATCGAGATCCCGCCGATGATCAAGCGGATCACATCGGAATCGACCATTCCAAAGAACACGGCTCCCAACAAGGTGCCCGGCACACCGCCAATGATTAGAAGCCTGACCTCAGGCCCGCTCCATTTCCTCCAATAGGCCGGAAGGCTGCTCACATCGATCAGCATCAAAAGCGGCAGCATGATCCCCAACGCCATGGCCGGTTCGAAAACCAGTGCCAGAATCGACGCGCTGGCAAAGGCCGCCCCAGAGCCAAAACCGCCCTTCGATATCCCGGCAAACATGGCTGCCGGGATGCCCAAGGCAAAAACTGCCCAATTCAATGCGTCCATTCCGGCCTCGCTAACCCACAGGATTTGCAATGCATATCCGCGCGCAGCGGGCCGCACCAGCCAAGACCTGCGTCAGCACCGCACTTGCGCTGGCCTTGCGGTTCGGACTAGCAACGCGCCAAATTCAAAACGGACCGGAGACAAATTCCATGGCCAGACCAAAGATTGCCCTCATCGGCGCGGGACAGATCGGTGGCACACTCGCCCACCTTGCCGCCATCAAAGAACTGGGCGACGTTGTTCTTTTTGACATCGCCGAAGGCACGCCCGAGGGCAAATCGCTCGACATCGCGGAATCCGGCCCCTCCGAAGGGTTTGACGCTAAGCTGCGCGGCACGCAGGACTACGCAGACATCGCAGGTGCCGACGTCTGCATCGTCACCGCAGGTGTTCCCCGCAAGCCGGGCATGAGCCGCGATGACCTCTTGGGCATCAACCTCAAGGTCATGAAATCCGTCGGCGAAGGCATCGCCGCCAACGCACCAGACGCTTTTGTGATCTGCATCACCAACCCGCTCGACGCGATGGTCTGGGCGCTGCAGCAATTCTCTGGCCTGCCCGCCAACAAGGTCTGCGGCATGGCTGGCGTTCTGGACAGCGCGCGCTTCCGTCACTTCCTGAGCCTCGAGTTTGACGTGTCCATGAAAGACGTCACAGCATTCGTTCTCGGTGGTCACGGCGACACGATGGTGCCGCTCACACGCTACTCCACAGTGGCCGGCATCCCGCTCCCAGACCTCGTGAAAATGGGCTGGACCACGCAAGAAAAGCTCGACGCCATTGTCCAGCGCACCCGCGACGGCGGTGCAGAGATCGTGGGTCTCCTGAAAACCGGCTCCGCCTTCTATGCCCCGGCAACATCTGCCATTGAAATGGCCGAAGCCTACCTCAAGGACCAAAAACGCCTCCTCCCCTGCGCTGCATGGTGTGACGGCGAATTTGGTCTCGACGGTTTCTACGTGGGTGTCCCAACCATCATCGGCGCGGGCGGTGTCGAAAAGGTCGTGAACATCGAACTCGCGAAAGACGAACAAGCGATGTTCGACAACTCGGTCAATGCCGTCAAAGGTCTGGTCGAAGCGTGCAAAGGCATTGACGACAGCCTGACCTAAGGCTTGCACAGCACAAAACACTCCAAAGCCCGGCCAAAGTGCCGGGCTTTTTCGTGTCTGCACGTTAGGCAGAATGGCCACAAACCAAACGTCTTCACCAACAACCGGATTCCCTTAACCCGCATTTGCCTGCATGGTTGCATCAAAACAAAAAAGAGCAGGCACCGATGCGCAGCGTCGTCTTTTCGGCCCTCAAGAACGAAGGGCCTTTTATTCTAGAGTGGGTCGCCCACCACAAGGCGCTCGGCTTTGATGACGTCGTGATTGTGTCAAACGATTGCGACGACGGGTCATCTGAACTCCTGAACGCATTGGACCGCGAAGGCATCATCCGACATATCCCAAACGTTCTCGAAGGTCCCGAACCGCCGCAAGTGCAGGCGGAAAAGAAAGCGCGCGACCACAACGCTTTCGCATTTGGCGACTACGTCTTGTGGCTCGACATGGACGAATTCCTGTGCCCGCCTGAAAACGCCACGTCCGTGCAAGACATGATCACCGAAATCGAACTGCGCAAAGGGCATGCCGTGCTCCTGAACTGGCGCGTGATGGGGGACAGCAACCGCCGCGGCCTGCCCAACGGTTTCATCATCGACCAGTTCACCGGCTGCGCGCGCGATTTCACCTCCGTCAATCGCGAGGTCAAAACCCTGTTCCAATACAGCGAGGCGATTGACCGTCTGCATTTCCATCAACCGATGTGGAAGCCCGACTACTTTAAAGAGATCAAACTGCTTGACGGGCGCGGGGCCGAACTGCCCGAAACCTATGTGACCCGGCGCAGCAAGTTCGGCACACCCCGCAGCGGCGTTACACCCCGCCGCGCAATGTCACGGCTCGGCCGGATCAACCACTACGCGGTCCGCACCCCCGATCTGTTCCAGATGAAACAGAGACGCGGGCTTGGGTTTTTCGGTAAAGACAACGGCGAATTCCTCGACCGGTATTCGGATGAGTATTACACCTACTACAACCAGAACATCCGTCAGTCGCATGCAATTCTGCGGTTTCGCGATCCCTTGCTGGATGTCTATCAAAGCTACGTTTCACTCCCACGCATCGCTCAGGCACACAGCACCTGCGTTGTAAATGCGCTGAAACGAATCCCTCCCACACGCCAGATAGCGGCCTAATTTCCGAAAATTTTCGACACTGCACGTCAAGTTGTGATCACACCCAAAAAACGTGTGATCACAAATGTCGCTTTTTGCCATCTGAGAGCCAACTGCGGCAAAAAGGCCTTTAAGTGTTGGCTGCATACAATCGTATATCGGCAAGAATTACAGCAAAAGACGGGACAGTTGACCGATGAACATCCACGAGTATCAGGCGAAAGCTCTGCTACGCAGCTACGGCGCGCCAGTGTCGGATGGCCGCGTGGTTCTCAAGGCCGAAGAGGCCAAGACCAAAGCAGGCGAAATGGACGGCCCACTCTGGGTGGTGAAGGCGCAAATCCACGCAGGTGGTCGCGGCAAAGGGACGTTCAAGGAAGAAGTTGCTGGCGAAGCGGGCGGTGTACGCTTGGCAAAGTCAGCGTCCGAGGCCGCCGACGAAGCCAAAAAGATGCTTGGCCGCACACTGGTCACCAAGCAAACCGGCGACGCAGGCAAGCAGGTCAACCGCATCTATATCGAAGACGGCAGCGGCATCGAGACAGAGATGTACCTCGCCCTTCTCGTGGATCGCCAGACGTCCCGCGTGTCCTTCGTTGCCTCCACCGAAGGCGGCATGGACATTGAGGAAGTGGCGGAAAGCACGCCCGAGAAAATCCTCAGCTTCTCCGTCGATCCGGCCACAGGCTACCAACCCTTTCATGGCCGCCGCATCGCCTTCAACCTCGGCCTTGAAGGCAAGCAGGTGAAGCAATGCGTCGCGCTCATGGGCACGCTCTACAAGATGTTCATCGAAAAAGACATGGAGATGCTTGAGATCAACCCGCTGATCGTCACTGACGGCGGCGACCTCAAATGCCTCGACGCCAAGATGGGCTTTGACGGCAACGCCATCTACCGCCATCCCGACATCGCAGAACTGCGCGACGAGACCGAGGAAGACCCGAAAGAGCTTGAAGCGTCCAAATACGACCTCAACTACATAGCGCTCGACGGCGAGATCGGCTGCATGGTAAACGGCGCGGGTCTTGCGATGGCGACGATGGACATCATCAAGCTCTACGGCGCCGAGCCTGCCAACTTCCTCGACGTAGGCGGCGGTGCGACCAAGGAAAAGGTCACCGAGGCGTTCAAGATCATCACCTCTGACGACAACGTCAAAGGCATCCTCGTCAACATCTTCGGCGGCATCATGCGCTGCGACGTGATCGCAGAAGGCGTGGTTGCGGCTGTGAAAGAGGTCGGCCTGCAAGTCCCCCTCGTTGTGCGCCTCGAAGGCACCAATGTCGAAGCGGGCAAGAAGATCATCAACGAAAGCGACGTTGACGTGATCGCCGCTGACGATCTGAAAGACGGCGCGCAGAAGATCGTGAAGGCGGTTAAGGGCTGACTCGCAGATGCGCGTTCTTGCGGTCATATCGGCTTGCTTTGCGTTGTCAGGTTGCCTCGAAGCGACCTCGACCAGTCAGAATGGCCCGAAGCCGGGCTCAAGCCTGATTTCGCCGTCAGCGGCGGGCGCATTATTTGCGCGTGCTTGCATTGAGAACCTGCCAGATTTCTCGAATATGCCGAATGACCTGCCACGCGCATCTTTCGCTCAAGCGCCTGCAACGGGAACTTACTTTCATCAGCGGTATAACCTGTCGATCAATGCAGATGCGGAGCGCTGCTCACTGATTTTTGGTTCAAATACCGCAATCGACACAGTCGTCGCCGAGTTGGCGAATGGGACGCTCTCTGTTGTCTCGCCAGACGCTTTGCCTCGGAACATAGATATCACATCCAACGAAGGCACGGATGGACTGCGATACTTTCGCATGGTCCTACCAAGCCAAGATTAAAGGAGCCAACGAACATGGCCGTCCTCATCGACGCAAACACCAAAGTCATCTGCCAGGGCCTCACCGGGTCGCAGGGCACATTCCACACCGAACAGGCCATCGCCTATGGCACCAAGATGGTCGGCGGTGTGACCCCCGGCAAAGGTGGGCAGACGCACCTCGACCTGCCGGTCTTCAACTCGGTCCACGAGGCCAAGCATGTCACCGGGGCCAACGCCTCTGTGATCTACGTGCCGCCCCCCTTCGCGGCGGACTCGATCCTTGAGGCCATCGACGCAGAGATGGAAGTGATCTGTTGCATCACCGAAGGCATTCCGGTCATGGACATGATGAAGGTCAAGCGCGCGCTGGAGGACTCGTCCTCGCGCCTCATCGGCCCCAACTGCCCTGGTGTCATCACACCCGACGCCTGCAAGATCGGGATCATGCCCGGCCACATCCACAAGCGTGGGACCGTGGGCGTTGTGTCCCGCTCCGGCACGCTGACCTACGAGGCCGTGAAACAGACTACAGACGTCGGCCTCGGCCAATCGACCTGCGTCGGCATCGGCGGCGACCCGATCAAAGGGACCGAGCATATCGACGTGCTGGAATGGTTCCTCGCCGATGACGAGACCCAGAGCATCATCATGATCGGTGAGATCGGTGGCTCCGCCGAAGAAGAAGCCGCCGAATTCCTCGCCTCCGAGAAAAAGAAAGGCCGCTGGAAGCCAACCGCTGGTTTCATCGCAGGCCGCACCGCCCCTCCGGGCCGCCGCATGGGCCACGCGGGCGCGATTGTCGCTGGCGGCAAAGGTGGCGCTGAGGACAAGATCGAAGCGATGAAGTCCGCCGGCATCGTTGTCGCCGAAAGCCCGGCCAGCCTTGGCGAAGCAGTGCTCGAAGCCATCGGCTAAAGAAAACGGTAGGGTGCGTGATCTCACGCACCCCGCCACCCCACAAAGCCACGCGATAGCGGATCCAGTCGTCCCGCTTTCCTGTTGCTTGATCAAGACCGGTCGGGAGGACCAACAAAAATGACAGATCAAAGCCCCAACGACCAATTCCATGCCTCCAGCTTTATGCAGGGGCACAATGCCGAGTACCTCGAACAGATGTACGCGCGCTATGCCAATGACCCGAACGCGGTCGATCAGGCGTGGCAGGCATTTTTCCGGCAGATGGGTGATGATGAGATCAGCGTCAAACGCGAAGCGTCTGGCCCCAGTTGGGCGCGGACTGATTGGCCGCCTACACCGAACGATGACCTGACCGCAGCACTTGACGGTCAGTGGCCTGCCCCGCCCGCGGAGGCAAAAGCCGCTGGGCAAAAGATCAAGGCCAAGGCGGCAGAAGCAGGTGTTGAAGTCACAGACGACGCAATCCAACGCGCAGTGCTCGACTCAATTCGGGCGCTGATGCTGATCCGCGCGTATCGTATCCGGGGGCACCTGGCGGCCGACCTCGATCCACTTGGGATGCGTCAGGCCACCGCCCACCCAGAACTTGATCCGAAATCCTACGGCTTCACCGAAGCGGATATGGACCGCCCGATCTTTATCGACAACGTTCTGGGCCTTCAAATTGCCTCGATGCGCCAGATTGTCGAGATCGTGAAGCGCACGTATTGCGGCACCTTCGCCCTGCAGTACATGCACATCTCTGACCCGGAACAGGCCGCGTGGCTCAAGGAACGGATCGAAGGCTTCGGAAAGGAAATCGCCTTCACCCGAGAGGGCCGCAAAGCCATCCTGAACAAGATGGTCGAGGCCGAGGGCTTCGAGAAATTCCTCCATGTCAAATACATGGGCACCAAGCGGTTTGGTCTGGACGGCGGCGAAAGCCTCATCCCCGCGATGGAGCAGATCATCAAGCGCGGCGGCAACCTTGGCGTGAAAGAGATTGTCATTGGCATGCCCCACCGGGGTCGTCTGTCAGTGCTGGCCAACGTGATGGCCAAACCCTACCGCGCGATCTTTAACGAATTTCAGGGCGGCAGTTTTAAGCCAGAGGATGTCGATGGTTCGGGTGACGTAAAATACCACCTCGGCGCCTCCAGCGACCGGGAATTTGACGGCAACTCTGTCCATCTGTCCCTGACCGCGAACCCGTCGCACCTTGAGGCGGTCAACCCGGTTGTTCTGGGCAAGGTCCGCGCCAAGCAAGACCAGATCGGTGATACTGACCGCACGCAAGTGATGCCCATCCTGCTGCACGGCGATGCCGCCTTTGCCGGCCAGGGTGTTGTCGCGGAATGCTTTGCCCTCTCCGGCCTGCGCGGCCACAAGGCGGGTGGCACGATGCACATCGTGGTGAACAACCAGATCGGGTTCACCACAGCCCCACACTTCTCACGCTCGTCCCCCTACCCGACGGACAACGCGCTCGTGGTCGAAGCCCCGATCTTCCACGTCAATGGCGACGACCCCGAAGCGGTGGTCCACGCCGCAAAAGTGGCCACTGAATTCCGCCAGAAGTTCCAGAAAGACGTTGTCATCGACATCTTCTGCTACCGTCGGTTTGGTCATAACGAAGGTGACGAGCCGATGTTCACCAACCCGGTGATGTACAAGCGGATCAAGGGTCACAAAACGACGCTCAGCCTCTACACCGAACGCCTTGTCAAAGACGGTCTCATCCCCGAGGGCGAGATTGAGGACATGAAAGCCGCGTTCCAAGCACATCTGAACGAAGAGTTCGAGAGCGGCAAAACCTACAAGCCGAACAAAGCCGACTGGCTGGACGGACGGTGGAGCCATCTCGATCGCAAAGATCAGGAAGACTACCAGCGCGGCCAGACCGCGATCAAACCTGAGACACTGGAACAGGTTGGTACGGCCCTGACCCGCGCACCCGACGGCTTCCCACTGCACAAGACTGTCGCCCGCCTGCTCGAGTCGCGCAAAGGCATGTTCGAAAAAGGCGAAGGTTTTGACTGGGCAACGGCGGAGGCGCTGGCGTTCGGGTCATTGTTGACCGAAGGCTACCCGGTCCGTCTTGCCGGTCAGGACTCGACCCGTGGCACGTTCAGCCAACGGCATTCCGGCCTCGTTAATCAGGAAACAGAAGAGCGTTACTACCCGCTCAACCACATCCGCGAAGGGCAATCGCGCTACGAGGTGATCGACTCCGCCCTTTCAGAATACGCGGTGCTGGGTTTCGAATACGGCTACTCGCTCGCCGAACCCAACGCGCTGACTCTCTGGGAAGCCCAGTTCGGCGACTTCGCCAACGGCGCGCAGATCATGTTTGACCAGTTCGTGTCCTCGGGCGAAAGCAAGTGGCTCCGCATGTCGGGCCTCGTCTGCCTGCTGCCCCATGGGTTTGAGGGCCAAGGGCCAGAGCACTCCTCCGCCCGCCTCGAACGGTTCCTGCAGATGTGCGGCCAGGACAACTGGATCGTCGCCAACTGCACGACCCCGGCCAACTACTTCCACATCCTGCGCCGCCAGTTGCACCGCAGCTTCCGCAAGCCACTGATCCTGATGACGCCGAAGTCGCTGCTGCGTCACAAGCTGGCCGTGTCAAAGACGGACGAGTTTGTCACGGGCTCCAGCTTCCACCGCGTCCTTTGGGACGATGCCCAGCAAGGCAATTCGGAGACCAAGCTCAAGAGCGATGACAAGATCAAACGCGTCGTGATGTGCGCTGGCAAAGTCTATTACGACCTGCTCGAAGAACGCGACGTGCGCGGCATCGACGATGTCTACATCCTGCGGTTCGAACAGTTCTATCCGTTCCCCGCGATCTCTGCGGTAAAGGAACTCGAACGCTTCCCGAATGCCGAAATGATCTGGTGTCAGGAAGAACCCAAAAACCAGGGCGCTTGGACGTTTATGGAACCGAACCTCGAATGGGTTCTGGGCCGCATCAAAGCCAAACACGCCCGCCCTCGCTACGTGGGCCGCGCCACATCAGCCTCGCCCGCAACGGGCCTCGCAAGCCAACACAAAGCACAGCAAACAGCCCTCGTGAACGACGCGCTGACGATTGAAGGAAAGTAAGACCATGACCACAGATGTGCGTGTCCCCACCTTGGGCGAATCCGTCACCGAAGCCACCGTTGCCACATGGTTCAAAAAGCCCGGCGACAGCGTCGCGGTGGATGAAATGCTGTGTGAGCTTGAGACCGACAAAGTGACGGTCGAAGTACCCTCGCCCGCCGCCGGAACCCTGGCTGAGATCGTGGCTGCAGAGGGTGAAACCGTTGGGGTTGATGCCTTGTTGGCAACGTTGACCGAAGGCGGCGAAGCGACAGCGGCACCCGCCAAAGCCGAAGCAGCCCCCGCCGCAGCACCAGCATCGGACGAAGGCGGCGCATCGGTGGATGTGATGGTCCCGACACTTGGCGAATCCGTCAGTGAGGCGACCGTCTCCACATGGTTCAAGGCCGTCGGTGACACCGTTGCGCAAGACGAGATGCTCTGCGAGTTGGAGACCGACAAGGTCTCTGTCGAGGTCCCCGCGCCCAGCGCCGGTGTCCTGTCGGAAATCACCGCAGCCGAAGGTAGCACCGTTGAAGCAGGCGGCAAACTTGGCGTGATCGGTGGCAGCGCGGGCGCCGCCGCCCCAGCACCCGCCGCAGCCGCACCAGCCCCAACAGCGTCAGCCCCTGCTGGTGGCAAAGACATCGAAAACGCCCCTTCGGCAAATAAAGCGATGGCCGAAGCGGGCCTTTCTGCGGATCAGGTCCAAGGCTCTGGCCGCGATGGCCGCATCATGAAAGACGATGTCGCCAAAGCCGTCGCCTCTGCCGCGCCAGCACCGGCGCCGGTCGCTGCGGCACCGCGTGCACCAGTATCAGCCGATGACGCCGCGCGCGAGGAACGGGTCAAGATGACCCGCCTGCGTCAGACCATCGCCCGCCGCCTCAAGGACAGCCAGAACACCGCCGCCATGCTCACCACCTATAACGAGGTGGACATGACCGAGGTGATGGCCCTGCGCAAAGAGTACAAAGACCTGTTCGAGAAGAAGCACGGCGTGCGCCTTGGCTTCATGTCCTTCTTCACCAAGGCCTGCTGCCACGCCCTCAAAGAAGTGCCCGAGGTAAACGCAGAGATCGACGGCACCGACATCGTCTACAAGAACTTCGTCCACATGGGCGTCGCCGCTGGCACGCCGACAGGTCTTGTTGTTCCGGTCATCCGCGACGCGGACAGCATGAGCTTTGCCGATATCGAAAAAGCCATCGCCGAGAAAGGCAAACGTGCCCGGGACGGCAAACTGAGCATGGCCGAAATGCAGGGCGGCACATTCACCCTTTCGAATGGCGGCGTCTACGGCTCGCTCATGTCGTCACCCATCCTGAACCCACCACAGTCAGGCATCTTGGGCATGCACAAAATCCAGGACCGCCCGATGGCCATCAACGGCCAGGTGGTGATCCGCCCGATGATGTACCTCGCCCTCAGCTACGACCACCGCATTGTCGACGGCAAAGGCGCTGTGACGTTCCTCGTCCGCGTGAAAGAGGCGCTGGAAG
>ERZ1740070.771-NODE-771-length-21128-cov-7.290182_pt1 | contig 21128 bp, 21 predicted proteins | sample MGYA00581734_ERZ1740070 | MGnify/ENA primary metagenome ERZ1740070 (study PRJEB43018, sample SAMN04849744) | marine metagenome | isolation source: floating plastic debris | place: Pacific Ocean | collected 2008-09-01 | study: EMG produced TPA metagenomics assembly...
AAGGATACGCCTTTTTTTATCTCCTAACCCATACACCAGAAATAGTTATAACTCGATTAGATGCCTAATTTCCTGAAGAAAATTTTATTGCGCATATCCGCATCATTGAGAAGCTTATCCCAGCTAAGAGCTTCCATATATAAATTAATATTAGGCTCCGGATGGAACCATCCTAAGCCGTCTGGTAAGGCTTTAAAAGATTTCTGATCGTATAGCCATTCCTCAACTTTCTTGGAGATTTCACAAATTATATAACCATAAAATGGTGTATTTTCAGTAACTTGAATATTTCTGCCATCAGGGGTTGTAAATTCTCCTTTACGGATTTTAGTCACATAGCGCTTTATCTGGTCAACAGGATCTTTTTTCCAGGCAGATGGATTGATAAAACCCTCTTCTCCCGGCTTCTTAAACTCAAAAATTGTAATAGGGTTACTTTTAACATTATCTCCTCTAAAAGCAACTCTTTGACCATAATTAATAATATCAGGTCGATCAGAGTTGCCTTTTAGGGGCACATCAGATGATAGATAAGTTGTGAAGTTTAGCCTTTCATCAATGATCCATAGATTTTGCTGTTCATATTCAATGATTTCGCTATTCTTTTTTCGTGGAAATATGATGTCATGCATTAAACCTTCAGAAGAATATTTGCCTTCTTTATTTCTCTTAAGACTCTTACGAAAAATATCCAGAATCAAACGTCGTGAGGCAACATAATGGACTAAATCATTTTTGCTGTTTTCAGATATTTCATCAACAAGTTCTTGAATTGAAATATCTGAATTTTCAAGATTGGTGCTCTCTAAAACATGATTGACTTTTCTCTTCTGGTCTACCTCTTTCTTTATTTTGATTTTTTGGAGTTCAATTTCTATATCTTCATTGCTGGCATTATAAGATAAAGCCGATAGGTCAAGCTCTTCAACGATTTTTCTATGCCAGGGTGCATCTTGCTCGATGTATTGCGTAACACGAGTTTGCTTCTTTTCCTGTCTTACAGTAATTTCTTGGCCAATGGCATTTTTAGTAAGGTCAGCAGCTGTTGATTCAATATGATTTTGCTCTATGGTATTCAGAATTTCCTTGTCAGTATTAAATTCAAAGCCGCCACGTTCTAGCGAGACATGATTGTCAAGGTACTGGCCTAAAACATATGATTTGACGATGTAGTTGCGTTCTTGATTGTTATTACCATTTGCTAGTTTGTCATAGAACTCATCAATGAATTCGGGAACATAGCTATGTGTTGATACTTCGGTTACCTCTCTTTGATGAGCAATCAGGCTGATTTTGCTATGTTGACTTCCTGGAGAATATATTTTGAAAATTCGAATCGAAAAGTCCTGCTTTCTATCGTCGCTTCCTAATGAAAACTTGCCACTGTCTATAGAAAGCTCCTGAATCAATGCCTCTTTGCCGCCGATATATTGATTCAAGATAATTGCATTAGAACCGTTGGCCTCAGAGAGCAAAATTTCTGGACAATATTTCTCTGATACAAAGTATGGGAGTAACTTTTCAACAAGACTGCGAGCAATTGTGTCTAGTTTCTTATTCAGGAATTTATCGTCTTTAATGTCAATGAGTGTCACTGATGTTCCTGTCTCTTTCTCGGATGTATCTTGGATATCCTCATTAACAATAATTTCTTTATCCAATCCCATGGCGAAGGTTCTCATTTTATAATTGTCGCCATCTGAATATATGCTTTTGATATGGACGCCTTTGAAGTACTTTAAGCATACAAACCGGCCAAAGCCCTTACCACCCTTTTTGATTTTGTAGTCGGTGTACAGTTCATCAAATGAGTTTCTATTCTTCTCAGTGAAGCCGATCCCATTATCTTTAACTTCAATGCCTACTATTGGCGGCAAGCTATATAGTTCACCTTGAGTCGAACGTTTTACATGGACCTTAATTCTTCCTGGTTCAACTTCAGCTTCTTCAATGGCTTGAATTGCATTGACTATCAACTCTATCAATGGTGTAAAAACGGTTGTGTTGGAGCGGATGTTATCAACGAGCCCTTTGACATTGATATTGCTCATCTGAATTTATGCTGATTGGAATAGCGGTGACGTCAACTCATAATACCTCAGGTAAAATACGGCTACCACATGAAGAATAGATTACTCATGCACCTTCATTTACCATAATCATTATTATGGGTGTAAAAGCTATTAGATGAAATTAATCTCCCCTATTGATTTTCTATTAATAAATGCATAGTATCTTCTTATTAGGAAATCAGGATGACCAGTGCTCTTACACCAGCCATCCCTAAGATTTAGTGCTTCTGCTTAGTGAATGTGAGTTTCACTTTCAGAATGCATGGAATCCAGAGCAAAAATTGCATTTTCCTTTTTCTTGGAGCGTGGGAGGCCTATCCTCCTACTTTCAACTCCAAGCCTCTCTACCCTAATGCGCCGTATTAAAATTTCTAGAACCTTTTGCCATCGAGATGAACGGTTTTTTTTAATTGAGAATGAGTTCTTTGAGCGACAGGGAAAGTCGTTGTCTCTCAAAGAAGGCTGGTTCTGCTCAATATTCCCTCAATTTCACCAGCAACTTACTGGAGATTTCTGTGTATAAAGTCCGTGACAAATTGCCCACAGAGTTGGAAGGTCAGCTACCTTTCACAGAGCAACTGCAGCAGGAAATGGATTTTGCTCTGTCAACCTTGTGAAGAAGCAACACAGCAGATTGATTTCCAAGAAAATAGGGAGAAATTCTACTTTTCTTGTGTGATTGGCTTACGCAGGGTATCTAAAATAAATGATCCCCTGGGTTGCAAAAATTGCTGCCATTGCTGGGCACTGAGGCATTCCAGCAATGTGGAAACTTAGATGACTGGTGGTCAGACGGGGATAATGTCGCTGATTCTTCTCTATTAATTTGGGGTTTATCCAAATCTTCGGGGACAAAGGACACTATCAACTCAGGGGCCAATTTTTCTGGGTCATAGCCGAAAATTGCAACCAGTTTTGGAGCCAGTGAGCCGTTGCGGATGCCTGCAGCCAACTGTTTGGTAAATACTTTTTCCGACACATTTGTCTCTTTACTCAAAACCATACTCTGAATAAAGGTGGTGTTTTGTTGTGAGACCTCCATCACTGGCATGACCGTCATTAGGGCTTTCGATACGATCCAGGAATTAATTGCTGCATACGAATGCGACAGGTGTATCGACTCTAGAATCTTTGTGCTAGATTGATCAATCTCGGTGCTGATGTGGCTACTGAAATTCCAATCGCCTACTCTTATGTGTGTGTTTCTCGATTGATTATTGTTATACGTCTTAGAACATGGGCCTGAGCCACTAATAGTATTGTTATTGCCATTTACATTCTGATTGCAATCCTTTTGGACTGGTGAATTGGGAGAATCGTCAACTTCAGGAGCTGGCTCATTGCCTGAAAAATCAGGCAGTAGTTCTATGAGGGCTGGCCACCACTGAGGAAAAGTTGTAGCGAGTGCCGTAAATAGAGCTGTAAGCGCAGCAGCAAAGCTACCAGCCTTTAATCGCTCCCGACGAAGCTTCTGTTGTGCTGTCATAGTTACGTACCAGGGAGACACGGCAAACTGTTAACGCCTTAACATGCAGTTTTGCGACTGCACAGGCGCTAGATCGTGTAATGTGACTATGTTGGAAAAAGTTTTCCTTATCTCAAATATAAGCCTAACTTATTTACATTGAACCATTGCTATTTTTGGGATACAAGGTCGATTGCACGACTTGAGGTGGTGTAATAACCCTACACGGGAGCTACCCTGAATGTTTTTTGTAGCGCATACTACGAAGTCCCCCATTAGACTGGTGTGCAGTAAACAGCCTAAGTTTTGTACATACCTATGAATGTACCGCTATTACTACACAGTGCGGTGATATGTATCACACTCAGAGAGATATGCTACCTTCGGACAGGGCTGATGTAAAAAGGTAAAACAAAAATTTAGCTCAAGGCGGCTCAATTCCCATCGTTCGTAGTTATGCCCGCCCCTCATCAGCCAAATTTGGATCCTCTGCAGCTGCCCATTCACGCGGTAAGGCTATGTGCTGGGCTTGAACCTGCTCCCGGTAGCTTTTGCGCTGAATATCTTTCTTGGCTGTCTGTGCCGCACAGGCATCAGCGACTGCCTGATAAATATCCAGCCGCAGCTGCTCTGGGGCTAGGGCAGCGTGAGCAGCCTGATTACTGCCCCTATCCCTTTCAACTTCAAAGCAAATTATTAGACTCCAGCATTAATGCCCGATACCCTGCTTGAATAAAATGTTGATCGGCAGTGAGTGCCATTGTGAATGCTTCCTGCTTCATCACCACAAACGACAGGTAATCGGTTAAACCCCAAGTCCTATCCAGTCTAGAATGACAGAGATCAAGCCCTTTATGGAATAAAAGTGTGTCAATCGGTACAACGGTGACATTACTCAGTCGATAGCTCTGATAAACGAATGCAACAGCAGCCTTGCGATTTATACTACTGAGGGCATGACCAATCTCTGTCAAAATTGCTTCGGTCAGCCATACTTCCTGGGTATCACGGCCACGCGACAGTAAGGTTTGGCGATAGGATAATATTGGTCACGCCCATTCAACAGCGCTTGGATAAACGCTGTATCAATAAAAAGGTGCTCACCCATCTTTCACGAGTGCTTTGGAGCGTTATAGAGGTAATGATCGTGCTCTGCTGCCTAATCACTGGGAGCTTCAATACTGCCGACCAAATCGTCTATTTCTGCTCAACTATCTTTCTTGGCAAAGGTCTGTTGTAAAGCATCAATAGCGCGGTCGCCCTGATATGTCTCTATCCAGGACAGCAAAGTAGCTTTAAGGTCAGCCTCGGAGACTGTCTTAATGTGCTCTGCTAACTGTGCACGTATCATATCCATAACTGTTGAGAATAACAAAAATCTCTCAACAAAACTACAAGTTTCTAGCGCTTAACGCTAAAAACTCAGGCTTACGCATCATCATGGTCTTGCTTAATCTATTTCGTATCGCGCTACCGTTCACGCCATTACTCAGAAATCTCAGTACTTAAGCTAGCAAGGGCGGTTGTGTGACTTAAATACTAATAGCTAAAATTACCCTTTCCTGTTGATTTTCTATTAATAAATGCATAGTATCTTTAGGGGAGAAAGGGGCAGCCAATGCTCGAACATTGACTACCCCAAAGGCTATCTAGCGTCTAAATGGCTTGAGACGGATTTTTATCCGCAATTCAATCCATTGAAAACGCAGGAGCCACTCAAATGAACTTTCCATAAGAGTTCTCCAGAATTACTTTGGAACCGGGGGTTGCTTCTCGATCCCCTTTCAATCCCAAAGTGCTCAACATTTAAAGGAAATTGATACTGTTTTCTATCATCTTTTTGAAGGATGTTCGATCTAATGAGTATCCAATGCCTGTTGCACAGCTTGTTGCCGCCTGGCCTGGTCCCAGCGGATGGAATTTAGGGTGTTGCCGAGACCAGGCGCATTCCAGCGACCGCTATCGGGGTCCAGAAAGGCGCGTGTTCTCGCCCAAATAATGCGCTCGGTTTCATCCATCGGGCGCTGCTGCGCGATCGCAAGCCAGTTAATATATCCCCGATCAAGGGCAGCCAGTGGTGCTTGATTAGCTAAGTCAATGCCGTTGAGTTCTTCGGCCAAGGAGAGAGTGGCCTGGTACTGGCTGGCCTTTTGCCGTAGGGCAAGAGCCTGGTTATACAATCGCTTGAGCTGTTTGGTATCAGCTTCGGTAGGAGACTTGGCCCCATGCTGATAGGAAAAGCTACCCAAATTCCACTTTTGGTTGCCGGGGTCCACATGGCCATAGTAAGCAGACGTATAGCCACCATCAGCGGTGCGGGTACCCTCCCCGCGCGGGCGACTATGGAGTCACTACCACCGTGGAACAGAGCTTGCAGGGTATGACGTACTATTTGGGAGATCGGTGCTTGGGCGTCGGGTGTTTGGATGGACCCAGGCGTAAAACTGAGGCTTACAGGACTATTTCTGGTGGTAGGGCTGGTGACCGGGGTCTTAGCTGACGGCGCATCAAAGCTCAGGGCAATGTCTTTAGCCGAGGCTGGGGCGACCCATAAGAAGAAGAGGCAGATAGGCATCGACCATCGATAGCTCATGGCAGTTTACTCCGCTAGAAAGCGTGTCATTAAATCAGTAGCTGGTTCAATCAGGGTCCAGGTGCCATCAGGTTGTTTTCTGAGGGTGGCAAAAACTAGCTGTTCAGCGCGGCCAATGGCCTGTCCTTGAGGCTGTTGGCCAAGATTAGGATTCTGGATGCCGCAGAGGTGAAACAGATAGGCGGGGACCTCTGGGCTGGTTAGCGCAATACAGTGCTCGCTCATGGATTGAACTTTGCCATGAAAGGGCATATGCACAGCGGCACCGCCTAGTTCCAGCGTAATATCGCCGAGGCCGCTGCTAATGCGGTAGTCACCTACCTGATTACCGTTCTGCAAATCCCAAGTCTGCTGAATGGTGATACTGCGCGGCGGTGGTGTCCCTGCCTGACAAGCGGATAGCAGGGTAAGGAGTCCCCCACCGGCCAGTTGCCTGATGCGTCTAATGCTGTAGCTTAAAGCCATAGCCGACATACTCCTCCTCTTCATACAGCACAACAAGCCAGGTATTAGGGTCAAAAGCCAAGGGATAGGCCGTGCGTTCAGCCATGACTCCGGCCCGTACTTCAATAGTGGTCAGCGTACAGTAGGGATCTTCTGCGATCGCTTCGATAGCCTGGCGGTTTTCTCGTTCGGGGATGGTGAGCAACTGGGTGAGCTGTTGCCGTGAGAGTACGGCTTGGCTGGCGATGATGTCCTGACAGAGGTGTTCCTTTGCGGTAGCGGCCTGGTCCTGGAGGCGGAGGCCGAGACCGAAGCTAAAGCCAAAAAGTATCAGCACACTACTGCTGATAAGGCCGTACCATCGTCGTCTGGGGCGTCGTTTCATAGGGGTGCTCCTTGCTTTAGGCATTAAGAGCGACGAACGGCTGGGCGGGCCGTCGTCAGGGGGGAGAGGATACTGGTGGATGGCAGATTACTTAAGTGAGTATAGCCATGTTTATCTATAGCCAACAATGGCTATACCCCTGTAAAATAAGGAGTGTAGGATTTATGCAATAGTCTCAATCCGCCTAGCAACAAGGGTTGGAGAAGCGTGTTAAAAGGCGACATTATTTTTGCAACAACTGGAGCGATTCTGCAACAGAGAGGTACTGACAGCATCAAAGGAAGGGTGTTATCAGTATCTCTCTTGTAAAGAGTACAGACTGAGACTTTGGCAACAGCTTGTTGGCTAAGTTCAATGAACTTGCATGTTCACACCTTACGCCAGGACTATCTAAGGCGTATCTATCCCATCATCGGCAGGACTCGTAGCTTCGGCTTCAAGTCCTGATATGGCCGCATCAAGTTCCATCTCCAATTGTGCTGGTGTCGGCAGGCTTTCCCGTAAGGGATCTGGCATCTGATGCGTTGAGACGGCTATCGGCGTATTGAGATTGCGTAAGGCATATTCAGCTGTTGTCTTCCGCTTACTTTTGCATAACACAAGGCCAATCGTAGGTTGGTCATCACCCCGCCGCAGCATATCATCTACAGCGGAGACATAGAAGTTCATCTTTCCCGTAAACTCCGGCTCAAACTCGCCCATCTTTAGATCAATGACGATATAGCAGCGCAGGTGCGTGTGATAGAACAGCAAATCAAGTCGATATTCTTTGCCATCAATGGTCAAGGGATATTGACTACCCATGAAAGCAAAGCCTACCCCCAGTTCCAAAAGAAAGTCACGTATATGCATAACCAATGCCGTCTCCAGCTCCCTCTCTAACGCTGTATGGCTGATGGTAAGGAAGTCAAAGTTGTAAGGGTCTTTAATAAGTTGCTGTGCGAGGTCTGATTGCGGTTGGGGCAAGGTGCGTTCAAAATTGGTGATAGCGCCGCCTTGTCGCTGATAGAGGCCACTTTCAATTTGAATCACCAAGACATTGCGACTCCAGCCATTGGCAATGGTTTGCTGGATGTACCAAACCCGCTGTTCAGCGTCTTTGACTTTATCTAACAAGGTGCAGTTATGGAACCAGGGCATTTGTCCAGCAGCTTGCTGGACAAATGCCTCATCCGGCCAAGCTTCAGCAAATGCCCGCATATACAGTAGGTTTGTGCGAGAAAACCCCTTCATATCAGGAAATTCGCGCTTCAAGTCCTGTGCTAGACGCTGGATCACCTTTGTCCCCCACCCCTCTTGCTGCTGCCGGGCTAATATATCCTGACCAATGCGCCAATACAGCAGCACCAGTTCCTGATTCACCGCTAGAGCAGCCTTGACTTGTGCAGTGCGGATACGCCCTTTCAGGTCAGACAACAATTGCTCATAATTGCTGGGCGGAATCAGCGGCGGCTGGGCGGGCATAGTAGGCGCATCCTTGAGGGCGTTACAGCATCATGACAGGAGTGTATAGCAACGCTGGACATCGCTTGAATGAAGCGCCTATCACAATTGCTTAGCGCTGTTACCTAGAGACTCAGTGTCAAAGGAAACCGCTGCATCTCCGCACCTACACCATCTGCTTGCACCACGCTGCAAGCAGATGGTGTAGGCTCTATATTCGCTTTATGCCTTAAACAGCCCGCTGCTTAGGGGCTCAACCCTAAGCCTTTCAGTCTTTCCTGTGCCTCAGAGACAAGAATCGGGTCATTGGATGCTATCCAGCTGCGCAGTTCAGCAATATACGCTGCCTGTGTAGCCTCTTGATGCTGCGCTGTATGGGCGGTTTTCCGTGCGTGCCGCGCATTCTGGACAGTCTGAATGGTCTGCTCAATAATCAATTTAAGCTGCTGAATGGGATTGCCAGCCTGAGGTGTTTGGTTCTTACACCCTTCCTCTGGTGATGTTGTTTCTGTTCTACCAGCTAAACCCTTGCTGTCAGAGGAATTACTGTCATTTTCACTAATAAGCTTGGCAGAATGCCGCTGGACTTCCAAGTCCAGCGGCTCTGCAGTTGCCGTTGCCAAATTTTGATGGCGAGGATGCCACAAATCCTTGTGTTTATAGAGGCTGCTACCCCCAATCCCCTGCCCTACCAGTGCATCAAATCGGGTAGTAATACCTGCTGGCCACTTTCCCTGGTTGGTGAACTGCCGTACAGCCGCAGTTATCCTTTCTCTCACTTTTTGCCGTTGCCGCTCATTCCAGCTAGGCTCTGTTTTCTCGTCAGTGACGGGGATTTTGTCCCGTCCATAAGGAAAGTAATGACTCCCTTCAATAGATCTGGTCCAATCCTTGGCTTTGGCTTCCAGCTCGTGGGTATGACGACACCATTCTGCAAACCCAGGCAAGTCTCTGGCCACCCGCACAATATCTTGCGCTAAGGCATCCCCCGTGAGTGGTTTTGGGGCATAGAGGATATGTCCGAAAATGTACGAGCGTAGGCATACTCTCCCCAGGAGTTTGTTTGTCTGACCTGCTCCTGTCCAGCCAGCTTCTATCTCTGTATTCAAATCATTTAAAAACTTAGCGGCTCTGGCCGTGACTCGATAGTTGCGGCGAAGGGCTTTTTTTAATATCTGGTCCAGTATCGCCCTATCAATGGCATTGCCGTCTTTGGCCATTGCCCAGTACCGAACAAAGATGTCTGGTGTTGAAAGGCAAGGATCTAGACCATCGTCTAATAGATATGACCCCTGCTGGAGTGGCAGCCGGTGTCCATTAAACAGGCTCATTTGCTCCTCTGGGCTATAGTGCCGCTGGTTAGGAAATACTTCCAGCCAGCCAGGGAGCAGTTTAAATCCCTTATTTTCTAGAAGGGATGATGCGGCAAGACCTATTTGCCAACTGGGCAACGCCTCCGAGAACGGTAAATAGAGATGCAGACCACCGCTATCCGAACTCTGAATGAGAAGTGATCGCACCAAGCCTAGTGGTTCGAGAGCCGTTATGATGCGATTCAGGGCTTGCGGGTCACGCCGAGGGTGATATGGACTCCCGGCATCAATATCAACCATGGCGTAGGCTGTGTCATGACCGAAGCGCACTCCAAATAGATAGGAGCCTTGGTTGATGAGACGGTCGCTTAAAGGAAACCGGGTCTCTGTGTGCCAAAGCGGTTTTTCGCCTGGGTTTGGATGGGGGGCGTAGATATAGTCAAATCGATGCGGCCACAAGGCTAGAAACTGATCTTCCAGTTCCTGCACATAGGTGGACCGCTGCATGGATACAACTGCCATATTTCTGGTGGATAAACGTCGAAACCACCAGACAGAAAGAATCACAGCAATATTTGCACAATTGCGGCAGTACTGCTACAATTACACATGAAAACCCTGTGAACATCTCAACTTGGCTTGCCAACCTTTTTAGAGATGTCCCGTCTGGTGAAAAAATCAAATATCTAGAAAAGCTCTCGTTCCGGCCAAGTTCAGAGAGTTTTTTTAGTGCCTTTTTTCTCTAGGTCATGAGGAATACCTTCAATAACGACAAAACCGACGCCCAATCTTACATCGCACGGGCCTGAAATGCTAGTCAGTGCGCTGAATTGAGGCAATAATTAATGCCTTTGGGGCACTGTAAGGGTAGCGCCTTCTTCCTCTTTCCACGGTCTTCAAGTCCTGCCAGGACTTGATCCTATTCAAACATCCGCCTAAATAGCAGAGGTGTATCAGGTAAGTTCGTCGATGTTTAGTGTGGGTATCAGTTGTGCTTGTGGGGTATGGAATGAGGGCCACTGAGACTCAGGCAGTGGCCTTACACTATCCCTTGCACTGTTTATCGCGTGAGCTGGGTATCTATCTCAATCCATACCCAGCGGCAGATGTGGAGAGCAGCGACAGCGACAAATGCTAATGCAACCGCACGGGTAAACCAGATCAGGACGGGGGCTAGAGCGCTTATCAGCATCAATACCCAGCCCATTAGAAAGGCAAGGCAAGCGAGTCTGAGCAGGTCGCTAATTTCTGCATCATCAGCAATATCTAATAAAACGCTGAAACGACTAGAAATTGGCTTAGGTACCATGGCCAGGTATGTTCTCGCCCATACTCGGAGAGTTATTATCTGTTTTCTTATGTGTGCTACCTGTTCTTGAATAAAGTGCCTATTCGGTTCTGCCGATGCGCTATCAGCCGTAGGCGTACCGATACTGGTTGTCGTTTTTGCTAAAGTCATAAGTAATTCCTTTCCTCATCGTTAGGGCTTGATACTGAGGTCATCGGGGACGACCGATGGCCTTCGATAGGCTTGAGAGCCCATCGTCCAAGGCGTTCCCTGGGCGTAGGTTCTAGTAGGTTGCCTCATCCCCCTCAACAAACTTGATCAAGGCAGCCGAGAGGGGGCTATTTTCTACACGTCCAGCAACACTTATGGAGAGGTGTTCAAGCGCCATCGTCAGGGCCATTTGTGCTGCGGCTATTGCCTTGGTATCGTGACTTGCTTCTGGAAATTGGCGTTCAATGGCATCTTTGGCTGCACTGAGAAACTCACTGGCAGAATCCGCCGCTGTGTAATGGGTATTGGATACGGTCTCAAGCATGATGCGCTATATGAGAGGACTTGCTATACAAAGAGGCGACTACCGTTGTCTACTGCTAATAGTCACCTGAGTTATCGATAAAATCCTCGTCCAGATCTGCTAAGACTGTGTTGGAGGCTGACTCAGGCGATGGTTCGGGTGGCAGACAGATTGGCTGCTGCCGCCCCAGACAAATACCAACGGCTACCAGGGGATTTGGGTGAATCTGTGAGAGTTCAGCAACAGTGTCCTTAAGTTGTGCGATATCGGTGTCTGCTAATGTGCTCATAGCGCAGCGCAAGGCTGTCAGCTCTGCCAACAGGCGCTCCAGAGTGGTGCTGTCATTCTCTTTCGCTGACACTTCGGCCTTGAAAAGATACCATTGCCCACTATCCACATATACCCGAATCTGTTTACGGTTCTCTGCCATAACTAGGCTTGCGTAAACAGCCGATCTGCAACTTTGGAAAGCCCCAGCAACGTGGCCCAGGTGGCATCCGGCATAATCCGTGCCTGCTGTTGGCCGTTACTGAAGATGTCAACCATGCCAGGCAGAAGTGCGCCACCACCCAACAAATACACCGGCTTATCGCCATACTGCTGGACAAAGGTGCGCGTGTCCTGAACACAAGCCAGAACATGAGCCTGAATACGCCCGGCTTGCTGCTGTTTGACTGTTTTCTTGGCCTTGCCCAGTAAAAACGTCATTACTTGCTGCGCATTAGGTAGTCGAATATCCATCCCTTGAATGCCGATCAGACACTCTGATTGATACACCCGCTCAACAATCCGGTGGCAGCCGCAGTCATCTTTAGCAAAGCGGTTCAAAATCCGCCCCATGGCATCAACTACCGTGACCAGAATGGTACGGCTGCCTATATCGACCATAATTGCGCCATTGGGGCAGTCAGCCTTGACCAAGCGGTAAGCTTGATAGCCCTCCAGCTGAGGAATTGCTGATGCAACCTGAATTGTTTGTGTCTGACTATCAATGAGGGCAAATTCATCGGGCGGCAAGGTCAGTTTATGTTTGCCTATGAGTTGTGCCTGAATATCAGCGCCGTAGGCCTTCACACTGGGGCAGGTAAAGATTAAGTCAACAGCCAGCGGCTGCCCTACCCCAACGGCTTTGAGTAAGGCGTAGACAGTTAACGGCAGGGCATTGGCGACTTTGCCGCTGTCCGTCTGACCGGTGTGGTCACATTGCACTGCTGTGGCATCAACACCAATTAAGTAATTGGTGTCATTGAGAACAATCCGTGCCGGATGATTCTCCACCAAGGTACTGGTGGAGACAACCGATTGAAATTGTTCACGCTGCCAATAGTCGGAGTCATCCGGCAGGCGGTAGAGAACATTGATATCGGCATTGCCAAGATCAACAATGGCTTGAATCCGTTTCGCGCGTGTAGTTGGCATAGGAAATTTCCTAGATGAATGGGGCAAGCGACTATTTAGTGATCAGCTAGCGTAGAAAGACTGCCAAGGCATTATCAAGGCAAGTCAAAGACATACGTGGCTTGAGGCATTAATAAGGCAACATCAAGGCTGTTGTTTTAAGGCATTTTGAGTAATGGCTTTGGAGTGCTTTTATTGTTGGAAGAACACTGTCACTTTTGAAGGTATACGTACAGCAGATTGGGTGTGCTAAACCTTAAATTTGATTAAAAAGATAGGCATTGATGGCGAACAGATGATGGTTTTTGCGCTGGCTTTATCTTGAATGTTTTCGTAACCTTTGCCGTCTCATACGGGGTATGAGATTTTATGCTAGATTCTCTGTTTCTCATACCTCATACGGCTATGAGGTATGAGGACTGATGCTATAAGGTTGTGTCTAGCGCTTTTTCGTCTCATGGCGGCCTCATAGGCTGGATCTCTTTTGTGGTAAGACTCATGGAGAAACCTCATACCTCATGAATAAGTGGTGTGTATTGTGATTTGGTCAAAATCAGGGGGCTTAGATACGGTAGTCCTGCTATGAGGGCTTGTCAGGAAAACCCATAATCTTGAACTGTTTATCGTCTTTGTCAGGGAACGCCACGATACCTAAAATATCGAGATATTTCAGAACAATGCGAATTTCAGCCGTGCTGGTTTTAAGATGACTATCTTTGTCAATTAAACGGTGGCATCCTGTCAAAAAACCATTGGGAGTGAGCAATGAATTTGGCTGTTTTTGACTCAAATAAAATAGAATTGTTTCAAATTTTTCCTCTGATATTCCTATTGGCAAAGGCTCTAATGTCTCAGCCGTTGTTTTATCCTCAGGGGCTGGTGGTGTCAGCGGCGGCTGTTCCTCTGGGGTAAAGATTGGCATGACCCCTTTTAATCGCCATGCTATGTAGCCGGTATAGGGATGCTCTTCAAACGTGCCATAACCCAAATCAGTAATCAGCTGCAGGATAAGCTCCATCTGCTCGGCAGATTGCACCCCGTCAAAGGCATAGGACACCGATTCAGGGTCAAGCAGACCTTGGGCATCAACAAAGTCATGGCGGTGTGTTTTAATCCAGCGAATAAAGCTAAGGGCTGTTTGTTTTTGCTCTGCGGTGTAGTGCTGCTCTGGTGTTGCTGCATTCAATTGTGTGTCTAACACCGTCCGCATCTCTTCAATTGAGAGGGGAGCCGGTGTCCTCTGACCTGATGGTGTATCCGTCTCCTCTGCCTCTACAGTATCCATTGGCAATGGGGACGCAGGCGGATTTGTCACCCCAAGAGTAATCGGTTCTGGTTCCGGCAATTGTGGCAGCACCACCAGTCGCCAGCCTTGGGAGCCACAGTTGGTAATCGCTAAGACCACATTGACTGGATTGCCATAGCTGTCATGAGCGCTTAGATATTCCTGAAGCTGGGCCGTCAGGGCCTTGCGTTCAGTAGCAATGCCAATAAAACGGTCATCTTTGAGAGGATTGACCACCGCAGAATAAATACCGTCACGGCCTAACCCGACATAAAAGACATTCTCCTTAATCTGGTGAGATAGCCCCAATGCCTCATTGGTGTTGGCATGACCAAACACCCACGCCTTGACTAACTTCTCCCGTCCGTCCACCAAAATGGTGGCCAAATCATCTTTATAAGTCTCCTCCAAATGCGGAAATGGACTCTCTTCCTCACTTCTAGCAACATACCGTTCTGCCTTATTGGCCGCCACCAATCCCTGATTTACCTGGTCGATAACCAGATCACTAGGAACCGTTGAGCCTCGTTCCATCACCCCTTGCAGAGCATGGAGCCGCCCGTAAAGCCTGCTGGCCGCATCCTCCAGCAGCAGGCCACTCATAGAGGCTGTCAGGAGATACAGATCGTCAGAGGCTTCCAGGCCGCAGTAATCCAGGTTTTCGCCGCGTGCGGTATTAGCAGACTTATGGGCAAATACGGTGAAATCGGTGGCCATATCAATCCTGTGTTGAGCGGCGATCGCCTGTTTTAACAGCTGCGACTTACCCGTACCTGTCGGACCCACCCCAAGGCAGCTGCGCGACTCTTTGGCCATCTCCAGCGCCAGGTCAACAATAGGCAAACCGGCATAATAGCGGTGACCAGCTAAATCAACGCAGCGTTCATTTTTTTTGCTCTGAGGGTTCTTTCGCTGATAAAAGCGGTAAGATTCCTTGGCCTTAGGGGCATTGCCATCACCATTGTGATCGCCTGCGATCAAAGCCGGGGCCAAGGCTTGTTTGGTGGCGCTGCTCTCCTCTACCCCCATAAGCTGCTTGAATTCCTCGAAATCGGCCTGTTTAGCCACTTTCGGGTCAACGAGATCCGGTTCCATCAAGTAGTTAGGGAGGACATCAGAGGCCGATAGGCGCGCCGCAGTAGCCCGAGTGTATTGCTGGGTGGTTTGCACCGATTCAATCGTCTGTCGGTGCAGCGCCCGCTCATAGTCATCGGTGTCTTGTTGTTCTTCAATCTCTGTTTGCCACGCTTCCAGCTGATTTTGTGCCATTGCGAGAAGACCTGCGCCCATCAGCGTGAAGGTGAGGGATGCCCAGGGCTTGAAGCGGTAGCGTATCGGCACCAGCCACAGCATCAGGGCGATAAGGATTGCGCCGTACAGGGTCAAGGCGCGTTTGGGGGTAGCGTTAAGTATCAATCGCAGCGCCTGCCCGGCCTGTTCACCAGCCCAAAGTCGATCCTGCCGATCCAAAAAATCTAATTGAAAAATGCGTACCATGTGGGTACCCCACCAATGACGGTAAACAACAGCACCAAGGCAAAGGTCAATAACCCCTGATTTAATTGCTGGATGTCAAACTCTCTTGCCCAGGGTAGCCCCCGAAACAGACCATAGTATTGAGTACAAATCATGCCTAGTACTAATAGCCCCAGCAGGCAAAGAGCGACAAGACACCATACAAACGGACGCCATAGCGCAATAATCTGCACCAAACTGCTACTAGCCATAGAGAGCAATAGATACCGGCAGAGTCTGGCAATGGTGCGATGCGTAAAAACCATGAGTCTTGGGCGGAGCCGTAGCCCCGCAGAATAACAACAAGTTAGGCCGCTAGCTTAAAGCGCCGCCGCCTAACAGATCCGGCTTCAGAGCCGCTACGTGACTCGTCTGTTCGTGACCGCAACTTCTCTGTCAGACCCCGTTCAAACTTGGCAAAGCCAATATTGGCCTCCTCGACCTCGGAGGCATGAAGCAAGCCGGTTTGACGTTTAGTGGTATTGAGTTTGTGAATCAGTGTTTGCCATTCGCCATAAGCCTGTTCTACGGTCATTTCTAGTGATGCAACCTTAGAGCGCAGCGCCCGCATTGCCTTATGGAATTTTTCAGCCTCACCCACTAAATGGGTGTATTCCTGCACAACCCGTGTACTTTGGGCATACAGGGTGGCTTCCTCAGTAATCTTGTCAATGGCGGCATCAGCGCTGGCCTGATCGCGATAGATCAGGAGATTATCAGGAATTTCAAGTCCTTTCTGAAACTTGAGTTTTTCAAGGTTGGTGGGATTGATGTGTCCATCTGCCAGCCCATCATTAGCTGACAGGACTTTGCGTATATCATCTGTTAATCCAAAGGCCATAGGATGTACTCTGTAAAATAACAACATTGAACACGGTGAGACGTTAAGGGTAGGCATCACCTCCTGTTTGGCGATTGTTTAAAATCTGGTCGTTCTCATAAAGAACATCAATATCGTTTTGGATAATAGTTAACTTACGCGCAAGCCAATAACCCCGGACCTGCCCAATCAGCAGCACCAGAAGCAGGCTACCGCACCCGACCATTGAGATTAGCTGCCAAACAGTGAAGCGCCGTCGCTCTAACTGCACTAATGTTGCTGTGGCTTCTTCTACGACGCGCGTTGTCATCTGCTGTTTTTGTTGCAATAAAGCAACCTCTGCGGCTAGCTGGTCATTCTCTTGCAGCAGCGTATCAACCTGCCCTGCCATCAATTGAATGTGTTTGCCATGCAGGTCTTGCTGACGCACAACATCAGGGGCTTGCTGCTCCAAAATGCGTAGCCGCTCTATAAGCTGGGCATGTACTTTGTGGTTAACACGTACCGTATTGTGCAAATCAATATGAAAATCACGCTGCTGGCTCTGCAGCTGGGTAATCGCCACAATCGGATCATCTGTACTCTGAAACCGACTCAATGCCGGGTGCGAGACAACATTAGAGGAGGATGACTCTTGCTGTGGCGGCTCCGCTGGCCGTACCCGGCGAATATGCCGGGCAAGACGACCAATATTGTCGGGGTGTTTAGAGTCCGTCATGGTCTTACCCTGTTCCTGCGTGTATTGCTGGCTAATCCCAGAAAGTGAGCGTATCGATGACCGCTACCCGCGCCTTATCGGCACGCCCATAGGCATCAATAAGTGGGTCAGTCTTGCTTCGCGTTGTCCAACCGCTCCAGAACCCGCCGCCGATGAGGGCAGCAACAATAAGCAAATCGAACAATCCTTTGAACATGTGCATAGCTGGTGTCCTCATCGGTGACCAAGGCTAATGGATTAGGCAGACTTAGTGTCTTGCACAGGGGCAAGCACCGAGACCACTTGATAGGGCTGGCGCTGGCGTACTGCGGGTTGTAGCTGCGTCAGCAGCTTTTCCTGGGTATCCATCTGTGCCAGAACGGTCAGAATCATGTCACTGAGCGAGCCGGTAAAATTTTTAGGCATTTTGCTTTGAAGGTGGTGATACACCGAATCACGAACGCTTGCTTTCATGGCGGTGGGGCGTATTGGGTGAAGGTCAGGAAAAAAGGTAACAATCAAAGGAATAATCAGTACGCCTGTACGAGTGCATATAACCCTTTTGGCGTAAAAATAACCCCTTTCGGGTCATAAATATGGTTATAACCTAAAAAGTGTTATCGTGACAAATAAATTGATGGACTTTTCGTGACACACCATGTCATCCGATCAACCGAGAGACCTCAATACTGCTGATACCGGAGGGCTAGACATCCCGCTCAGGTATTTTTATGCCGCGCCAGACAATTGGGAAAAGTACCTTGCTGCTTGCCAGCACCTGATGTGGCTTAAAAGCACCTTCCTCTCGCAGACGTACAATTCTTTCATGGCCGTGCATTGGAAGTATTACGCTGACTGTGCCGAGCTTGATGCCGCTGCACGCGGCCTATCGGTAGAAGCCTTCTTTAATGCCTGTATCAACTGGGATGCCGAGCTGCCGTCTTATACAGGGGACCGTCCCACCTTTAAGCCATCCCCCCTAGCAACTATTCCTGATGTCGAAACCACGCCTGATAATCGCCGCCGGGTTAAAGTCATCCGCACCAGTCAGGTGAATGGGGCTTTACTAAGAGTGGCCTGTGTCGTCGATCGGTGTACCCTAATTACCATCATGAGCCGCCTGCTACGATGGCACTTTGATCAGTATTGGGAAAAGTCCTATGCGCCGCAAATTCGTGCAGCGCAAGCCAAGTCCTTCCGTCGTTTATTTGAGAAGTAAGGAGTTAGCCCCATGGTTGCAACCCCCATTAAGCCCAACGTTACCCCTGTTGCCGAGATTGATACCGATGCCCTGATCGCAACGTTTCTTGAGCAGTTAGGTGAGCCGCAGACGGCCAGTCAAACAGCTGCTCTGGACGCTTTTAAGGCGGGTCAGGCGGATGTGGTGCGCCTAGCCTCTGCCACTAACCTTGATGATCCGTTCTGCAAGGCCTTGGGCTATATGGTGAGTATTTCGAAGCGTCCCCCTACCCTAGCCGTGTTGTTAGCTGAATCGGCGAGGGCGATCGCCGACTGGCAACGGGTGCAGACTGTTGCTGCGTTGGAGCGTACTATCGCTATCGCCTTTGGGCAGTAATCTACAGGTCTTCTTTTCGTCTGCATATTTGTTTTGTTAAAAGCCGTGTTTCAGCGGCTTTTTCTGTGATGACTATAGTGCATTAAAGCAATAGTCTGTTTAGGTGTGACAGTAACGACTACCTTGCCTATCAGACAAAACTTGTGAAGGAAAAAGACTATCTTCATTCTCCACAAACGGGGCATTACGCCCTGCCCCATATAATGCAACCTCAGTACGTTGATGAAAAACTTGCCATCGCACTGATTGGTCAGTCTTTGGCGACTTATATGTGAAGTTAGGCTCCGAAACAACAGTCTTAGGCAATGCTTCTACTGGAATTGGTTGCTTAACGCTTGCTTTAAGGGCCGGCGTGTTAGAGGCAATAGCAGTTGCTAGCACAGTAATCGCTCCCCTCCCCTCAGCTAGTGACGACATTGGCTGTTCTTTTTGCGGTATAGGAACAAGGGCTCTAGCTGTCGTTGCAGCCGTTTGCGTAAACCGGGCGATAAATTCTTGTCGAAGGGTGGTAAATAAGGCAGCGGCCATGGATGTACGAGAAACTTTCTTGTGCATCCGCGCCACAACCCTGGTAGTTTCATGCCGATCTGGCTTTGTAGGTACCATGAGATCTGTTGCGGTCTCTGTCGTTACCTGGATACGACTTTGCTTATATTGCTCAGTTAAAGCTGTAATGACTTTTGTAGAATCAACTTTAGTCATCCGCCCGACGCGTACGGGACTGAGCTTTTCTTCTCCTTGCAAACGGAATGCCTGGTTCACACTACCCGCAATCTCTGTCGCTGTGTATCTTTGCGCCTTTGCCAGCAGCAGCACTGCACCAGCTAGTGTGTTGCTTAAAAAGTCTTTTGGGATACGTGCTAATTCTGCCATTGCCTCTTCAGTGAAGCGTGTTGTGCAAATTTTCATCACATAAGTCTCTTTTGTCGCTACGTGAAAGAGACTTACATTTAATTTTTATAAAAATCAATATTTACTTGGCTATTGCAACCAGCGATTTCAGGAAGAAATACTACGGTTTTGGCCTTAATCGGAAGGTAGTGCCGTTTCGCGTCCAATCCATAGTGCTTCGTTCATCAGCTTTTTTTGGGTAGTTTTGAGCCGGTCTCAGGCGAGTGTCAAAGCCATGGTGGGTGAGGCTTACTCGGGAATTTTGACCTCGGACCGTTGCAGTGCCTACACCTAGATTGCGCTGGAACAATGGCAACCCTGCAGGGCACATCTCAAACGAGATTTGACCGCCATGGCTGAGCGTACGGGTGCCTCCCATGAAATTGGAGCTGCCCTACTCCGTCGTCAGAGACGGTTGTTTCGCTGGTGGCATCGGGTCAGAGAGGGGACCTTGTCACGCGAGCAGTTTAGGGTTCAAGTCAGGTATTTGCGACATGGGTTCAAAATAGTGCTCGAAGAGGCCGCTTCGTTACCCATTGAACCCGGTAAGAAAACACCCTTAGCGAAAACGGTTCGGACGTGTCGACTATTAAACGACGATTACTTAAAGTCGAACCGGCCCTCTGGACATTCGTGGTTACAACCGATGTCGAGCCGACCAATAATGCGGCTGAGCGGGCGTTGCGACTCGCTGTGATTTGGCGACGCACCAGTTTTGGCTCCCAATCGCAAGGCGGCAGTGAATTTGTCTTCCGGATGCTGACGGTCACCACGTCTCTGAAAGCTCAGGGCAGACATCTTCTCGATTTCCTCACCCAAGTCTTTTTAGCGAAACGTAAAGGCGAGGCGGCTCCTTCGTTGCTACCTCAGCCCGAATTGTCGGTGGCAACTCCGCCTACCGACAGACTATTGCCTGCTGCTTAAAAGACTAATATGACGGACGCTTACCTATTTGTTGACTTTAAAACCAGTGGTCTTGCAGGCCAATATTGTCATACTGAGAATTGCTGTCGCCACTGAAGCTAGGTTGCAGTTGAGGGCTTTGGAGATACCATAAGGCCCACACCACTTAGTGGGGGTATGGGCAAGAGGGGGTTAGAAAACGATCTGGATGTCGTCCCTTTATACCATTACTTCACCCGCGCTCTAAATCTCACATAGCCATAGGCCCCGGTCGCATCGGTGGCCGCATCAGGTAAATCTCCTAGATTGACAACAACAGCACCGTTGGTATTCGCATTGATGCCATCGCTGTCACCATCGCAGTCGATGCCGGGGAAGCTGGTGGCTGGATCTGTGCCGGGGGCAAAGTAGGTAGCGCTGTCGCCGTCGTTAGCGCCCGTGTGGTAATCGGTGGTGCCATTGCGGAAAAGCTCGATGCTGAGGTCGGCTCCGCCGATGCCGCCAGTGGCTTGGGGCGCACTGCCAG
>ERZ1740070.772-NODE-772-length-21110-cov-4.331703_pt1 | contig 21110 bp, 15 predicted proteins | sample MGYA00581734_ERZ1740070 | MGnify/ENA primary metagenome ERZ1740070 (study PRJEB43018, sample SAMN04849744) | marine metagenome | isolation source: floating plastic debris | place: Pacific Ocean | collected 2008-09-01 | study: EMG produced TPA metagenomics assembly...
AGCGCGATGCGCTGCGACACCGAGGTCGCCTGCGACAGCAAGGCCGACTGCGAGAGTACTGTCGTGCTCAGCGAGGTCTCGCTCGACAGCGACGCCAAGGCCGCTTGCGATCCGTCGGACTGCTCGGTCGACGCGTGCGACACCAGCAACTGCGACGAAGTCTGCGCCGACGCGTGCCCCAAGGCCGCCGCCGAGTGCCCCGCCGCCGACGCCACGGTCACCCTGACCGAGACCAGCGCCGCCACCGAGAGCACCTGCTCGGGCGCCAAGAGCGAGTGCTCGGGCGGCTGATCGCCCCCCGAGGCCGAGGCCCGCTCAGCCGGGCAAGGCCGCGTGCTCACAACTCGATCTCAGCCCAAGGGCCGGCGTCTCGTACGCCGGCCCTTGTCATTGCGCGCACGGGTGTGCGAACAGGTCCGCAAATCGGTGCGCCCCGCTTCACGCTTCTCTACACTCGCCCGCGTGCCACCGATCACACTCCAAGCCGGGGCGCTCCGCGCGACGATCGACCCCGACCTGGGCTGCGCGCTCACCGAGTTCACTATCGACGCCCCCTTCGGCGACCGGGCCCCGATCCTCCGCACGCCCCCGATCGGCGTCGCCGAGCCCGCCGCCCTCGCCAGCTTCCTCATGGCGCCGTGGGTCAACCGCATCGCCGACGCACGGTTCGCCTTCGAGGGCACCACGCACCGCCTGCACGCCAACAACCCGGACCACACCGCCATCCACGGCGAGGCCCGCGACCACCCCTGGTCCATCACCGACCGCTCGCCCGTCTCCATCCGCTGCTCGCTCGATCGTCCGCCCACCAACAGCTCGGGTACATTCCCCTTCGCCTACGCCTGCACCTTCCGGGCCGAACTTTCCGCCGAAGCGCTCGACCTCGACCTCGACATCACGAACACGGGCGAGACCAACATGCCCGCCGCCTGCGGGCACCACCCCTACTTCTCGCGTCGCCTGCTCGACGACAACGACGACGTTCACCTCCGCCTCCCGGTCGCGGCGCGATACCCGACGCAGTCAGCGATTCCCACCGGCCCACCACGCGACGATGACCTGTGCGAACGCCTCAGACGCGGCACACCGCTCGGCTCGCTCCCGCTCGACGATCTGTTCCAGAAAGCACCGGGCCCGATCGAGATCACCTGGCCCGCCAGCGGCGTCCGCGTCACGCTCGACGCCCCCGAGCCGCTGACCCACCTGATGCTGTTCGCCCCCCGCGCCGCAGTCGGACCGCATACCCGGCCCACCGCCGGCCCGACACCCTGGTTCTGCCTCGAGCCCCAGACCGCGGCGGCCGACGCCTTCAACGCCCTCGCCCGAGGTGACAAAGCCGCCGGTGCGCGCACCCTGGCGCCGGGCGAATCGCTCCGTACCCGCCTCCGCATGACCGCCGAACGCCTTGAACCGAGCCCCCAGCCCGGCCCCCCGCCCAGTCGCTCACCAGATCACGCCGACCGGAGTTCGTGATGCCAACGTACCTCTGTAAAACCGAGCCCGACGTCTACAGCTATGCCGACCTCGTCCGCGACAAACGCACCGAATGGGACGGAGTCGCCAACCCCGCGGCCCAAAAGCACATGCGCGGTATCGCCAAGGGCGACGAGATCCTCTTCTACCACACCGGCAACGAGCGCCGCATCGCCGGGCTCGCCACGGTTGTCCGAGGCGCGTACCCCGATCCCGACCACCCCGGCACCACCGCCGCCGGGGCCCCCAAGCGGGTCCTCTTCGATCTCGCGCCGCTCAAGGCCGCGACTGGCGACTGCACACTCGCCGACGTCAAAGCCGACGCGCGATTCGATGACTTCGACCTCGTCCGCCAGTCACGCCTGAGTGTGATGCTCGTGCAGCCAAAGTACGACAAGATCCTGCGCACACTCGCGGGCCTCTAACGCCGCGCGCGAGCCCTCACCGTTCGCTCTTGCCTCGCCGCACCCGATCGAGCCCGTCATCGTTGCCCGAGGTGTACGCCGGCAGCGACGCGCGATCGTTGAAGTGGTGCAGGATGTAGTCGAGCTGCCCCGTCCGGTAGAGCTTGGTGAACGCCTCGACAGCCTCCGCCCAGTAGTGCGAACCGCTATCGCCGGCGAGAATCTCAAGAGCGCGCTCGGCCGCCTCCTCGCCGACCTCCTCGCGATAGGGCCGCACGCTCGTGAGCGCATCGAACGTGTCGATCACCGCAAAGAACCGGGCCCCGATGGGGATTTCCTCGCCGCCGAGGCCGTATGGATAGCCCCGCCCGTCCCACCGCTCGTGGTGATAGCGGATCAGGTTCAGGATCGGCTCGTCGCTCACATCGAGCGTCACAAGCCTCGCATAACCCAGCACCGGGTGCTGCTTGATGACGTCAAACTCCTCCTCGGTCAGCGGGCCCGGCTTCTGCAGGATCCGCGAGGGGATATCGATCTTCCCGACATCGTGCAGCGCCGCGCCGTGCGTCAGCAGCGACATCGTCTCGCGATCGACACCGAACACCTCGGCGAGCGCGCGCGCATACAGCACCACCCGCCAGGTGTGCGCCGCGGTGCTCAGGTCCGCCCGCTCGATCCGCGCGACCAGCTCGTGCACGACCTCGGGCCTCACGTCCCCCCCCCACCGGTCACGCCGCCGAGCGCGCCACCGATCCCGAGCACGACGCGCGAGCCGTCGAGCAGGAACTGCATCCCCATCGCCATCAGGATCAGCCCCATGAACCGCGTAAAGATCCGCTGCGCGTCCTGGGAGAGGTACCGCCCGAACGCCAGAATCAGGACCAGGCACACGCCGGTCGCGACGGTGCCGACACCGCCCGCCGCCAGCGCCGTCCACGGCACGCCGAACGCCGTGTGACTCACCGCCAGCGTGATAACCGCCGTGATCGCACCGGGCCCCGCCACGATCGGCATCGCGAACGGGATCAGCAGGTGCTCGCGGATCGATTCCTCGTCGGCCAGCCGCTCGTGCTCCTGCGAGCGCCGCCCGGTCAGCATGTCGTACCCCATGATCCCGAGCACCACGCCCCCGGCGGCGCGGAACGCGTCAATCGAGATGCCGAACGCGTCAAGCACCCCCTTGCCGACAAACGCGGCGCCGATCAGGATCCCCGCGATGAACAGGCACGCCCAGACCGCCGCCCGGCGTTGCCCGCGCCCGTCGAGCGGCGAGACCATGTTCTGGAAAATCGGCGCCGTCCCAACCGGGTTCATCACCGCGACAACGGTCACGATCGCTTGGACGAACTCGCTCGACATCCGCCGAGTCTAGCCCGCACGCCCGCTTTCCCGGGCCGCGACGACCAGCACGCTCATGTCATCATCGGGCGACGCGTGCGCCCGGGCGAGCGCGAACAGACCGTCGACGAGCGCACGCGCGTCGCTCCCGCCGATCCGTGCGCACGCCCGGTCCACAGCCGCCAACCCCAGCACGCGTCCGATGTCCGCACCCGCCTCGGGGATGCCGTCGGAATGGATCACCAGCACCTCGCCGGGCGACAGCTCGACGCGCTGCGCCTCGTAGCGCTCGCCCCGCATCACGCCCAGCGGCAACTGCCCTGGCTCGAGCCGCCCCGCGTGCGCGCCCAGCCGCACGGGCGGAGGGTGCCCGGCGTTGACAACGGACAGCACCAACCTCCCCGCCTGTTCTTCCAAACGCATCAGCACCGCCGTGACGAATGTCCCGTCGTCGGTCGCATCGCAGAGCGTGTCGTTGAGGCGTGCGGCGGCTTCTTCCACGGCGTTCGCGCCGTCCAGCACCGCGCGGGTCGCGCCCTTCGCCAGCGCCATCAGCACGCCCGCGCGCACGCCGTGCCCGCTCACATCGCCCAGCACGAAATCGAAACGCCCGTCCCCGTGGTCGATCAGGTCGATGAAGTCGCCGCCCATCGTGCTGGATGGCTCGGAGCGCCCGACGACGTGCGCACCGCCGCGCTCGGCGTCGATCTCCGGCACGATCTGCCCGTGGATCGCGGCCGCCGTCGCGAGCTGCGCCTCCGCCCGGGCACGCCCGCGCTCAACCCCCCCGACCAACCGCAAGAAGATCGCGTTCCCTATCTCCACGCAGATCACCGAGACCTTCGCCAGCACCCCCTTCCGCACGCGCAGCTCGAGGTCCCCGAAGTTGTCCAGTGCCCCCAGCCCGTCGAGCCAGGCAAACAAACGCTCGGGCACGAAGATCTGGAACGCGACGACCAGCGGCAACAGCCACAGCGCACGGAACGCGAACGCCCCGGCCCACCCGGCCGAGATCAGCCCGCTCACCCCCGCCGCGACAAGCCCCGAGACAATCCCGGCCTCGTCGCCCCCGAACACCATGATGATCAGCGGCCCGAGCGTCGCGAACGTGAAAAAGACCGTGAGCATCGCAAGCACGCTCTCGCCGCTCGCCGCGCGGGGTGTGCTCACGCTCGAGAGCTGGATCAGCCAGATCGCACCGATCGCCAGCAACGCCTCACCGGCGATCTGATACGGCTGCGTCGGGCCGGCGATGACCAGCATCGTCAGCAGAAACAGCACGATCGCGACACAGAGCAGCGCATACGCCGCGGGCAGCACGACCCTCCGATTCGCCCGCGCCCATGCCCGCACGCCGATGTCCCCCCGCGTTCCGCTCGGGCCGTTGAGCTCAGGCCCGGCGCTGCTCGGCGAGACGGATCAGATCGTTCACGGCTGAGACCTTGACCGCGTCGGCGTCGCCTGTGGCGGGCGCCGCGGCGTTGGCCGAACGCTCGGCCTCAATCGTCGTCAGCTTGTCCGCCTGCGCGTCCGCCAGATAGCTCGAACGCACCAGAGGCCCGCTCTGCACGACCTTGAAGCCCTTGTCCAGACCCACACGCTCGTACTCGGCGAACTCGTCGGGGTGCACCCACCGGTCGATCGGCAGGTGGTTGCGCGTCGGCTGGAGGTACTGCCCGATGGTGATGATGTCGACCGGGTCGCCCGCCATCGGGCCGGTCTCGGGGCGGCTCATCGCGATGAGGTCGTCGAAGAGGGCGTAGACCTCTCGCGTGCGCTCGCCGATGCCGACCATGATGCCGGTCTTGGCGACGACGCCGCCCTCTTTGATCCGGCGCAGCACCTCGATCGAGCGCTCGTAGCGGGCGCTCGGGCGGACGGCCGGGTGGCAACGTTTCACCGTCTCCATGTTGTGGGCGATGATGTGCGGGCGGGCATCGATGACCATCTGCAACGCCGCGGCGTCGCCCTGGAAGTCGGGGATCAGCACCTCGACCGACATGTCGGGGCACGCGTCGCGGACACGCAGGATGGTCTCGGCCCAGATCCCGGCGCCGCCGTCGGGCAGGTCGTCGCGGTCGACCGAGGTGATCACGATGTGGCGCAGCCCAGAGCCCCGCAGCGCATCGGCAACCCGCCGGGGCTCGTCGCGATCGGTCACCGGGGGCTTGCCGGTTTTGACGTTGCAGAACCCGCACGCCCGGGTGCAGGTATCGCCCAGGATCATGATCGTCGCGACACCCCGGGCCCAGCACTCGCCCATGTTGGGGCACGCGGCCTCTTCGCACACGGTGTGCAGACGGTGCGCGTCGACGTTGGCCTTGGTTTTCTTGAACGCCTCGCCCCCGGGCACGCGGGCCTTCAGCCAACTCGGCTTCTTCTTGGGCGCGAGCTGCTGCGCGTTGGCCTCGTTGCCCAGCACCATGTGCGAGAGCGAGACCGTCGGGCGGAACGTCCGCACGGGGTCGCCCCCAAGCGTCCGGGGATGGCGGGCGAGCGTCCGGGACAGGGCGGCCTGGGTCTGGGACGAGGCCGCGGCTTGGGGGCGGGCGCCCGGCTCAGCCTGCGACGAACGATCTGCGGGTCGTGCACTCATCTAACAGCACAATACGCGTCGCGAGCCCGACCCGATGCCCGCCTGCGACCCGGCCCGCGGCAAAACCGGAGCCTTGGTTGCACCCCGGGGGGTCGATCGGTCGATGTCCGCCCTGACGTTCCCGGACCCGCCCGAGGCGGGCCCGAGGCGATTTCGATCCCGTCCCCGGGCAAACCGCGGACGCTCTGGTGGTGTAGTGTGTGGGCCCCCCGGCAACAGATGGGGTGCTCTGGAGACTCAGCCGTGCCTGATCGGGCCAACCGAACCACTCGACCGGCCCGGGGCCTCGCCCCCGTGCGCCGTTCTCTGATCCTCGCCGGCGCCACGGCCGCCGTCGTCGGCTGCTCGCACCATGACTCGTATCTTGACCCCAGCGTCGTGGGTCGTTGGGAGCGGACACCGACCAAGGTGCCGATCCTCGACCGCATCGCCGCGATCGAGGACGAGGCCCAGCAATATGTGGAAGTGAGCGACGTCACCTCGGCCGACCTGCTGCCCGAGACCGATGTGTACCGCGTGGGGCCGGGCGACTTCCTGAGCCTGACGATCTGGGACCTTGTTGTGCGAGGCCAGCCGGAGGTCCTGCCCCGGGGTGTGGACCAGAACGGGTACATCGAGATCCCCCAGCTCGGGCGGATCTTCGTCAGCGGGCTGAGCGAGAGCGAGGTCGCCGACGCGATCGCGCAGCGCATGAACGATTTGGTCGATGACCCGCTCGTGAGTGTGGTCGTCGAGCAGCGCCGGTCGCAGACGTTCCATCTGATGGGCAACGTGCCGGAGCCCGGGCCTTACTTCATCCCAAGCGCCGACTACCGCCTGCTCGAGGCCTTGGTTTCGGCCGGTGGGTTCCCCGAGTTTGTGGGCGAGGTCTTTATCATCCGCCAGGTGCCGCTGAGTGCTGAGGCCTCGGGCCTCGGCCCCGAAGCGGGCGCAGCCGCGGGCCGCAACCGGGGCAACTCGCGCGGAAACGACGGGGGTGTGCCGCCCGGCGGCGAAGACCTGATCGACATCATCGACGACCTCACCGCACCGGGCGACCTGAGCGTGGGCAGCACCGGAGCCGTCTCGTTTGCTCAGCCGGGCGAGGGCACGGGCCCAGAGCCGATCATCGACCTTACCACGACTCCAACGTCGACGAGCAACACGCCGCGCGAGGGCTCGTGGAACGCGCCGGTCTCCGGCGACGGACGCCGGTGGGTCTTCCGCGCCGGAAGCTGGATCCGTGAGGCCCCCGCAGCCCCCGCTGCCGATCCGGTCGCCCCGGGTCGCGAGGACCCGCTCGCCGACGCGGCCGAGCTGATCACCCAGCGCGTCATGCGCGTGCCGATCGCGCCGCTGGTCGCCGGCGATGCCCGGTACAACGTCATCGTCCGCCCGGGTGACATCATCCGCGTGCCCGTCGGTGATCGCGGCAACATCTACCTCGACGGCGAAGTCGCCCGTCCGGGCGTGTATCAGCTTCCCCAAATCGGGCGGCTCACGCTCACCCGGGCCATCACCGCCGCCGGCGGGCTGGGCGGGCTGGCGATCCCCGAGCGTATCGACATCACGCGAATGGTCGGCCCGAACCAGCAGGCCACCATCATGCTGGACCTCCGCGCGATCAGCGAGGGCACCCAGCCCGACCTGTTCCTCAAGCCCGATGACCGGGTCAACGTCGGCACCAACTTCTGGGCGACCCCGCTGGCGGTCATCCGGGGCGGTTTCAGGGCCACGTACGGGTTCGGTTTCCTGCTGGACCGCAACTTCGGCAACGACGTCTTCGGGGCCCCGCCGTCCAACGTCGGCAACTGACCCTCAGGGCGGCCGGTTCGCACCGACCCACGCATCGACCCACGCATCGACTCTTCAATAGGTCCCCCGGACCCGGGCTCCAAGCCCTGGCGCGGGGGGCCTGTTTCTTTGTGCTCGTGCGCCGCGACCCGCGAAATCGTGGCAATGGCGACGTCCTGCGACGAATATCCGCCCCGATCGGGCCGATGGTGGCCCCGGCATGCCTCCGCTCAGGGAACCCTTCGCACCCGGCCTCGAACCCGAGCCTCCCGGCGTCGTAAGACCGGAGGATCGTGCCAATGATCAGGGCCACGCTGCGCCCGCTGTTTGCCCGGACCTCGGGCGGCACGGGGCGGGCGTCGGTCGGTGGTGGTTGGGCCGGTGGGGATTGAATCGGCCGGGGTGACGGGCTGGGTGACGGGCCGGGTGACGGGGCGGGCATTTGGCGGACACGGGGTCTTCATGACGACGATGAACGACAAGGCGATCGCGACCAACGGGGGCGATGTCCCCGCGGGACTGCGCGTTGCCGGCGTAAACGTCAGCCCGCCGGTGGTCGGCATGGTGCTTGCGCTCGGCGCGGTCTTCGCCTGGCTCTTCTACCGCTGGTTCCTCAAGCAGCACCAGCACTCGTGGGACAAGCCCGAGGACTGGGCTCACGCGTATGTCATCCCGCTGATCAGCGTCTACCTCATCTGGAGGTCGCGCGAAGCGATCGCGCGCACGGCGGCGCGGGTCTTCTGGCCCGGGCTGCTCCCGCTGATGCTGGGCGTGCTCTGCTACTTCTTTGCGCTGATCAACATCAAGAACCACATGATCCAGGGCTTCAGCCTGATCCTGACGCTCTTCGGGCTCTGCCTGCTGATGCTCGGGCCCAAGATGATGCGTTACCTGTTCGTGCCGACGGGGTACCTCGTCTTCGCGGTCACGATCTCTGAGAGCATCATGATCGCGATCACCTTCAAGCTCCAGCTCATCGCGAGCAAGGGGAGCTGGGTGATGCTCAACATGATCGGCAAGCCGTTCGGCTGGTTCACCGCCGAGGTCGACGGCAACACGCTGATGATCATCACCTCCGCGGGCGCCGAGATCCCGATGAACGTCGCCGAGGCGTGCAGCGGGATGCGGATGGTCGTGGCGTTCTTCGCGCTGGCGGTCGCGGTGGCGCTGATCGCCTGCCGCGACTGGTGGCAGCGGATCCTGCTGATCGCCCTCGCGGCACCGGTCGCGATCCTGATGAACATCGTGCGGGTGACGGTGCTGGGGCTGTTCAGCCTGGCCGACCCGGAGCTGGCGACCGGCGACGCGCACACGATCATCGGCACCCTGCTGCTCTTCCCCTCGCTGCTGCTCTTCCTGGGCGTGGTGTGGGTGCTCAACCGCATCGTCAAGGAGCCGGACGCAACGGCCCGGGGAGCTTCGGCGTGAGCGCATCACCTTCCAGTAGAGGCTTTCTTACGCCCTCGCGCCTGGCGGCGTTCGGCGTCTCGATCGCGGTCATGGCGATCGGAGCGATCGGCATGGGACGCGCGATCGAGTACTACGGCTTCCACCTCCAGAAGAAGCCCGTCGAGGCCCCGCGACGCCTGAGCAGCATCCCCGCCACGACCGAGGGCTGGATGCGCATCGGCACCGACCGCATCGAGCCGCCCGAGGTCGCCGAGGCGCTCGGCACGCAGAACTACGTCACGCGCCTGTACGTCCAGCGCGACGTGCCCGAGGGGCAACAGGCGGTCGTGCTGGACTTCCACGCGGCGTACTACACCGGCATGATCGATACCGTGCCGCACGTGCCCGAGCGGTGCTTCGTGGGCGGCGGTCTCGTTCAGACGCAGTTCGCCGAGACGCTCGATCTGCCGATCGACACGTCGACCTGGCGCCCGGACACCTCGGTGCCCGAGCAGCTCGCGGGCGAAGAGGGCGTGTTGTACCGCGTGCGTTTGCCCTTCAACGACGAGAGCCGCGGCATTGTGTCCACCAGCCCGGGCGGGACGGTCCGGCTGCCGCGCGACGTCACGCCCGATCGCCCGCTGCGGATGCGGACCAGCTCCTACGCGCTGCCGGGCGACAAGACCCTGATTGCGGGCTATTTCTTCATCGCCAACGGCGGAACGGTCGCGAGCGCCGAGGGCGTGCGCACGCTGGCGTTCGACCTGACCAGCGACTACGCGTATTACCTCAAGGTGCAGGTGACCAGCTCGGCGCTGGGGAGCTCCGAAGAGCTGGCGTTGTACGCCGCCGATCTGCTCGATGACCTCTAGGGCGAGATCATGCTCTGCGTGCCGGACTGGATCGAGCTCCGCCAGCAGCAAGAGGCGGACGAGACGAGCGACGAATCGGGCGGCGGCGACGCGGCGATCGATCAGGGCTGAGCAGGCAAAGACGGCAGGCTGAGTAGCACAGGTAGACAGATCACACGAGCAACGACGACCAAGCAGACATGACCACAGGCCCGCCGAGACGGGACCAGGGGAGCCAGACACATGGCATCGCGCGTGAATTTGAAGTTCGTCACCATCCTCGCGGTTTCTGCGGTGGTGCTGCTCGGGCTCGTCGGGGGCGTGTGGTACGCGCTGACTGTCAAGAGCGGCGAGGACTACGAAATCCTCGGCGACACGAAGATGGCCGAGGGCGACTACCAGGCCGCCGAGCGGTTCTATTCGATCGCGGGCAACCACGACCAGACCAACGTCGCGTGGCTGGACAAGTGGCTCAGCGCCGTCGAGGCCTGGACGCCAGAGACCGAGACAGCCTACCGCGACGCGTTCAGCGGCAAGTACGTGCCGATCATCGCCCGGATCGCCTCGGAACGGCGCACGGATGTTGCGGCGCACGAGCGTTTCCTGGGCCTGATTCACCGCCAGATGGTGGTCTTCCCCTACAGCCGGCGCTCGGCCGAGGGCGTGATCGAGTCGGTGAACGATGCGCTGCCGTTTTATGAGTCGGCCGCTTCACCCGACCCGCGTTGGCCCACGCTCCGCAAGTACCGCGGGCTGGCGTACGAGCGGATCCTGAGTGTGGGCGGTGTTGTGGATGAGCCGCAGCGCGAGACCGCGCGGGCGGACCTCGAGGCGGCGCTTGCCGCCGATCCGAGCGATGCGCTCGCCGCGGCGGGCTTGATCCGCTGGGACGTGCACCTTGCCGGCCAGGAGGCCGCGCGTGGGCGTCTGGTCGACGCGTCCGACCTGCTCGCGCGAGCGGCGCAGACCGGGCGCACGTTCCTTGAGAACAACCCGGGCGAGCCGCGCGTCGCGCTGCACGTCGCCTCGGTCGAGCACGAGATCGCTCGCTTGGAACGGACCTCCGACCTGTTCGGCGATGCGTTGGTGCAGGCGGCGCAGGACCTGCGTGACGAGTACGGGCCGCGGCTCGACACCGTCCTCGAGCAGATGCAGAGCGTCGACCCGATGACGCTCGACCTGACCCTGGTTTCGCGTTTCCAGCAGATCGAACGCTCGATCGACCCGGCCGGGCGATCCGCCCGAAGCGCGCAGCTCGTCGATCACCTGCTCGCCTCGCGCGGCGATGACGCGAGCCTGCTGACGCTCGGGTCGAGACTGTTCGAGCAGCGCGGCGAGTACGAACGCGCCCGCGAACTGCTGGTGCGGATCACCGAGGAGCCCGACCGACCCGTCAGCTTCGACGGGCTGCTGCTGCTGGGCCAGCGGACCGATGCGCACGGCCAGCTCGCCGACGTGCTGCTCCAGGAGTACTTCCGGGTGTCATCGGACGACGAGCGCGCGGACGAAGCCGCCGAGCTGCTCGCCCAGAGCAAGTCCTGGCGCGATGCGTTCGCGGCCCGCGTGCCCGAGGACAACGTGCGTCTGCTGTTCATCAACGGCCTGACGGCGCTGGCCGAGGACGACCCCGGCGCCGCGCTGCGGCATCTGGAGCGGTACAACGAGCAGACGCTCAACAACGACCCGCGCGGGGTGTGGCGTCAGGGCCAGGCCGCGACGGGGCTGCGCCAGTTCGGGCGGGCCGAGGCGGCCTTCCGGCGCTTGATCGAACTCCAGCCGGGCAACCTGCTGGGGCGGCTGGCGCGCGCCGAGACGCAGGTGAGGCTGAGCAAGCTGGACGACGCGGAGCGCACGCTGCGCCAGGTGCTGGCGGTGGCGCCGGACAACGAGCTCGCGCAGCGTCAGCTCGCGTTGCTCGAGCAGGTGCGCAACCCAGATGCCGCGACGGATCCGGTGCAGGGCGTGCTGATCCGGGCGCGACAGCTGCAGATGGGCGACACCACGACCGCTCCCGACATCGCCGGCGCCGTCGCCTTGCTGGAACAGGGCATGGCTGATCTGGACAACGACCCGCGGATCGCCCGCCAGCTCGCCGCGTTCCGCATGGATGCGGGCGATCGCGAGGGGGCCCGCGAGGCGATCTCGGCGGCGCTCGAGAGCCACCCCGAGAGCGAGGGCCTTGCGGACCTGGCCGCGGCGCTCGCCGGGGAGAGCGATATCGAGTCGGTCGAGCAGGTCATCGCCGCGAGCTATAGCGACCCTCTGGAGCGTGAGCTGGCGCTGTACACCGCGATGGTGAACAGCGGCGAGCGCGAGCGGGCCTTCGCGGCGCTCGCCCGGGCGATCGCGATCGCTGCCGAGGACCCGCGGGTGCTGGACTTTGCGTTCCGGCGTGCGATCACGGTCGACGACTTCGCCGAGGCGGAGCGGCTGACCGGCATCGCCGAAGCGACCGACGCGGACCGGGCCGCGGGCGTGACGTTCCGCGCACGCTTGCTGATCGCTCAGGGCGATACGGGCGAGTCTCGTCGGATTCTTGAGCAGGCGGCCGAGGGCGGCGCGGTCGATCCGACGCTGCTGCGGATCCTTGGCGTGCTGCACGCGGCCGAGGGGCGCATGGATCTGGCGATCTCGACCCTCGAGCGTGCGCTCGCGATCACGCCCAACGACGTTGAGGCGCAGATGGCCTACCTGCGATCGCTGGCGAGCAGCGGGCGGACGACCGAAGCCCTCAACGCCGCTCGCGAGGCGCAGCGGTATCTCTCGGGCCGCAACGATTTCCGGAACCTGTGGCTGCGCCTTGAATCGCAGGCGGGCGGCGAAGAAGGGCTCCGCATGGCGCTCGACCGCCGACGCGCAACCGCGGTCACGAACCCGGGCAATCGGGCCAACAAGGTCGAGCTCGCGCGGCTGCTCATCAGCGCCCGCGAATGGGACGACGCACGCACGCTGCTCGACGAGCTGCGGAGCGAGCAGGACGACCTCCAGCTCGTGTCGCTCGCCGCGGCGTGGTACGCCGATCAGGGGCGCGTGCTGGATGAAGAGGGCGAGAGCGTCGACGGCATCGCCGCCGCGACACGCGAGTTCGTGCAGTATCTCGTCCCGCTCAGCGACCGGGCGGAGCTGACCAGCGGCTACCTGGCGATGGCGCAGTTCATGGTGCCCCGCGGGCGGTACGACATCGCGTTCGAGGCGGTCCGCGAGGCACAGAACACCCAGGACCCCGCGACACGCCGGGCCGACAAGGCGATGGGCGACCTGTACCTGGGGCTTCGCCGCCCCGAGCAGGCGCACGAGTCGTTCGAGGCAGTGGTCGCCGCGGGCGCCGACGACGAGCAGGGCTCGTACACCCGCAAGCTCATCGAGACGAGCCTTCGGACCGAGCGGTTCGAGCGGGCCGACGAGCTGATGCAGGGCCTCGACGAGGAGCAGCGTTCGACGCTGGTCGCGATGCTCCAGCGGGCGGAGATCGCGACCGGTCTGGATCGTTTGAACGACGCGTCGCGGATTCTGGATGAGGCGGTCGCCGCGTATCCGACGCGCCCGCTGGTGTACGTCAAGCGGGCCGAGTCGCGGCTCGGGCGCCCGGAGCTGGCCGATGATGTGCTCGCCGACCTTCAGGAGGCGCTGCGCCTCGATCCTGATAACTGGCAGGCGCTGCGTGTGCGCGGCACGGTCTACTTCGCCCAGAACCGCGAGGATCAGGCGATCGCCGATCTGCGTGATTCGCTGCGTTCCAACATCGCGCAGGATCAGCTGCTGATCGGCCTGATGGTCGAGCTGCTGCAGCGCGACCGCGGGGGCGAGGCGCTCGACCTGGCTGTCGAGATCCTCGACCAGCGCGAGTCCGACGTGCGGCTCATGGTCGCCTGCGCCAACACGTTCCTGCCCGGCGAAGACTGGGACCGCGCCGGCGTGCTGTTCGAGCGGGCCTGGAACCGCGGGCGCGACTTCAACGTCGGCCTGCGGTACCTCGAGTCGCTGCTGCTGGGCGCCCGCCCGCAGATCGGGCAGGCGGCCCGCCTGCTCGAAGAGATGGAAGCGCTGGGCGCCGACATCGCGAGTGATCCGCTGCTCATCGCCGGGCGGGCGATGGTTGACTTCGCCCGCGGGCGAGCGGCCGGCGCCGAACGTTCGCTGCGTGAGGGCCTGGAGCTCGCGGGCGAAACCCCGGGGCGCCTCGTCCGGTGGTCGGGCGGCGTCTCGCGTGCGTTCGCGGTCGCGGGCGATGACTCGGGCGAGATCGAACTGCTCCGCACGCTGCGAGACGAGAACGAGGGCGCGATCTCGCGCTGGCTGACCTACTTCCTGGCCGAGCGTTTGCGGGTGAGCGAAGACGGCTCGGGCCTCGCTGAGGCTCGCGACCTGCTCGCCTCGCTGCCCGCCGACGAATCGGCCGAGCTCACCGAGCCGCTCAACCTGCTGGCGTACCGGGCAGCGGGTCTGGCGGCCCTCCAGCAGGAACGCCCCGACGAGGCGGTCGCGACCTGGAAGACCGGGCTCGAGCGTTTCCCCGAGGATTGGGAGCTGAACAACAACCTGGCGTATGTGCTGACGCGCGAGCTGGGCGACGCCGAGGCGGCGCTCGATCATGCGTTGCTCGCGGTCGCCGGCGCACCCAACCGGACCGAGGTGCACGACACGCTGGGCGTGGTGTACCTCCAGCTCGATCGCCCGGACGAGGCCGAGCCGGTCTTGCAGACCGCCCTGCGGCTGGCGACGACCGGGCGGGCCCGGGCGAGCGCGGCGGTCCACCTGGCCGACGCCGAGCTTCGCCGGGGGAACCGGGCCGTGGCGGCCTCCCTCCTGAATGAGGCGGTCGTGCTCACCCGCACGGTGACCGACCTCGACGAGACCGTTCTCTCTGAGATCGAACGCCTGGGCGAGGAGATCGGCTCAGGTGGCTGATCGAGCGGGTCGATCTCTCGGAACATGCAACATCCGCCCGATAGGCGGCACACACGCCCCGCGCAATGACGCGCCGGGACACCCCCCGGGGGGGAGCGGCGACATGAGCAGCACAAACACACCACGTACACCTGTCGGGCCCGGCCCACGCGGCGGCGCCAGGCCCGGCGGGCCCTCGCCCACCTCGGGCGCCGGCGGCCTGCCACAGGCCTCGCTCGACCCGGTCAAGCTGATCAAGAAGTACACCTGGCTCATCGCCGCGATGTCGATCTTGGGCGGGGCGTTCGGCGTGGCGATGTTCTTCGGGCTGCGCATCGTCGCCCCGCAGTACACCGCCGAGGCGATCTTCCTCTGCCAGCCCGTGCAGACCGACGTCACACAGATCGGCGGCGAGGCCCGCGTCGACGAGGGCGAGATCGACCGCTTCATGCTGACCCAGGCCCAGGTCATGGTCTCTGAAACGATCATGACCTCGGTCGCGTCGGACAACCGTCTCCAGGCCGAGGCTCCGAACTGGACGGCCAAGTTCGTCGACGATGCCGGCAACTTCAACCGGATCGAGGCCGCTCAGGCGCTGGCCGAGACGGTCAAGGCCGGGGTCGTTCCCAATACGTTCTTCATCCGCATGCACGCCCGCGCCGGGCAGGCGGCCGCCGCCGCGGCCCTCGTGCGCCTGGCGAGAGAGGCGTACCAGAACCAGCTCCGCCAGCGGACCACGCGGACCATCGCGGGCACCCGCGATGCGCTCTCGCAGGCGCTCCAGCAGACCACCCGCCAGATCGAAGACCTCAACAACCGGCGCGCCCGCTTGGTGCGCGACGAAGACCTCGACACGCTTGACGGCGACCGCTCTGAAGGCAAGCTCGCGGTCGACCGGATCAATATCGAGCTGCTCCAGGTGACCCAGGACATCGAGAGCGCCCAGGTCGCCCTCGACCGCTACGACGAGATGCTCGAGGGTGACACCGGCATCGAGTACACCGACTCGCAGCGATCGGCGACCGAGGCCGATCCGATCGTCGCGAACCTGAAGACGCAGATCAAGCAGCTCGAGGCCGACCTGATCGCGATGCAGAACTCGGGCATCCGCCCCGGACACCGGACCTACCGCCAGCTCGAGGCGCAGATCGACGGCATGACGCAAACGCTCGAGTCGATCCGCGAAGAGCGCCTGCGCCAGTACTTCGACGCCGAGGTCGACGGCCTGCGTTCGGGCCTCGCGCAGCTCCGCGCGCAGCGCGACGACCTGCTCGAACAGCGTGAGAGCCTGCGCACCGAGCTGAACGACCTGACGCGGATCTTGGCCGAGATCGACGACATCGACCGCCAGATCCAGCGGGCGATCGATCGCCAGAGCACGCTGAACGAGGACCTCTCGGGCATCGAGACCGCCGCGAGCCTCGACACCGCGAGCCGCGTGAGCGTCGAGCAGACCGAGCGCGTGCCCGACCGCATCAGCTTCCCCAAGCTGCCGATCACGACGGCCTTCGGCATCCTGCTCTTCGGCGGGCTGACCACTGGCCTGGTCGTGCTGCGCGAGCTCCTCGACCAGCGCGTCAAGGGCGCCGCGGACGTCGCGATGATCCCGCGCACCCGCGTGCTGGGCGTGATCCCCGACACCGCCGAGGACAAGTCCGGGCGCGTCACCGACGCGGGCAAGGTCTTCCGCGACGCGCCGGAGAGCGCGCTCGCCGAGAGCTATCGCCAGCTCCGTGCGCCGCTGCTCAAGGCGATGCAGCGGAGCGGGCACCGCTCGCTGCTGATCGTCGGCGGCATGCCGGGCAGCGGCACGACGACGGTCGCGATGAACCTGGCCCACGCGCTGGTTGCCGCGGAGCTCAAGGTGCTCCTGGTCGACGCGAACTTCCGTCGCCCGGGGCTTCACCAGCAGTTCTCGCTCGCCGAGGCGCCAGGCCTGGCGGACGTCTTGGCGGGCGACAAGCCCCTCGCTGAGACGGTCGTTGCCGATCCGAACGAGCCGGGGCTGTTCATCCTGCCCGCCGGCTCTGCCGACAAGCGTGTGTTCGAGCGTCTGGGCGGCAGCGCGATGGGCGAGCTGCTCGAGGAGGCGAAGGGCGCGTACGACCTGGTCATCCTCGACGTGGCGCCCGGCATGATCTCCAGCGACGCCTTCACCCTCGCCAACCAGGCCGACGCGTCGCTGCTGGTCGTGCGGGCGATGGGCGAGAAGCGTGGGCTGGTCGCGCGGCTCAAGAACGAGCTCGCCGACAGCAAGGCCGAGTTCATGGGTGTGCTGGTCAACGCGGCCCGCTCGGTCGCCGGCGGCTACATGGGCAAGAACATCAAAACCACCAACGCCTATCAGAACGCCGACGCCCGCAAGAGCGCCTGACGCTCGCGAGCCCCCGGCGGAGACCGGCGCGGCCTTTCAGCAGTCTTCGAGGCGGGGAGCCCACCGACGATGCACGCCAGCGACCAGACTCGAAGCGTGGGCGGGCCGCACGCCGTCGTCACCGGTGGTGCGGGCTTCATCGGCTCGCACCTCACCGAGCACCTGCTCGCCCGGGGCGACACGGTCTGGGTCATCGACAACCTCTCGACCGGGCGCGACGCGAACCTTGACGACGCGCGCGCAGCCGCGGGCGATCGCCTGCGTGTGATCAACGCCGACGTTGCCCGCGGGCTCGAGCAGATCCCGCCCGGTGCCCCGATCGCCGAGGTCTACCACCTCGCGGCGGCCGTCGGGGTCGACCTTGTCCTGCGCGAGCCGATCGAGTCGATCGAGGTCAACATCGGGCGCACGCTCGACGTGCTCCGCTTCGCGCAGGCCCGCGGCAACCTGCCCACGCTGATCGCGTCGAGCAGCGAGGTCTACGGCAAACCGGGCACGACCGTCTTCAGCGAGGACGACGACGTGGTCTACGGCCCCACGACGGTGACGCGCTGGTCGTACGCCGCGACCAAGGCGATCGACGAATACCTCGCGCTGGCCTTCTGCAACCAGCGGGACCTGCCCGCAGTTGTCGTGCGGTTCTTCAACACCGTCGGGCCTCGCCAGGTGGGTGACTACGGGATGGTGCTGCCCCGCTTCGTGCGCTCGGCGCTGGCGGGCGAGCCGCTGCGTGTCTTCGGCGACGGGCAGCAGACGCGTTGCTTCTGCGATGTGCGCGACGTGCGCGACGCGCTGCCCAAGCTGCTGGCCCGCCCCGAGTGCGCCGGGCGGGTGTTCAACCTTGGATCCGATCTCGAGACGACGATCGCCGACCTGGCCGAGACGGTGGTCACCACGCTCGAGTCGCCCTCCTCGATCGACCGCGTGCCGTACGCCGACGCGTACCCCGCGGGCTTTGAGGACCTCCGCCATCGGCGTCCCGATCTACGCCGGGTGCGCGAGGCGATCGGGTTCGAGCCTCGCGTGACGCTGGATCAGACCGTGCGCGACATCGCCCGAACGATCCGCGCCGAGCGGCCCGGGGCCTCGCCCAGCCCGAGCGGGGCAACCGGCGCGACCGGGGGGAACGCCTGATGGTCCCGCCGCCGATCGATGTCGACGCGCCCCTCCCCGGCCCGAGCGCCCCCGCATCGGCCGAGATCACGGCCGAGCAGACCCCCCCGCACGACCAGATGGGCGATCACATCGCCGACCTTGCTCGCCAACAGCAAGAACTGCTCGAGATCGCGGGCATGGCCCAGCCCGAGCTGACGACCTCGCGCTTCGAGATCGTGCAGGGCTACCTGGGCGTGGGGCTGGTCGCGTTCCTTGTGACGCTGATCGCCGTCCCGATCGTGCGCAAGCTCGCGATCGCCAACGGCATCGTCGACCGCCCCAGCGAGGCCCGCAAGCAGCACCGCATGCCGATCGCCTACATGGGCGGCGTCGCGGTCTACCTCGGGCTGATGGCCGGCATCCTGTACAGCTACATCGCCGGCAGCGTGCCGGGAATGATGACCTTCCATCCGACCGAGCACCTGCTCAACGGCGCTTTCCATCATGTTGTGCCGCCCTCGGTGTTGCTCGGGCTGACGATCATCATGCTGGTCGGGCTGTTCGACGACATCTGGGGCGTTGCGCCGCGGGTCAAGGTGGGCGGGCAGCTCATCGCGGCCGCGGCGCTGGCGATGCAAGACGTCGGCACCAAGGTCGCCCAGGGCGTCTTGGGCCCGACGCTCGGCGAGTGGCTCAACAACCGCGACCTGACGTGGATGATCGAGCTGCCCTTCGCGCTGCCCTTCTTCGAGACCGGGCAGATCGAGATCAGCCTCGTCTACTGGATCGGCACGATGATCATCGCGATCTTCGTGCTCGGCGCGTGCAACGCCGCGAACCTCATCGACGGGCTCGACGGGCTGCTCAGCGGCGTGACCTCGATCGCCACACTCGGCTTCCTGCTCGTCGCGGCAACGCTCGCGCTGGTCGACGACGGCGCGTTCGACGCGCCGCGCCTGGTCATCTGCCTGGCGGTGCTCGGCGCCTGCCTGGGCTTCCTGCCCCACAACTTCAACCCCGCGACCATCTTCTTGGGCGACTGCGGCAGCCTCCTGCTGGGCTATTGCGCCGCCGTGATGATCCTGAGCCTGGGCGACACGGGCAAGACCTACCTCGTCATCGCCGGGCTGATCATCTACGGCATCCCCATCACCGACACCCTGCTCGCGATCATGCGCCGCAAGATGGCGGGCAAGAAGATGTCAGACCCCGACGCCGACCACCTGCACCACATGCTCAAGCGGGCGTTCGGGGTCAAGGGGGCCGTCGTCTCGCTCTACGGGATCGGCCTGGGCTTCGCGGTCCTCGGTGTGCTGATCAGCACGACCAAAGCACGCTTCGTCTACGCCCTCGCGGTCATCTTCGCGGCCTACATCGGGGTCTACGCCATCAAGATCGCCCGCAAGGCGCAGATCGAGGCCCAGACCCTCGCGTACGAAAAGAAACGGGGCCTCGCCCCGCCGGCGGCCGACGTTGCTGCCTCTGACGCCGAACCGGCGCCCGCCGCCTCGCCGGCCGCCTCGTCCGACGCCTGAACGCGGCCGCGGCCCTCCCGTATACTCCCGCCATGGAGCATGGAGGCCAGGCAAGACCCGTCCGCGTCATCGCGCTGATGAACCAGAAGGGCGGCGTCGGTAAGACGACGACCACCGTCAACCTCGCCGCGGCCATCGCCGCCGCCGGGCGTGACACACTCGTCATCGACCTCGCCCCCCAGGCCCACACCACGCTGCACCTGGGCCAGACCGCCGGGCCGACCGACGACTCGGGCACCGTCTACGACATCTTGCTCGACGAGGGCGTCGACCCCGCCGCCTGCGTGCGCCCGGTCGATAGCCGCCTGCACATGATGCCCAGCGAGACCGACCTCGCCGCGGCCGAGACCGAACTGACCGGCAACCCCACCCGCCACGGACGCCTCGCGGGCGCGCTGCACCGCCTCGGGGGTGCGCACGAGTTTGTGCTCATCGACTGCCCCCCCTCGCTGGGCCTGCTGACGATGAACGCCCTCGCGGCGGCCGACGAGGTGCTCATCCCCATGCAGGCACACTTCCTCGCGCTCCAGGGCGTGGGCAAGCTGCTTGAGACCGTCGGCCCCGGGCGCCAGGAACTCAACCCGCACCTCACGGTCGCCGGCGTCGTGCTCTGCATGCACGACAACCAGGTCACGCACGCGCGCGAGGTCGTCGCGGACCTGGAGCCCTTCTTCGAGAACGAACGCGGCACCGGGCGCGCCTGGAGCGATGCCCGCGTGTACCACCCGCCGATCCGCCGCAACATCAAGCTGGCCGAGTGCCCGAGCTTCGGGCAGACGATCATGCAGTACGCGCCCTGGGCCCCGGGCGCGTCCGACTACCAGAAGCTCGCCCAGACGGTGATCGCCGAGTGGGACCTGGCGATCGGCAGGCAGCCCCAGCCGGCTCCCGCGGCCGCGGCATCGGCCGCCGCGGCGCCCGCGCCCGAGGCACCGCCGACCGCAACGCCCACCGTCGCACCAAGCCCCGAGCCCGCCTCAGCACCGTCCGGCACCGAGGGCGATCAAGCACTCCCGAACTTGCCGAATCAAAGCGAACCGGGTCAAAGCGAGCCGGGCCGGAGTGAGCATGATCTGAGCGATGCGGAGATCCACGTCTTGCGAGGCCGCCTGCCCGCGGCACCCACCTCGCCGGCTCCCGCCGACACGCAAGGGCGTGCGTGAACAGAGGCAACGCTCGCCAGCACCGGCTGCGCACGGCCGCCCGCGTCGCGTTCTGCACCTACGCCCCGCTCCTCTTCATCGCGACACACTGGCCCGGCCTGCGCGTCGAAGGTCCCGTCCCGCGCAGCGATCTGCTCGCCCACCTCGGCGCGGTCGGTCTCTGGGGGCTGCTCTTCCTCGCCTGCGCCAGGTTCGGACCGGCCCTCAGCGCCCGCAACCTCGCCCGGGCCGG
>ERZ1740070.773-NODE-773-length-21104-cov-5.646634_pt1 | contig 21104 bp, 11 predicted proteins | sample MGYA00581734_ERZ1740070 | MGnify/ENA primary metagenome ERZ1740070 (study PRJEB43018, sample SAMN04849744) | marine metagenome | isolation source: floating plastic debris | place: Pacific Ocean | collected 2008-09-01 | study: EMG produced TPA metagenomics assembly...
CGCCCAATGTCAAAACCGTGCTTGAGATTGACCTCAACCGCTACCTGTCACCGCCCAAAAGCTGGATCGTGCCCCTGATCCGCCCAAGGGTGGCGGTGGAACATTCAGCCAAGGTGATGGATTTCAACAAAGCGATTGCCGGTCAGAAAACTGACCTGGCATTTGAGGATTCCAAGGCCGATCGTGTGGCCGCCTATTTCCACACGGGCGGCACCACGGGCATGCCGAAGGTGGCGCAGCATCGCTATTCGGGCATGGTCTATAATGGCTGGCTTGGGCATGAACTGCTGTTCGTGGAAACCGACAATGTGATGTGCCCGCTGCCGCTGTTCCACGTGTTTGCCTGCCACGTGATTGTCATGGCGATGATCAAATCCGGCGCGCATGTGGTCTTCCCGACGCCGGGCGGGTATCGCGGCGACGGTGTGTTCGACAATTTCTGGAAACTGGTGGAACGCTGGAAAATCAGCTTTGTCATCACCGTGCCCACCGCCGTGTCTGCCCTGATGCAGCGGCCAGTGGATGCCGATATCTCAAGCGTGCACAACGCGTTTTCCGGCTCCGCCCCCATGCCGATGGAGCTTTTCAAACGGTTCGAAACCGCCACAGGCATGGCCGTGATCGAAGGTTATGGCCTCACCGAGGCCACGTGCCTTGTGTCCTGCAACCCGCCCACGGGGGAAAAGAAGGTGGGCTCGGTCGGGGTGCCCTTCCCGTACACGGATGTGAAAATCCTCAATGACGGGCCGGATGGCCCGGTGGAAGCCAAGGTCGATGAGGTGGGGGAGATCTGCATCTCCAATCCGGGCGTTTTTGCGGGCAATACCTATACGGAAGCGGCGAAAAACAAGGATCTCTACCATTTCAATGACTACCTGCGCACGGGCGATTTGGGCCGGATTGACGGCGATGGCTATCTGTTCATCACCGGGCGCGCCAAGGATTTGATCATCCGCGGCGGGCACAATATCGACCCGGCCGAGATCGAAGAGGCATTGATGGCCCACCCTGCCGTGGCCATGGCCGGCGCGATCGGACAGCCCGATGCCTATGCCGGTGAAATCCCTTGCGCCTATGTGGAGCTGGTCGAGGGCGGTGAAGCCAATGCCGACGAGCTGATGGACCATTGCAAATCATCGGTGCGCGAGCGCGCGGCCTGGCCCAAACATGTCGAAGTGCTGGGCGAGTTGCCCAAGACGGCCGTGGGCAAAGTCTTCAAACCGGACCTGCGCAAGAGGGCGATCACACGTATCTACAACGGTGCGCTTGAGAAGGCCGGGGTCAATGCCCGGGTGATCGAAGTGATCGACAGTAAGAAACGCGGGCTTGTCGCACAAATCGAACGGACCGGCGACTGCGATGAGGCGCAACTGACCGAAGTCATGGGCAACTTCACCCGCCCTTGGGACTGGGCGGGGGAATATCGAGGCTGACCGCGAGTGCAACAGCCCTCAAGCGGCGTTGATGGTTGACCATTTGTGCCGCATCCGCTCCCATGAAGACATAACCTCTGAGGGAGACCACGATGACGTGCCGATTTCTATCTCAACCCCTGATGATCGCCACATTGGCGGCGTGGCTGCCATCAGGCCTCATGGCGCAAACTTTGGACGAAGTGAAATCAGATGTGCTTTCGGCGCTTGCGACACCGCTGCCCATTACCGTGATCGGCCCGCTTTTGACCCGCGATGTGGTGGTCACGGAAGAAGGCGACGGGTTTCGCGCCACGTTGCAAGACACCACATTGATGGGGCTTTTCCCGTTTGGAGAGGTGTCGCTCAAACTGGTGGCCATAGATGACGATACTTACCGGGTTGAAGACCTCCAGTTTCCCAAAGACCTGGATTTTCCCGGGATGGCCACTGTCACACTGGGGGATATGACCCTCAATGGCACATGGTCGGCCACCGATCGATCCTACTCCGCGCTGCAAGCGGAGGTGAGCGATCTGCAAGTGTTGCCCGGCAATGGGGCCCAGGGTGAGATTTCGCTGGGGCGGCTGGCCTTCGACGTGGAAAAAGAACCCGATGACACCGACACGGAGAGCCGGTTTGACATCCTTTTGGAAGACGTCTCGGCCACCGGTCTTGGCGGGCCGGACCTGAGCCTTGGCAACGTGCAAGCTCTGCTCAGCGCCAATGGGGAACGCCCTGTCGATCTGTACTCCCTGATCCGCGAAGTGATGATGGTCTCGATGGCGCGCGATGGCGGGGTCGGGTTGCAAACCTTGGGGGAAAGCCTTTTGGGCAACACCTATGGCAGCGTGGGCTTGGATCTGGAGGCGCGTGAGCTGTCGCTCATTGATCCGCAAACCCCCGACGAGAGTTACTTCAAGGCCGTTGGCATGCAGGCCGAACTGGCCATGCGCGATGTGAACCCAAGGGATTGGGGCATGGCCTCTTTGGCGGTGCGGCTTGATCAGGTCGAACAGCAAACCGTGATCGATGACAGCCTTTTTGAAGTGGAGCGCGCCGAACTGGTCCTGAGCGGCGCAGAGATGCCCGTGGGCGCCACCTTTGCCGCGATCAACACGCTGGATGCCGCCGGTGCGCAGCCGGTGTTGATATCGGACCTGCTGGATGGGTTCCTGGAATTTGGCGCGCTGGAGCTCAGCAGTGAAGGCGAAGCGCTGAGCATTGAGGTGCGCGAGGCGACGATCAAGGACGGTGAGCGGGTTCAAGAAACGGCCTTTGTCACCGGATATGACAGCTGGGGCGCGCAGATCGCATTGTCGGATTTCAATGAAAACCGCGGCGCCTTCAGCATGCTGGTGGCCGCGGCCGGCGGCACGTTCACACCCGGACCGGAGTTCGACGAAGACGACCTGCGCCACGTCAATGCGTGGTTTCCCACGGCGCTGCGTTATGGCGGGCGGGTGTCGAACCTCAATGAAGGGTTCCTAAAGCAGCTTTTCCGGGATGTGGTTGTGGAAGATCTCAATGAACCGGTGGAGGTCATTCTCCCCATGGTGCTCTACGCGGCGGCGTCGGTGTTTGACGTGACCTCGGAGGAAAACCTCTATGCCACGAACCTCTTTAGCCTTGAGCAAAGCGGCAGCTACCGCGCCTTTCCTGCCAAGGCGATGTCTGTTCTTCCAATCGAGGGGCGCGTGATGACGCGGATGACCGGCTTTGACGCGCTTGTGTCGTACATCGAAGGCATGCGCCTTGAGGCGGCAGCAAGCGGCGGGTCTGATGCGGATGAGCTCAGCGTGGTGAAATCCGTCCTGACCGTTCTGCGCAACCTCGGCGATGAGGCCGAAGATGGCAGCGTCACCTGGGACATTGAGAAGGCTGACGTCAACACGTCTGACATCACGATCAATGGCCAGACGCTGTACTATCCCGAGCTTACAACGCTCATGCCGCTTTTGATGCTGGGGGTGTACTGACGCAAGCTCAGTTGATGGGCGTGCCGCGCGCGGCCTCAATGGCCGGTCTGATCGTATCGGTCAAAACCCGCTGGGTCACCGGACCGGGAAAGCGTAAAATGACGGTGCCCTCGGCATCGATTACATAGGTTTCAGGCACGCCGTAGAGCCCCCAGTTGAGCGCCATGCGGCCTTCGGCATCCGCGCCAATCGCCATATAGGGATCGCCCAGTTCGTCGAGGAAATCCAACGCGTTACCCGGCTGATCCTTGTAGTTCACCCCATAGATGGGAATGCCCTCCTCAGCCAATTGCATTAGCGTGGGATGCTCCACCCGGCACGGCGCGCACCAGCTCGCCCAGTAATTGACAATCTTCACCCCGCCGTCGCGCAGCGCGTCATCCGTGAAAATCGGTTTATCAGCCAAAGGCGCAACCGACACGATAGGCGCCGCCGCCCCCTGGATCTGAGAGGGCAGCGCATCCGGGTCATCACGCTGCAACCCGATATAGAACATCAAGGCAAGGCCCGCGAAAATCACCGGCGGGGCCATCATCAAAGGGGAGAATTTAGCCATCTGACGCCCGTCTCTCTTCCAGTGCCTCAAGCTCTGCCTTGACGCGGCGCCCACGCCAGACGCTCAAGACGACAAGACCAATCAACAGCACAAACGTCACCGCATAGGCGCCAAGGACAGCATCGGCGTATTTGCCCAGATCCGGCATCAGGCCCGCCTTTCCCGCGCAATCAGGGCCGCGACGCGGCGGGCGCGAATTTCCGTGCGCGTGCGCAGCAAAACCAGTGCGATAAACAAAAGCACAAATCCCGCGATGCAAACCAGCAGCGGGACGTAAAACACATCGGCGACGTTTTCTTCCTTGTCGAGCGACAGCGACGCCCCCTGATGCAAACCCTGGTTCCAGAAATTCACCGCATATCGGCTCAGAAGCGCAAAGACCGACCCGACAAGGCACAGCATCGCGGTCAGATCGGCGGCGGTCTCATCATTTTCGATGGCCGCCCAAAGCGCGGCATAGCCCAGGTAAAACAAAAACAGGATCAGAAACGAGGTCAGACGCGGATCCCAGGCCCACCAGGTGCCCCACATGGGCTGTCCCCAGATCGCACCGGTGAAAAGCGTGATCAGCGTCATCACGATACCCACGGGCGCGGCGGCCCGGGCGGCCAGCGCGCTGACATGGTGGCGGCGCACCACCCAGATGATCGAGGCCACCAACATCATCAGCCAAGCATTGATCGCCATCATCGCCGACGGCACATGCAGATAGATGATCTTGACGGTGGAGCCCTGCCGGAAATCGTCAGGCGTGAAAAAGAACCCCCAGATCAAGCCCACCACCAAACAAAGCGCAGCCGCCCAGGCAATTGGCGGCAACACCTTATCGGTCGTTTCAACAAACGTCCGGGGGTTGGCATATTCCCAAAGTGAACTGCGGCTCATCAAGGGCGTCCTATCGCAAGTTGGCTCTCAATACCGCAGCGGATGCAAAAGGCAAAAGCGCGATAGTGCCACAGGTTATGCCCGCCAACATCAGCATGGGCGTGAGATACTCTTGGGTCTCAGCGGCGCGTCGAGTCATCTCTGCGCCAAAAATCAAGGTAGGGACGTAAAGCGGCAAAACCAAGAGGGAGAGGAGCAACCCCCCGCGTTTGAGACCCACGGTAAGGGCGGCCCCGAAACTGCCGATCACGCTGAGCGCGGGCGTGCCCAAAAGCAGCGAAATCAGCAAACCCGTGTAGCCCGCACCCGGCAGGTTGAGCATCAGCGCAAAGGCTGGTGCCGCGAGGATCAGCGGCAGCGCGGTGGTGATCCAATGGGCCAGTGCTTTGATCAAGGCCACCGCCTCTAGGGGCATGGGTGAGGTGGCCAAAAGATCCAGACTGCCATCCTCCCAATCCAGCGCGAACATGCGATCCAGAGAGAGCAGATTGGCCAGCAACGCCCCGAGCCACAGCATTCCAGGCGCGATGATGGCAAGACGATCACTGTTGGGGCCAACGCTCAGCGGCACAAGCACCACGACGATCAAAAAGAACGCCAGTGCGAGGCCAAAACCACCCCCCGCGCGGATCGCGAGGCGCAGGTCCCGCAGCAAAAGCGCCCTCACAACAAGGCCTCATCAAAGGCGCCCGCAATCGGTGACGTGGCCCGGTATGGTGTCAGATCCAGCGTGTCCGCGGCCCCAAAGCTGAGATCGATATGCGTGGCGGCGAGCACCGCACCGCCTTGGGCAAGATGCGCTTTGACAGCGGCCTCAAAAAGGGCGCGGGCCTCCGCATCCAAAGACACTGTGGGTTCATCCAGAAGCCACGTCTTGCGCCCTGTGACCTTGAGACGTGCAAGGCCAAGCCGGCGTTTTTGCCCGGCAGAGAGCTGTCCCGCGGGACGGTCGCGCAACGGGGTCAGTGCAAAATCACGCAGCGCTGTTTCAAGATCACCGCCCCCGAAAACGGCTGCCCAGAAGCGCAGGTTCTCCGCGACAGTCAGTGTCGGTTTGACCCCGTCGAGGTGGCCTGCATAGGCAAGGCTGTCCTCTTCGGCGTCAATTTGACCGGTGAGCGGTGGTTGCAGCCCGGCGAGCGTACGCAACAAGGTGGTTTTGCCGATGCCGTTGGGCCCGCGCACCAGCATTGCCTGACCAGAAGCCAGCTCAAAGGAAAGCCCTTCGATCAGGCGCACACCGCCGCGCGCAAGGGAGAGATCCGTGACCTGTAACACCATGTTCAAAGGCTTAACCGAAAGCGGAAATGGGGGGAAGAGAGCGGGCGCTCGTCGCTTCCTTCGGGCGCGTCTCGCTCATGGTCATTCCCAGACCGGCAGGCCGCTCAGCACGGCAAGGGCAATCACGGCATAGGCCACGGCGCGGTAGAATTTTTCGTAGTCAGGATGAAACAGGCGCTGCCCCAAAAGCGTGGTCGTGGCGTAGGGCACCGACAAGATCAACGCGATCAGCACGAGATCGAGCGTCACGGCACCTTGCCAAAGAAGATTGGCAATCAGCACAACATCAAGGGCCGCCAGAAAGATGATCGTGTTGGCGCGCACCGATTGCGCCACGGCCTGACCGGCGAGGTAAAACAGGATCACGACTGGCCCTGTCAGCCCTGTCATACCGCCCACGATCCCAGCCGCGGCGCCAATGCCCAGAATGGTCGGCAGGGTGACCGCCCCGCTATAGCGCCACCCGGCGATGAGCGCGGCCAACATACCACCTGCAACGCCTGCGATGATCCAGCGGATGGTTGTTTGGTCCAGGGCATCGAGGATCATAAGCCCCAAAGGCACAGTCAAAAGTGCCGCCGCCACCAGAAGGCCCACCTCGTTGCGGCTGCCCTGACGCCACGCACGCGGGAGGATCACGGCGTTGGACGCAATTCCCGTCAGCGCGATGACCACAATCACCTGTTTGGGATCGAGGAAGATATTGGCCACCGGCACGAAAATGAGCGCGGTGCCAAAGCCCGAAAAGCCCCGTACAAGCCCCGCCGCGCCAATGGTGATCATCAACCAGATCAGCCCCGGTGTGGCCAGGGCTGTGGCGAAAGCGTCAGGCATCTACGCCCGCAAACTGGGTGCCCGCGGATTTGTCAGGCTTGGACCAGTCGCGTTTCACCCCCAGCCAGAGCAGCACGGCGGAGGCCACAAAGACCGACGAATAGGTGCCGATGATGACGCCCCATATCATCGCAAAGACGAACCCACGGATCACGTCCCCGCCCAGAATGAACAGCGCAAAGAGCGCAAGAAGCGTGGTCAAAGAGGTCATGACCGTCCGGCTCAGCGTTTCGTTGATCGAGATGTTGAGCACCTCCGAGAGCGGCTTTTTCTTGTATTTTCGCAGGTTTTCCCGGACGCGGTCAAAGACAACCACCGTGTCATTGAGCGAGTAGCCCACGATGGTCAGAAGCGCCGCGATAATGGCGAGGTCAAACTTGATCTGTAGCTCTGAGAATATGCCGATGGTCAACACCACGTCATGCACCAGAGCGGCCACAGCGCCCACGGCAAACTGCCACTCAAACCTGAGCCAGATGTATATGAGCACCGCCGCGATGGCCAAGAGCACCGCGATGGTCGCCGCCATAATCAGCTCCCCCGACACTTTGGGGCCAACGCTTTCGGTGGCTTCGAATTTGATATCGGGCACCACCGCGCGCAGGTTTTCTTCAATCGCGGCGAGGGTATCGGCAGACACGCTTTCTTCGCCTTCTTGCGCTTGGATGCGGATCATCGCCTTGTTCTCATCCGGCCCGAACGTGGGGTCGAAAATCTCGGTGATGATGACATCGCCCAGCTCAATCCCCTGGATCGCATCGCGATACGTCCCGATATCGATCTCCTGCGCGCTTTGGGTGCGCACCGTGGTCCCGCCCTTGAAGTCGATGCCGAAGTTCAACCCTTGGATTGCAAAGGACACAGCCGCAACCACGATCATCACGCCCGAGAGGCCAAGGCTCCATTTCCAGCGCTTGAAAAAGTCGATCTTGGTGTCCTGCTTCACGAGCCGCAGCGCCCTGCCCTGCAACACGGTCTTGGGGCGTTTGCGCTCAAACCAGATCACCACCATGAGCCGGGTGACAAAGATCGCCGTGAAGACGGATGTGAGGATGCCCAGACCCAGCGTGATCGCGAACCCGCGCACGGGGCCCGAGCCCATGGCGAAGAGGATAAGGGCTGTGATGAAGGTCGTGATATTGGCGTCAATGATCGCGCTGAGCGCCTTTTCATAGCCCAGTTGGATCGCCCTAGAGGCCCCTTTGGCGACGCGCATTTCTTCGCGGATCCGCTCAAAGACCAGCACATTGGCGTCGACCGCCATCCCGATGGTCAGCACGATCCCCGCAATCCCCGGCAGCGTGAGCGTCGCGCCGATGGCGCTCAAGAGCCCAAAGATCAGCGCGACGTTGATGATCAGCGCCACGTTGGCAAACAAGCCGAAGAGCCCGTAACTCAGGAACATGTATACGAGCACGAGAATGAAGGCGACGATGCAGGCGATCTGACCCGCCGCGATGCTGTCGGCGCCCAATTCTGGCCCGATGGTGCGTTCCTCAAGGAACACCAGCTCAGCCGGCAAGGCACCGGCACGCAGAAGCACGGCGAGGTTTGTGCTTTCCTCAATGGAAAAATTGCCGGTGATAATGCCCGACCCGCCGGGGATATGAGACTGAATAACCGGCGCGCTTACCACTTCGTCATCGAGGATGATGGCAAAGGGATTGCCTATGTTTTCGAGCGTATAGTCCCCAAAGGCGCGCGCGCCCGAGGGGTTGAACCGGAAGGACACCGCAGGCCGGCCATTTTGATCAAAATCAGGTTGCGCATCGACCAGATCTTCCCCCGTCACCACGGGGGCTGCCTCAACAATGTAGAAGACGCCAGGTTCGTCCAGCGATGGCAGGATTTCATTGCCTGCACCGGTGCGTTCATCCGCATCGGTGGTGCGGCCAATGACGGGGTTAAACGTCAGCTGCGCGGTGGTGCCGATGATGGCCTTCAGTTCGGCCGCAGAGCCGATGCCAGGCACCTGGATCAGGATGCGATCCGCACCTTGGCGCTGGATCGTCGGTTCACGCGTGCCCACCTCATCAATTCGGCGGCGGACGATTTCGAGGGACTGACGCACAGTACGCTCATCCGTAGCGCGCTGTTCGGCCTCACTGAGCCGCACCAGGATGTCAGAGCCTTGTGCGGTGACCTCAATATCGGTGGCCGCGACCTCTGTCAGGCTCGCCACAGGGCGGGCAAGCGTGCGGACAAGGCCAGCCGCGTAGTTGATTTCATTGGGGTTTTCGACCAGCCGAATGCGCAGTTCGGGCGCATCAGAGGGTTGCAAACGAATGGGCCCGATGCGCGCGCGTTCATCGCGCAGCAGGTCACGGATTTCCGGCCACATGCCTTCGATGCGAGACGCATAGACATCTTCCACCTGCACTTCGGCCAAAAGATGCGCCCCGCCACGCAGGTCGAGGCCCAGATTGACCAGGCTCGACGGCATCCAGCCCGGCCACTGCTCCACCAATGCGCGGTTCTCAGCGGTGTCGTCGCCCAGCTCAATGGCTTGGGCGGCGTCATTGTGCTGTTCCACTGTGGTGTAAAAGCCATTGGGCGATGCCAACAGCAATCCAAGCACCACCAAGCCCCAGATCATGAAGCGTTTCCACAATGCGATCTGCAGCATTTAACTATTCCCTTTCAAGGGGTTATCTTAGGATTTTGCGTCCGCGGGTTCGGTCTTAGACAGCACTTGTGCAATGGTCCCGCGCACCACGCGAACCTTCACGCCTGTCGCAATCTCAACTTCGATCTCATCGTCATCCTTGACCTTTGAGACCTTGCCGATGAGACCGCCTTGCGTCACGACCTGATCGCCACGGCGCAGCGCTTCGACCATCGAACGATGCTCTTTAAGCTTTTTCTGCTGTGGCCGGATGAGAAGAAACCACATGATCGCAAAGATCAAAATAAGGGGGATAAACTGGCCGATGGCGTCCATGTCGGGGTCCTTGATTGGTCGGCGTCTTGCGCGCTCTGAATTGGGCGGAACCTATGGTTTGCGCAGGCCATTTGCAAGGCGCGAAACGGGTGACTGTGTCATGTCCCTTTGGCGTCATTCTTGCCTCTGTGCGGTTGAGGCAGGACGGGTGTGTCAAAATTCCCTCCGGGCGAGGCAAAATTCCCCGGTGGCACGTCAGATGTCCACGCACATGGGGTGATCTACTATAAGTTGACAGACCGCGCATCGCCCGGAAATAAACGCGTGTGGCCTAGTAAGATCAGAGCTACGTCGAAGGCGGGCCATGGTCGCCTTGGAAACCCCAAACCGTCGCGGAGGCGCACATTTGAAATGACAAATGCTGTTTTGCTCTATGATGGCAATGTGTGTTCCACACCGATGATCGACTACGCGCGCAATTTTGCGGACGTGGCCGTGCCCATTCGCGAGCATCTGGAATACTACAAGTTCAAAGACAAAATGTCGGACGCTGAGTTTGCTGCTTTTACGTCGCGCGAACTGGGCGCGATTTTTGACCGCGTGGTGACGCCGTTCATGCAACGTGATGATCATGAAGAATTCCGAACCCCGTCTGAACTGCCCAGCAAGGCGGAGTGTGAACATATTTTTTTCAAGTGGCGCTTGCTACCCTACCACATCGAAGAGACCGAGGCGTTCACAGCCGTTTTCGAAAAGGCCGAGGCGCGGCCGGTCACGCTTTTGCGCCGTTCGGTCGCAGAACAGAGCCTCAAGATCGTTTTGTCGAAAAAGTTTTACGGCACGATCCATCCGCAATTTAACATGCGGGTGGGGGATTACTCCGATGAGCAATATGAGGAATACTTGGCCCAACAGGCGGAGGTTGCGCTGACGCTTGAAGGCGATGAGATTGAAGAGGTGATCAAGTTCGCAAAGGGCTTTGTGTGGGGGGGGCGACGCACGCGCAAAGATTATTCCAAGTTTTTTCCCGGACAAGAGATGCCCATTGTGATCGCTGAGGACGTGTTTGCGCCTGATCTGCAGGTTCAAACCTATAAGAGGGTCATGTCGCGTATTCTGGAGGCTCCTCTCGCCTTTGATGGTCCACTGGTTGCAGAGTATCGCAAGTCCGGTTTGAACCTCGAACACTGTCTCAACCATGAAGAGGTTCTTGCGCATCCAAAACTGGTCGAATTGGACGCACAGCACCAAGATGTCTTGGCCCAGGGCGAGATTATTTCCCGGTGATACCGCGCGACGGGATCGGCAGTCTGACAGCCTAAGGCACTGTTAGGGTTTAAAAATTCACGTTTATGCCCCCCGTCAGGCTGTAGCTCATGTCATCGCCTGGACGAGACAAGCCACCCTGATAGGTGATGCCGCCGTAAAGCACGCTGTTATCCCCAATGGCGATTTGGCCACCCGCGGTCAACTCGATACGGTTGTCGTCCAGCTCTGTCCGGAAAGGCGTGCCCATGAACGTCACTTCCGTGTCGTTGTTGAAGGCGTGAATATAGCTCAGCGATCCAAACAGGCTGCCGCGTGACAGGGATTTTTCGACATGCAGACCGATGCGGGCCATGCTGGTGTCGCCATCCGTGACGGTGCCCGCAAAGGGCGCGCCAAAGGGATCTGCAATCCCGTCGCCGCGCACATCGCTGTGGGTGAGCTGGAATTGCGGCACGAGGGTGAGTGTATCGGTGACATCAAAGGCCTGCCCCACCTCGATCGACGCGGCCACGCCTTCGCCTTGCGACCCAAGCGAGACTGGGCCAAGGCCCGACAGGAACATGTCCGTCGAGAAAGTGGAAAAACGCAGCTGAGTATTTGCGTAAAAGCGCGCATTCGACAGCCAAATGACGCTCAGCGTGGCGGATTGGCCTTCGGTGGTGACCTGACCGGCGGTGAGACCGCCCAGAACATCGCTTTGACTGTCATGAAGGGCAAAAGAAGCGCCCGCAATAAGCCGCCCGTTCTCGCCCTCAAAGACGGGGAAGTTGACGCCCATCTCAAAGCGGGTGCCGTCCGTGTCCACCGACGATCCCAGCGTGCTGCGCCCCTGATATTCGCTGCGTGTGCCGTTAAAGCTGAACCAGATGGCGTTGTCTGCGGTGGGCTCAAAGCTAAAGAGCGCTTGGGTCGGTGTGTCACTGCTGGTCCCCTCGCCTATCGTGCCCAGACGGCTGCCCCAGGTTTGGAACGTGGTGCCGGGCAGGTTCAAGGCCGTGAGAAGGCCGGGATAGGCCTCAAAGACGGGCAAGACGGGGTTCCCGCCCAGCGACATCAGGAAGAACTCACTCGATGTGTCGTCAAACTCAAGCGTGTAGGTGAAGGCGCCGATCACTTGGGCATCTGCGCCGTCGGGGGTGACGAAATTGGTGCTGGTGAGGGCAAAAGCGTTGGCATTGGTTTGGCCCGCAACAGAAACCAGCGTGATGTCATCGGGCCCTGCATTGTCGCCAAAGCCGTTGACGCTGATCCCGCCAAAATCCGTGGCATTGCCGGTGATCGCGACAGTGTCGGCACTTGCGTCGCTGACATCCACGTCGAGGCCCAAGGTGCCCGTGCCGGACAGATCACCGTTGATCGTCAGCTGATCGCCGGTCACCCCGTCAATTTGCGAGATCATGCCATTGTTGGTCACATTGCCATTGAGCGTCACCCGGCCTGAACCGTCTAACCCTGCGTCCAGAAGGCTGGTCTCGTCGATGCGGAGCGCGGTGTTGAACACAAACCGAGGCTGCGTGAGGCCAAGGCGCGTGCCGTTTTGCAAGCTGACCGTGTCCGTCGTGATGGCAGCGCCGTTAAAGGTCGCATCCTAGCCGTCAAAGACCACCTGTTCCCAATTGAACAGATCCGCGTTGAAGCTGCTGTTGAAACCGTCGAAACGCAGGATGTCTATGAACCCGTCGGCACTGTCGCTGTCATCCCCACCATCGAGCCGCGCCGCATCCGAGATATCAGCATCCGCGATGGTCAGGGTATCGGAGCCGTCACCCAGTGCTGTGATCCCGCGTAACGTCGCACCGTCATTGGCGTAAACCGCGCTATCGCCTGCCCCGTTGAAAATGGCGTAACTTACGCCCGAGACATCGGCCCCATCGCTCAGCGTGATCACACTCATCCCACCTGGGGCGGTAAAAGCATTGATCCCGGTCGCCCCAGTGGTCACCCCTGCTACGGTGATCGACAGCGTGCCGGTGCCTCTTTGCAAGGCGTAGATCCCGGCCAGTGGCCCGCTGACTGTGCCATTGGTCGTGATCGAGAGCACGCCGGTGCCAGTGCCGGTATAGGCATAGAGCCCCACTCCCGACCCACCTGTGGCGTTATCGAGGGTGACGGTAAGCGCGCCGCCTTGGAAATTCATGGCATAGACGCCGTTGTCACCAAGGCCGTTCACGGCGGCGGTCCCAGCCGCGTTGGCCACCGTGACGGTCATGTCCCCAGCGCCGAGGTTGGTGGCGTTGATGCCGTCATCCCCGCCGGTCACGGTGCCATAGGCGAAGATGGAAAGCGTGCTGCCGGAGGCGTCATTAGTGGCAAAGATGCCCTCATCCCCGGTGCCAGTGACGCTGTCCGAGGTGATGGACAGCGCGCCGCCCATTTCATTGATCGCGTAGCTGCCGAACACGCCGCCTGTCACTTGGCCCGAGCCGTCCATCGCGCTCGTGTTGATGGTCAGATCGCCCGTGGTCTGGTTGCGCGCCTCAATGCCCGTGTCCGCGGCACCTGAAACGGTTTGCGCGGAAATGGTCAGCGCGCCGCCGTTCATGTTCACGGCATAGATCCCCGTCATGCTGCCTGTGACGGTCGTGGCCGCGATGCTCAGATCCCCCGTTCCATTCCCCAAGGCCGCAATGCCAAAGCCCGTGCCGTCTATGATGCCCCGGCTGGTGATGTTGAGCGCGCCGGTGCCCAGGCCGTTATACGCGTAAAGCCCCACGCCGTTTTCGCCCGTGGCATTGTCGAGCGTGATATCCAGCGCGCCGCCCTGAAAGTTCAGCGCGTAAACGCCGAAGTCGGTCTGGCCCGTGACCGACGCCGTGCCATCCGCGTTCGCGACAGAGACGGACATGTCGCCGCTGCCCAGGTTGGTGGCATTGATGCCTTCGTCCCCCCCAGTGACCACGCCCGTGGCTAGGATCGAGAGTGTCGTGCCCGAGGCATCATTCGTGGCGAAAATGCCGTCATCCGTGGTCCCGGTCACGCTGTCTGCGGTGATTGCAACTGCGCCGCCATATTCATTGATCGCGTAAATACCGGTGATGCCACCGGTCACCTGCCCTGTCCCCTCGGGCGTGGATGCGTCGACGGTCAAATCGCCGGTGCCATCATTTTGGGCGTTGATGCCAAACGTTCCAGCCGTCACGCTCAGCGCCGAAACCGACAGCGTGCTGCCGCCCATGCGGTTGGTCGCGATGATCCCATCCGCGGCGACAGCCGTCACGGTGTCTGCCGTGACAGAGAGCGCGCCCCCATTGTCATTATTGGCGTAAATCCCCAGGCCCTGCCCTGTGACCGAGGCGGTGCCTTCTGCATTGCGCGCCGCGATGGTCAGGTCGCCAGACCCGTAGTTGTAGACATAGATCCCGTCACTCGCACCGGTCACAGCGCCATAGGTCTGCACAGTCAGCGACGTGCCAGACGCGTCATTGTAGCCAAAGATGCCGTCGCGCGTGGTGCCGGTGACCCCATCTGCCGTGATGCTCAGCGCGCCACCGTTCTGATTGAACGCAAAGATACCATCGAGGCCGCCGGTAACTTGGCCGGTGACATCTGCACTTGCCGCGTTCACCGTCAGATCACCGGTCCCGTCGTTGCGCGCCTCAACGCCGTAGACCCCGCCCGTGATCAGCCCTGTTGTTCTGACAGACAGCATGGTGCCGGAGGCATCATTGCGCGCCTCGATCGCGTCATAGGTCGTGCCGGTGGCGTTGTCTGCGGTGACAGACAGCGCGCCGCCGTTATTGTTGTCCGCAAAGATGGCATAATACGTGCCGGTCACCGAGGCTGTGCCAGCGGCGTTGCTGGCCAGGATGGTCAGGTTACCCGAGCCGTTGTTAACCGCGTTGATGCCATCGCTGGCACCGCTCACCGCGCCATATGTCGTCACCGAGAGGTCGGTACCGCTCATGGAGGTGTTGGCGTTGATCCCGTCCGACGCCGTGCCTGTCACGGAATCGGCCGTGATATAAAGCGCGCCAGTGCCATTGTTGTCCGCTGTAATCCCGGTCGTGCCGGTGACCGAGGCGCTGCCGTCTGAATTGATTGCCGTGACGGTCAAGTCGCCCGTCCCGTTATGGGTCAGGTTCATGCCCTGGCCAAAGGCCGTGACTGTGCCATAGGTCGTGACGGACAGGCCGGTGCCGTTGGCGGTGTTGTTGGCGAAAACACCGATGCCCAGATCACTGGTGATGTTGTCGGCGGTGACATCAATGGCGCCCGCATAGTCGTGGAACACCGAGATGCCGTTAAGATACCCGTCAACCAGCGCTGTCCCATCCGCGTTCGAGGCCGAAACCGTCAGATCGCCGATGCCGTAGTTCAGCGCACGAATGCCGGTGAGATAACCTGTCACCGTGCCATAGGCGGTCACGGTCAGGTCCGTGCCGGCCGGATAGTTGCGCGTATAGACACCGTAGCGGGTGGTGCCAGTCACATTATCAGCCGTCAGGCTCAGTGCGGACGGACCGTAATTCTGCACGTAAATGCCGCTGCGATTGCCGGTTGTGGTGGCGGTGCCATCGGCGTTGGTGGCCGCAACCGTCACATCATCTGCCCCGAAATGGCGCACATAGATGCCATCGCCCGTGGTGGATTGTACGGTGCCCGTCGTGGTGACTGATGTGGTGGTGCCATCGCTGTCATTGTCGACGTCAATCGCGTTGCCCGTACCGCCATAGACATTGTCCGCTGACACCGAAAGCGCGCCGCCATTTTCGTTCATGGCAAAGATACCTACGGTTGTTCCAGTAACGGACCCAGAACCGGCCATGTTCGTCGCCGTGATGGTCAGATCACCCGTGCCGTAGTTCTGCGCGTAGATCCCGCGTGTCCCGCCATTCACCATGCCTCTGGCGGTCACCGAAAGAGAGGAAGTGCCAGCGGAATTGCGCGCAAAAATCGCGTCACTAGAGGTGCCAGTGACGTTGTCGGCGGTCACGCTCAGATATCCACCCGAACTGTTCTGAGCGCGGATCCCGTGTTGCCCCCCGGTGACAGAGGCATCACCATCCGTGTTCGTGGCATTGATGATCAGGTTCCCGCTGGAGGCGTCTTGCACAAAAATCCCATCCGTCACGCCCATCACGGTGCCATAAGCGGTCACGCGGGTGCCGGGGCTCGTGACGGAATTGTTGTAGGCATAGATCCCCGAGCGGGTGCCTCCGGTGACGTTATCGGCGGTGATGCTGAGCTGCCCGCCCAGTGAATTCAGCGCAAAGATGCCCTGGTCGCCGCCACTGACCACCGCATCCTGATCCATGTTGGAGGCATCAATCGTCAGATCTCCCGTGCCTACATTTCGGGCATAGATCCCCTCACCGTCGCCAGCCGCACGTGTGTTGACGGTGACAGACAGGCTTGTCCCACCGGCCGCGTTGGAGGCAAAAATCCCGTCACCCGTGCCGCCTTGGGCCGTGTCTGCCGTCACGCTGAGCGCGCCACCAGTGTTGTTGGTCACATCAATCGCGTCCGTCCCGCCCCTCACATAGCCAGTACCAGCCATGTTGGAGGCATCGACGGTCAGGTCACCCGTGCCCTGATGCACCACAAGGATGCCGTCACTGGAGGTGCCCGTGACAGTGTCGGCGGTCACGCTGGCGGAAGAGGCTGTGGCGTTGGAGCCCAGATAGATCCCGGTATTGCTTCCGGTGACTGTCGCACCGGAGGCGGTGATCATACTGGTGCCGGTGCCTTGGTTGGACGCATCAATTCCGAATGCCCCCATCACCGTGCCATAGGCGGTCACTGAAAGATCCGTCGTCCCTGTGCCATTCAAAGCCCGAATGGCGTCGTCTGTCGTGCCTGTCACATTGTCGGCGGTGATGGACAAAGAGCCGCCAATATAGTTGCGCGCCAAGATCCCGTATTGCTGACCGGTCACCTGACCTGTGCCACTCATGTTGGAACTGTCGACGACCACACTCCCCGAGGTGTCGTTGCGCGCATCGATCCCGTGGATGCTTGTCCCGGTGACATTGTCTGCGGTGACCGAGATGCCCGTATTGTTGACATTGCCGCGCACGTAAATCCCGGTGCGCCCGCCGGTGACCGTGGCGCCGGTGGCGATGACCGTGCCGGTGCCCGTGCCGTTGGCATAGGCCTCAATCCCCCGATACCCGCCCATCACCGTGCCGTAGGCCGTCACCGACAACGCACCCGCTGTCGTGGCCGCATTCGCCTGAATAGCATCTTGGAGTGTCGCGCTCACACTATCGACGGTCACGCTCAGATCACCTGCACCGGCCTGGACCGCCCGAATGCCCGCAATAGAGCCTGTGACCTGGCCGGTGCCGCTTGTGTTTGAGGTGTTGATGGTTGTGCCACCATTGCCGGAACTATAGGTGCGGATCCCGTAAGAGGCGCCTGCAATTGTGCCGGTCGTCGTGACTGAAAGGCTCGTCCCGCCAAATTGGTTGGCGCGAATGCCGGTATTGGTGGTGCCGGCCACGCTGTTGGCCCTGATATCGGTCGCGCCACCGTTGGCATTGGTCGTGTAAATCCCGTTCCGGCTGCCGGTGACCTGGTTCGTGCCCGCCGCGTTGGTGGCATCAACGGTCAGATCACCCGTTCCGTAATTGCTGGCGCTGATCCCCCGCCCGGTCCCGCTCACCGCGCCCGAAGCCGTGATTGAGAGTGCTGTGGTGCCCGCGCGGTTGGTGGCATCAATCCCGGTGTTGCCCGATCCCGTCACCGCATTGGACGTGATCGACAGCGCCCCGCCTTCATCGTTGATCGCCCGGATGCCGAATACACCGCCGGTGACGGAGCCCGTGCCGTCCGTGTTATAGGCGTTGATCGTCAGATCACCTGAGCCGTAGTGACGGGCAAAGATCCCGTCGAGCCCGCCTTGAACCGTGCCGCGTGCGGTGATGGTCTGGGTCGTGGCGCTGGCCGTGGCAGTGCGCGCCTCGATCCCGTTTGAACTGGTGCCGGTCACATTATCGGCTGTGATGATCAGCGCGCCGTTTTCACTATGCGCGTAGATGCCTTTCACACCCCCGGTGACCTGCCCTGTGCCGGACGCGTTGGCGGCATTCACCGTCAACGCTCCGGTCTCGTCATGTCGGGCATCAATGCCAGTGTCGCCGCCGATCACGGTCCCGGTTGTGGTCACTGTGAGCGTAGAGGAGGTCGCCGCAGTGGTTTCCGCCCGGATGCCCATACGCGCCGTGCCTTCCACGTTATCTGCCGTCACAGACAGCACACCAGTACCGCTGTTTCGCGCCAAGATACCGTATTGACCGCCAATGACCTGACCTGTCCCGGTGGGGTTTGAGGCGTCCACGATCAAACTGCCGGTGCCTTGATTGATGGCCTCAATGCCGACCATGTTGCCGCTTACCGAGCCGTTGGCCGTGATCGTGACCGACGCGCCAAAGGTGTCGCTGAACACGTCAATTCCGTCGTCACTGTTCCCGGTGACCGCATCCGTCGTGACGTAGACCGAGCCACCCCCTGTGTTTCGCACCACGAGGTCGACTGTGCCGCCGATGACACTGCCTGTGCCGCTTGTGTTGCTGGTGGTGATCGTCGTGTTGCCGGTGCCGAGATTGTCGACACTGATCCCGCTCGTCCCGCCAGAAACCGTGCCTGTGGTCGTCAACGAAAGCGGATCGCTACCGTCCACTTGGCGCGCGCGAATGCCGATATTTGCGGTGCCTTCAACATTGTCGGCCGTGATGGTGAGCGCGCCACCCTGGCTATTGACCGCGTAGATGCCCCTCTGCGCCCCTGCGACGGTGCTTGGCGTTGTGCTGTTTGAGGTATTGATCGTCAGATCACCCGCACCGTTGTTACGGGCGTCGATCCCGTCATCGCCGCCCGTCACAGTGCCTGTCGTGGTGACGCTCAGCGTCGTACCTGAGGCATCATTGCTGGCGTAAATTGCGTCACCGCTGGTGCCGGTCACGTGGTCAGCGGTCACGCTGAGCGCCCCGCCCATCGTATTGACCGCGTAGATGCCCTGCATGCCCCCGGTGACCATCACGGACTGGGGCGCGTTCGAGGCATCAATCGTCACATCGCCCGTGCCTTCATTCATGACCTCAATGCCCCTCTGGGTGCCGCTCACCGCGCCATAGGCCGTGACGGTGACAGATGTGCCAGCGCTGTTATTGAACATTTCAATCCCGTCGCCATTGTTTCCCGTCACCGCATCCGTGGTGATGTTGATCAAGCCGATGCCTGCCGTGTTTCGCACCACGATGCCGTTCGTACCGCCGGTCACAACGCCAGTGCCGCTTGCATTGCTGGTGTTGATCACCGCGTCGCCCCTGCCTTCAGTTGTCGCAAGGATCCCGCTCATCCCCCCCGTCACCGTGCCGGTGGTTGTGACGGAAAGCGCACCGGTACCGATCCCCTGAAGCGTACGAATGCCCGTGAATGCTGTGCCTTCGACGTTGTTGGCGCGGATGGCGAGCGTCCCGCCATTTGACGAGCTCACGAAGATCCCGTACTGCCCGCCGGTGACAGTGTTGGTGCCGGCCATGTTCGTGGCATCTACACTCACGTCACCCCTGCTGATGGAATTGACATTGATGCCATCTCTGAAACCACTAACCGGGCCAGAGGCATTGATCGTTGTCGATCCAGATATGGTTCTATCGTCCACGAATATGCCAGCGAGATTGGTGCCGGTCACGGCGTTTGTGGTGATGGTCAGCGCACCTGTAGAAGAGCGGCTTGTCGCTGAAATCCCAATTCCGCCCGTGACCGCGGCCGTGCCGGCCGCATTGTAGGCATTGATCGTATGGTTGCCCGCACTGTAAAGCGTTGATCGGATGCCGATAGAACCGCCCTGGACGACCCCCCGTGCGGTGACAGTCAGGTCCTGTGAGGTCGTCAAGTCTGTGGCATCCGCGCTAATTCCGAATTGCGACGTGCCGGTGACGTTGTCCGCGATGACAATCGTACTGCCGCCCATGTTTCGCGCAAAGATCCCGGTTGTGCCGCCCATAACCTGGCCTGTTCCGTCGGCGTTGGAGGCATCCACGTTCAGCGTCCCACTGTTGCTGGCGCCGGCGCTTTTCACGGCGTAGACACCGATGGTGCCGCCGATGACCGTGCCTGTGCTTGATACAGTCACATCCCCACCTTGGGTGCGGGCCCTGATCCCGTATTGCGCTGTGCCCGTCACGTTGTTTGCTGCAACCGAAACCGCACCACCGATGTCGGCATCCGCCACAATACCACTCACCCCGCCTGTCACCTGATTGGTCCCGGTCGCGTTGGTGGCGTCGACGGTTACACCTCCGGTGAAGCTCCTGGAGACGGCTTCAATCCCCTGCGTCGTGCCGGTGATATTTCCATTGGCCGTGACGGATACCGCGCCGCCAAGGTAACTGTAGGCGCGAATGCCCTGACCGTTATTGCCGGTCACAGTGTTTGCGGTGACGGTCATATCGCCAGACCGACTTGTGGCAGCGATGCCCCGGTTCCCGCCAGTGACTTGGGCCGTACCATCCGCATTGGAGGCCGTCACGGTCACGCTGCCCGAGCCGGTATTGACCGCCTCAATACCATCCTCGCCGCCGATCACTGTGCCGGTCGCGGACACGCTGAGGGATCCGCCGAAGAGGTCGTTATTGGCATTGATCCCATCGGCGGTGGTGCCGGTGACGTTGTTGGCCGTGATGGAGATATCGCCGCCATTGTTGTTGTCAGCGAAAATTCCAAAGGTCCCGCCGGTTACCTGATTGTTGCCTGCGGCATTGGTGGCATCGATGGTGATGCCCTCCGTGCCGTTGTTTAAGACGTCAATCCCTTCGGCCCCACCGCTGACCGAGCCCAAGGCGGTGATGGAAACCGACGTACCGGAGGCGTCGTTGTAAGCACCTATGCCTTTGGAAGTCGTTCCCGTTACAGCATTGGTGGTGACGATGACCGCGCCTCCATTGCGGTTTCCGGCAGAGATGCCCTGATACTCCCCAAGGACCAAGGCTGTCCCGGCTGCGTTGTAAGATCGGAAGAGCGTCGTGGAGGGTAAGACAGTTGGAATAGGTGGTCGCCGTATC
>ERZ1740070.778-NODE-778-length-21014-cov-6.264803_pt1 | contig 21014 bp, 17 predicted proteins | sample MGYA00581734_ERZ1740070 | MGnify/ENA primary metagenome ERZ1740070 (study PRJEB43018, sample SAMN04849744) | marine metagenome | isolation source: floating plastic debris | place: Pacific Ocean | collected 2008-09-01 | study: EMG produced TPA metagenomics assembly...
ACTATCCCTGCCATAACAGCTGTTCAGGTATCATTTGTCATACTGAGAATTGCTGCCTGTGCAGTAGATCACTTGATTTGTCCGATTTCTAACCATAAACTAGGAAACTGGGCAAATCGCTATCAAAAACCAAATCGTTATGGGTCTAATCACGGTTCGCCCTGAAGGATTGTACTGTCAACCAGGTAACTTTTATATAGATCCGTGGCGTTCGGTTGAGACTGCACTAATTACCCATGCCCACTCTGATCATGCTCGCTCAGGCTCAGACCGCTACTACGCCATCAGCAGCTCAGAGGGTATTTTACGCAAGCGCCTGGGGAAAGACATCACCCTAATACCAATACAGTACGGTGAAAAAATAAAATTAGGAGACACTTGGGTATCCTTCCACTCAGCGGGTCATGTGCTGGGGTCAGCCCAAATACGAGTTGAGCACAAAGACAACGTGTGGGTGATTTCAGGTGACTATAAACGGTGTGCCGATCCAACCTGTGAGCCTTTTGAGATAGTAGAGTGCGATACCTACATCACAGAAGCAACGTTTGGTTTACCAATTTATCGTTGGCAGTCAGGTACCCAAACAGCTCAACACATCTATCGCTGGTGGCAAAGTGACCTCGAAAGGCCCTCTCTGTTATTTTGCTACTCCTTTGGTAAAGCACAGCGAATATTGGCAGAACTGACCCAGTTTACCGATCAAACAGTCTACGTCCACGGAGCCGTTCAGGCTCTCACTGAGATTTATCGAGAGGTGGGGGTGCACATGTTGCCCACCGTACCCACCAGTCAAACAGAGAAAACTTATAAATTTCAAGGTGACTTGGTCATTGCCCCCCCCTCAGGTCACCGCTCGTCATGGATGAAGCGCTTTAAGCGTCCCCAAACAGCCTTTGCCTCTGGATGGATGGCTGTACGTGGTGCACGCCGTCGTCGAGGATATGAACGAGGATTTGTTCTATCGGATCATGCCGATTGGCCCAGTTTAATTCAAACCATTAAAGATGCTAAGGCCAAGACAGTGTATGTCACCCACGGTCAAAATGACATACTGTCGCGCTATTTCACAGAACAGCTAGGCATTAATGCCATGCCACTAAATACCCTTTTTGAAGGTGAAGTCGATACCTAGAGAGCAGGCCCAACCTCAGCACCCTAAACGGACTTACAGCCGCCACCAACAAAATAGCGGTCGTTAACTTTGTAGAAAACTACAAAGTCCATAGCAATTTTTATTCAACAGATTGCAGAATTTGATTATTGTCGAAAACACGGCTCAAAAATTAGGGTAAGACTACCCTCAGACATAGTCTCTTTACTACTCTAAAGGGAGTTTGTGCTCAGAACAGAAAAGTGCCTCAGTATCAAACCAGCATTCATTGTTCATTAGGGGCAGAAACAGTCAATGCTTTAGCATCTACAGCAGCCACACCTAGCGAACACAACCATGGGCCCCGCATCTGCACCGACCGGCAAAATTCTGATTGTTGACGATCATCAAGTGGTGCTGAGCGGCACCATTGATATTTTGCGTCAGCACTACCCAACTTACGAGCTATTGACCGCTAAAACAGCTCAAGAGGCACTAGAGCTGTTAGCCAACCATCATCTCAGTCTGGCGATTTTAGATTTATCTATTCCTGATGTCTATCACCAAGACGCCAAAGTAGAAACGGGTATTGAACTGCTCAGACAGGTTATGAAAAACTATCCTGAGCAAAATATTGCGGTACAAAGCACCTACATCAAAGCCCTTGTCAGGGTCAGATCAGAGATCGACAGTCATCAGGGTGGGTTTACCATCGTCGACAAAAGTATGTCCAGTCAGGACATCTTTCAGCGCGTTGACGGGGCGCTAAAGGGGTTTAGCCACACCCGAGGTATCAAAGCGCTACAGGCAGGGGTTGAACTTAAACCAGAATGGTTAGACGTACTCACCCTAGCTTTTCATCAGGGTTTACAGGACAAAGCGATTGCCCAGGAACTCAATGTGCAACCCAGCACGATTCGTCATTACTGGAACAAGCTCTACGATGTGCTAGAAATTGACCCAGAACTGGATAAAAAAGAAGGCAAAAACCTGCGTAGCTTAACCGAGATTCGAGCTCGCGAACGGGGGTTGCTAGATTAATGGACGGACAGACCCACTGGGGGAAAGTCCTGGATGGCCTAAGAACCAGTCTATGGGGATGTGGCATTATTGCGGCAGTTTTAGGTGCCCGCTCCTTGGGAGCCTTTCATGCGCTTGAGCTAATGGCGCTCGACCGATTTTTTACACTCAATACTCGGTTCTCCATTGAGGCGCCAGACAGTAGCATCACCCTTGTTCAAGTTGGGCTGCCCTATGTCGAAGGCTCTGCCGATCAGGGGTACACCATTACAGCTGAGTCTTTAGCAACGCTGCTAGAAGAGATTTTTGCAAGCGAACCTGCAGCCGTTGGGATGGATATTGTTTCCTACAGAATTACAGGAGATGACCAAAGCGAACTGTTATCCGTTTTTAATCAATATCCCAATCTAGTTACTGTCGAAAACAGTAACCCCAATAACGCTGAACCCATTCAGGGCTTATCTCAGCAACAATTAGCTAATCAGGTAGGGTTCAACGATCTGATTTTCGATAGAGATGGCACCATTCGACGAGCATTATTGGGAGCCTCATTTACAGGTGAGCAAAGTGACTTTAAGCTATCTTTTCCTATCCAGGTTGTGCGAAGTTATTTTGAAAATCAGAATAGCAACCGCGAACCAATAAAGTTAGACAATGGTCTTCTTGATCCAGGCACTATGCGGTTTGGAGCTAGTGAGATCCCCAGAGTCGGCACAATATATGGGTACACCGAACGAGAAATAGAAGGGGTTGAGACGTTAATTAACTACAGGGGTCAGGCAAAACCGTTCAACGTTGTTGAAGCCAAAAATTTGTTGCAGGCTCAGAACCTCCAAAGCGACTTGATTACAGATAAAGTTGTCATTCTTAATCTAGAGGGGTTGTCACCAGAGTTTGCCGTTCCAACCCGAGTCTTCAAGAGTAATTTGAGTGATTCTCCAATCGTTACCGGAGTTGATATTCAAGCTCACATTATCAGTCAGCTGATCCAGGCAGTCGAAAGACAGAGACCGCTGCTTTGGGCTAATCAAACTACACAGTATGTATTTTTAATCGTTTTCTCAGTTCTCGGCATTATCAGCGGCAGATTTTCGAAAGGTGTGATCAGTGGGTTTATCAACTTGTTGGTAGCACTTTTTGCAATTACCTTTCTAAGCTATCTGGCGTTAATGCAGGTAGGTCTTTGGCTACCGTTCACAGCGGCACTGGTATCGACAACAGCCAATAGTCTAATTTACATTAACTATGCTCAAAACAAACGGCGCTGGGGCAAATTGATAGCCCAGTTAGACCTCGCCCTCGAAAATGAGCGCCAGCTGTTTGAGCGGCTCGCATCCCAGCGACAAAAAACGATTGAGAATATCTTTGACTCTATTCATAACGGACCTTTACAAACGTTAGCCAATCTTCTTAGAAGAACTCGTGATGAAACCATTAAGCTACCTGAAATTTGCTTAAACTTAGAGGACCTGAATCGTGAGATTCGCTATATCGGTGACTCAATCAAACAGGATGCTAGCGATCAAAAACATACCCTTGATGTTAGCTACGCGGGTACTAAATTTGATTTAGATATCCCCCTCCATGAATTGTTTCAAGAAGTGTATGACGCAATGTTGTCACGACCACTATTGGGGTTTTCAAATCTTAAGTTTACAATTATTTCCTTTGACCCTATTGAGTCAGAAAAGCTGAGCATTGATGCTAAACGAAAATTATGTAGATTTTTGGAAGAAGCGCTAGGTAACGTTGGCAAACACGCTGTTGGAGCAACCCGCCTAGTGGTTACAGGAAAACATAAAGACAGCCAATACGAGCTCACTGTCGCTGATAATGGCCCCTATGAAAAACTAGATGATGTGGAAACTGGGGAAGGAACTCGGATAGGGAATGAAGTTTCTAAGTTGACTAGGGGGAAATTTATTCATAAGCCCAACAAACCAAAAGGATTTTTATGTCAGTTAATATTTCCAATATCTGTCTAATGTATCTAAATAAATAGTTTCTAGACATATAAAGATTAGGAAATATTAACAGTTTTAACCACATTTAAATCCTGATAATCCCACAATAGAAATGTAATTAAAAATGTCACTTATTATAATTAAGGAGGTGATTAAAACGACTACTTTAAGAGTGACTAAAAGATTGTGGCTACATATCATCGTAGCTGCGCTGGTTTCGTTACCAGCTATTTCCGTGCTGGCTGATGCGGCACAGGCCGACTATGTTCCACCGTCAGATTCAGGACAGTCTGGTGATGGTAATGGCAGGTTCGGTTCAAGCCGCTAGATTTCCTAGATAGGAAATGATTGAAATCACAGAAGCCCCGTGATTCCTAAAGGAATCACGGGGCTTTTTTAGTAAAGTGCGCTTAACTTTGTAGAAAAGTGCAAACGGTTTTGCAGAGAAGATCCGAACAGGCTGAAGAAAAGCTCATCAAAGTCTGCATAAAAGCAAATTGCTTTGCCCATAAGCCTTCGCTATTGTGTGATTGTTCGAGAAACATCAGTGATTCGGCTTACTTTATCGCTTGGCCAGCTGATTTACATCTGTACCGTCATTACAAGGTCGGATGATTTATATCACTGCTCAGCTAAAGTCGCTTCCTTATTCTGGAGCTTGTGCAATGCCATTTTTACCATTTCTGACAGTTTGTCTAGCCTTCTTTCTATTTTCAGAGGTTTTAAATCCTAAGAGCAATAAAGAGGAATCAACCAGTAAGCCGACTAAGCTGTTGATCGAGCTAACAGGCACTAGTGATACGGCTGATTAACTTATATATGTTTTGACCTGAGTAATAACCACCCGTTTGGAGGACTTCACCATGATTGTTTTATCTTCGATGAAATCAATGAGAACGCAGCGTATAGCTCTATTCGCAAGTTTGGTGTTGTCTATGTGGAGTAGGCTCAAGCATCAGCAAGGCTGTGAAGCTGATTGTTGCTAATCCCTAGCCAAACATGAAACGGCCGCAGTAACGGTATTTCTTAAGTTCTGCTGTGACAGTGAGGGGGTAAAGACGCTTTTGCGCTTTACCCCTTTTTCTTGCGGGTTGGCTAGCTTTGTTCATCACGGTTAAAGCGCAAGTTATCGAGGGTTTGTCCCGGAGGCAGGTCGATAAACACTCGATCATTAGATGTGACTCCATCTAAAACCTGGATTTGGTCACCCACCTGAGGCCCCAATGTGACGGGGCGAAAGCGAATATTTCTGTTGTTGTTTTCATCGGGTACTAGCACACCCGTTTCTCCACCCTGTGTGACAACAGCAACAGCCGGTACAACCAGGGCATCGCTAAGGCGGTTGCCGAGAAAAGAAACATCCACATTCATATTGGACCGCAACAGGTCTAAACCATCGTCTAAACGAATCCTCACTTGGAAAATGGTGACATTTTGACGTTCAATGGCTTCTGGTGCAACCAGTCGCACGGTGCCATTAAACACTTTGTCGGGATAGGCCGTTGATATAATCTCGACGGCTTGATCCACCTGAATCTGACTGAGATCGGCTTCGGGTACCTCAGCAACGATCTCTAGGCCATCGGCAACGGCGACAATGGCGCTGGATGTGGCTGAGGCCGCCTCAGATGCAGACGTTGTCGGGGTGACAAAGGCACCTTCGGTGGCAAATTTTTGGGTAACAACTCCGCTAAACGGGGCTCGGATAATTGTGTTGTTAATGCGAGTTTGAATGGCAGAAATCTGACCGCGAGCCCGTTCCACTCGAGCCTGAGCCTGGGCAACATCTTCAGGGTCTGGGTCGTCTTCGAGATCGACAAGACGCTGCTGAGCTTCTTCAACCCGAGCTTGCAGCTGGCGAACATTCGCCTGAGCACTTTCAACGGCGTTTTCACTGTTGTCAAGTTCACGGGCCGAGATTGCTCCCTGGTTATAGAGGTCACGATCGCGATCTAGATCTCCTTCCACCAGGCTTAATCGCGACTCAGCCTCAACTAGCTGCGATCGCACAGCCTCAAGATTTGATTCAGCCTGGGCAACTTCGGGCAGCTTTGTTCCCTGTAACAGATCCGTTAGCTGAGCTTCAGCTTCGGCCAGATTTGCCTGATTCTGACGTAGCTGAGCATTGAGGTCGTCAATATCCATACGGGCAACGACCTGTCCTTGACTAACAGAGTCTCCTTGTTCAACCAGTAGTTCGGCAACAATGCCAGAATTTTTGGGGCTGAGATTAACCGTCTGAAATGCCTCTACTTCGCCACTGGCATTGATGCGAACGGTAACTTCTGCGGACTCCACTGGTACGGTTAATGCGGCCACATCGTAATCGTTAGCACGATAACGTCGTACAGCAACCGCACTAATTCCAATAACTGCGATCGCAGCACCGCCAACGACCCACAGTAGCGGACGCTGCTTTAAGGACCATTTCACTCGCTGATAACTCCGTAATAAGGCCTGCTTAGATCACAAGCAACAATTTATGCCCTTATGTAGCTTAACGAATTTAGTAAGCTATCAGGCTCACTCTATTGGGTCTAAATCAGATAAGAGAACAAAACAACGGCTCTTCCCTTAGAGAGCACCAATAGCCACCGATAGATTTTCTCGAGCTTGAATTTCAAGCTGTGCTTGAAAAAGTCCGGTTTGATAAATTGTTGGACGGCCCAAAAACGCAGATAATACCTGTTCTCGTCGAGCTTGATAGACCGCATCTGGCAACCAACCATACTCTTGATGTATCTGGCTGTTGTACTGTAAAAACCGTTGAGGAACGGCTCCTAAAATGGCCAGATCAATATCGACCATCCAATCTACGGACTCAGCCTTACGATCAGATTTAGAGTCGGCCAAATGACCCGTAGCCAGAATTAACATTTCAACCTGTTTTATCTGGGCGGGATGCACATGATGAGTGTTGAGAAACGTGACTGCTTGCTCAGCACTACGCTGCTCGTTGTCGTTTAACTGTGGTTGATAAACCCAATCGTGATACCACAGAGCCATCTCTAAGGAAGAGCAGTGGAGTATCGCCGCCTTTTGCGCAGACTGGTCTAACCAGCTTAAACATTCATTGATGTGCTGAGCGGTATGGTAGGCTCTGTGCTTCTCACCATAGGCCCTAGCGATACGCTGAAATTCTTGCTTAATTGCATATGGGTCATCAATGTCAAACTGCTGACAAAGCCGTTGCCAGCGAGTCAGGCTCAGACTGTGTTTGGTTAAATTTGGTCCTGTCTCCCACATCTATTTCAGAGGGATACCCTAACCAGCATTCATACCAGATAGAACCGACGTGAGTTCAGCAGGGACTAAGGCCGCTGCCTGGCTGCGAGAAAAGTCCGCCAGTGCAGTCCAGGCTGCGCCAAACAGCTGCTCGGGCTGTAGGTCATCCTTAACCAAATCCCACAATCGGCCCACTTCCTCAGTGTGGAGGCGGTTGTCCTCAGTGAGGGCGACTAAAATTTGTTGACGTAGATATTGCCCTTCGTCAGACATCAAGAACTGCATGCCCAACCCTGCCGTTGGAATCAGGTTAAAGCCTTGATCGCCTTGGGCGATACGAATCATATTTTCTAGACGCTGCCATTGGAAACGCCCATTCTTAAACAGCACTTCGATCAATCGCTGCCGTAGAGAATCGGTTTCCCCCATCAGCAAACGCCGAGCCACATAGGGGTAGGCAATTTCCACAATCTTAAACTCAGGATTTATGGTAAGGGCTAACCCCTCTTGAGTCACCAAAGACCGAATAATTAAGGCAAACTTGGCCGGCACCCGAAAGGGGTATTCGTACATCACCTCTGAAAATTTATCGGTGATGCTCTTAAAGTTAAAGTTGCCAACACTCTCACCAATTGCACCGTCAAATACGGCCTGCAGGGCAGGCACAATGGGTCTTACGTCAACATCGGGTGTCAAAAAACCAAGTTTGACAAAATCATCAGCCAGCTTGTCATACTCCTGATTAATCAGGTGCACAACTGAGTCCACCAGGGTTTCTTTCATATCCTGACCCAGCTGATCCATCATGCCAAAGTCGATGTAAGCCATCGCCCCATCGGGCATGGCAAAGAGATTACCAGGATGGGGATCGGCGTGAAAGAAGCCAAATTCTAAAAGTTGACGTAGCCCCGCTGAGACACCCACGCTGACCAGCGCGTCCGAGGTTAGCCCAGCGGCCTTCACCCGCTCAATATCGGTTAGTTTAATCCCGTCAATCCACTCTAAGGTCAGCACCCGAGTGCTGGTATAGCGCCAGTAAATGGCTGGCACCTTAACCCTAGAATCATCGGCAAAATTAGCGGCAAATGCCTCAGCATTGCGACCTTCATTTAGATAGTCAATTTCCTCAAATAGCTTTGAGCCAAACTCATCCACAATCAGGGTGAGGTCATGGCCCAAATTTAACGGCAGCCAGGGGGCAATCCAACCAGCGGCCCAGCGCAGCAGATAGAGATCTCGACAGATGATGGGCACTAGACCAGGTCGCTGGACTTTTACGGCCACGTCTTCACCGGTGTAGAGTCGGGCTCTATAGACCTGTCCAAGACTGGCGGCAGCAACGGGGTCAGGTGAAATATAGCTGTAAACTTCGTCGGGAGTTCGGCCTAATTCTTTTTCAATAATGCGATTGGCTACATAGTTGTCAAACGGGGGTAGCTGGTCTTGAAGCTTGATCAGCTCATCTAAAAACTTGGGGTTGATTAGATCTGGCCGTGTAGAGAGGGCTTGACCTACTTTGATGAATGTGGGGCCTAGATCCGTTAAAATCTTGCGCAGTTGGGCCGCGCGTCTTGGCTCGTTAATTTCTTTTCGACCCAAGGCTCGATCTAGCAGCAGCCCTAGAACAAAACTCCCTAACATGAGGGCGACCGACAGCGCTCGCCACAGTACCGTTAAAAGACGAAAGCGATAGTGATCTGCGATCGCAACCGCATCATACCGTCGCATCTTCTCAAGATCAGCCATACAGTCTTATCTCCTAAGCAAAAGGCTCAGTCAAGAAGGCAGGGTGACACTTGGGTGGGACGAGTATCATCAGCCTTCGTCCTAAGCGAAGGGAACAGTAGGCAAGCCCATAAACTCGCCACCGTTCATCACTAAATATCTTAATCATAGTATAGATAACTACATTTTTATTTAGACTTGACGTTAGTTTCATTTAGTTAAATTAAAGGCAATAAAAAAGGGAGTAGCTCAGACTGGCCACTCCCCTAAGTTTTGTCCTTGATAAACGCAAAGAAATGTGAGCTATTTAGCAAAGTAGTCAAATGCTGCCCCCGTAGCCACTTAGATGATGGCGTTTAGGATAGAGGTGATAATCGACAGCAAGAATGCGCCGATAATTGCACTCCAGATACCCCAGCGTAGGCGGAATCCCTCAACTAGCTTGGCCGATAGACCAAACAAAATTAGGTTTAGCAACAAACCACCCAGCGTCACCAGCCATAGCAAACCACCCAAAACGGGTAAGCCGGCAATAATGCCGACGATACCGTTAAGCACTCCAAACACCAAAGCAGTAATCGCGGTCTTACCAAAGCTGTCAGATTCTACGCCAGTGGGCAAGAAGGTGATAATTATCAGGGCAACCGTGGTAATCAACCAGGTAACAATAAAGGGAACGAGAAAGGCCATAGCAGGGCTCCTTTGAAGCGATAACTACGGAAGATCCGTGTTTACTCGTAGCAGTTTCGCCTGAAGTATATCAAATTTCTCTCTATACGTAATTAAAGGAGTGTTAAGCGAAATTCCCAGAATTTCAGCTATTTCCGCCGATAATACTGACGCAGTCGCTGCTGAAATTGACCCCAATGCCGGTCTAGTTGGTCGGGGTCAAGGGTAAAAAGCTGTGCTGGGGTATCTTCCAGTGCGATCGCAACCATGGCCTGTTCAACCTTAACGTTGAAATCTCGATACACCCAGTTCACCGCCCAGCAGTAGGCAGCTACCTGGAGAAAATAATCCTCAATCCACTCTTCTTGTTTAGGACGACGGGCCGTTTTCCAATCACACACCAATAGCTGACCGTCATACACCATCAGAGCATCAGGGTAGCCCGCAAACTTTAGCGGATGCCACACGGCCCCCTCAACCAAAAGCACTTCATCAATATTTTTGAGTACCGGCTCAATTGATGCCCAAAATTTTTCAGTGCCCTCCGGCAGCGTCCAATCTTCTTGACGTAAATAGGCCTTGATGACCTTATGGATTCTTGTTCCGGAGCGCGAAGCCTTAGTTGTAATTTGATTGGCAGCTTCAGCCCCCACCCGCTCTCGCCATTGCCACAGCCGCTGCTTCGCTTCCCATGGCTTGGTCGCTGACAAAATGGTTGTTACACCAGGCAGCTGCTGTCCGTCAATTTCATAATGACGACGACGGTTGAGCGAAACCTGCTTTGCTTTGTAATGGGGCAGCATTTGTCTGCTTTCCTTGTGTGGAGACGTTGCATGCAACGTCTCCACCAAAAATCTGAGCTATTCGAAATCCCTACTGAACGGCAAAGGACTCAATCATCCACTGATCGTCTTGCCTAATGAGGTTGTACTCCACGGTCAATTCATCTTCATAGGAGAACGCACCGTTATACTCACCAAACTGATAGGCATTACCGATTTCACTGACATCAGCAACAGCTCGAATTTGGTCTTCTCCGATGGCCTCAGCCGTTAGATTTTGAATCGTCTGTTCGTACTCCAGGTGCACACCTTCGCGCTGATTGCTGGCAACCTTAGCCACCCATTGAGCAAGCGTTGGTTCTAGCAAAATGCCTGACAGTGCATCCGCGTTCCACTGGGGCCCCATGGCCTCAGATTTAATCTGGTACCAGGATTGAATGGCGTCTTCAGCAATCACCTGCACATCCCCGCTAGCAGCCGACGGTTGGACATCCTCAGCAGGTAGTTCAATAGGTGGGCGAGCTACATCAATATCCAGAGGATCACCCTGGATTTTAGGTCCCCCAAACAGCCCACCAAATAGGTTTAGAAGCTGAGCGACGATAAACCCTAACAGCCCCAAACCCAGTAAACCGAGCAGCAGCACTATTGCTAAACGACCCCACTTGGGTGAAGCAGCGCGTCGCCGTGATTTACCACCAGACTCATCAAACCCAACGGTGGCACTAATGTCATTGTCAAGCTGGCCCTCTGGAGACAGGTTAGACACCTCTTCAGCCGTATATGCAGGACGGTTAGCCGCCGCACCGACAGTAGCAGCACCGATGCCAGCAGACTGGCTTGAACCAAAGGGTGAGCGTCCATAGTCGGATGAACCTGAATAGTCTGTGTCACCGTAGTTCGAACTGCCAAAGGTTCGACTGCCGTAGCCTGTGCCAAATTTTCCCGCCGGTACCGTGTCATCAGGGGGCATGGTTTCTAAATAAGCCTGCACCTGCTCATTGGCAAAATAATCTTTAAGGGAGACGCTACTCTTATCAAGATCCCTAAAAAATGGAAAAACATCTTGCTGTAGCCACCGCTCGGTGTAAAGACACAGTCCGGGCAGCAGGTCCGGGGCACCGGCAGAATGCTCCCTGATAAAGGAGATGGGTTCATTCTCATGGCTACGCTCTAACGCATAGGTGGCCTCTTCGGTCTGCCCTAGTAGTACGGCACACACGGCCTGCTCTAGATAGACATCCTGACGCTCCGTTAGTAAAGAAAGACGGTGCTTAGCCTGACGGACCAGATTGGGCTGATGCTTAGCAAACCCCCGAGCTAAAAGCGCGTACACAGACAGATAAATGCCAACAGAGGATGGCCGTTGAGCCTCTGTTTCAAAAATATCTTGCTGTTCTGCAGAGGTTAGATAGCTACGCAACTGCTGTACAAATCGCAAGAAGTCTTCAACATTTAATCCCGAAGCATCATCATTGGCCCCATCAATGCCACCCCGTGCTTCTAGCATGGACTTTAGTAAAGCAACGCCCTGCTGTCTGGCAGCCTTATCTGCCACGGGTCGTGCCACTAACTCTAAAATTCGATATGGCTTTAACTTATCAAGGTCAGCCTGAACCTCAGCCTGCATTTCAGGAAATAGACTTTCCCGAATCATTAGCTCCTGGCCTGTCTCTAATGATTCTGCGGCATTCTCATATTGATGTTGCTGCCACTGCTCTCGCCCCAGCTCTAGACAGGCTAACCCAATAGTCAAAACTACATCAGATAGAGCGTCTTCTGTATTACCCCCCTCTAGATTGCCAGAGCCGCTGGTTAGATAGGGTCGTCCTAGACGAATGACTAACTCATATTCACCCAGCTCTAGCAAAATGAGCAGCGCACCGATGAGCTGCTCTTCATAAATCTCAATTGAAACGGGCTCAGTTCCCGCCGCTAAAAGCTGTGCGTCATAAGCCTGACGAGTACCTGAATCTTTTAAGGCGACATGGGCTGCATCAACCAGCTGTTTACGTGACTTGATGGCATACTCTGAATATTCCCGGCGGGGTAGCTGTAGGGTACGGTCACGGTGAGCTTGCTCCAGTTGTTCCGCTGTCGCTTGCATCGGCAGCCCCAGAATTCGGTAGTAATCTAGCGGAATTTGCACAGTGACTTCCTTAGCACTTGAGTAAACGTCAGCTTATGAGACCTTGCCAAACTTTAGTACAGGATGAATAAATACCCAAAAAGCCCAAAAAGCATAGATGTATAGAAACCACCTGAGACGGGTAAAACAGTAGTCTACCTAAAACCGCATACATAATAGCGATGAAATGCTGATTTTTGAAAGCCTACAGCGATGAATCAAACTTTTCAGACGATTGACTTAGCAAATTAAGCCTACAAATCTACTGTCTATGGCTATCGATTTTTCACAAATTAGTGCCCGTAAATCTACTTGCACCACCTGTTTGACCAGAGTGGCAATGCCTAAACCATGGAGTTTGACTCCAGCGATCCCCAATATTTACCAATTACTAATGCCGACTTATTTTAAGTAAACATTCAAACAGATTAAACAAACATCGGACATCGGGAAGGCAAGATTGTCGTCTAAAATTGTGTTCGGTTGATTTTAACTTAATCAGGCCAATAGGCATCTTCGTTATTGCGATTTGCTCATGAACTGATCACTTTTTTTGGAATAATCATAATTTGTATTGCGGCGAGGCGACTGGCAAGCCAATGGTTCAGGAAAGGACATTACCAACATTTCAAGCGACTTCAGCAAAGCTCGACAAGCAGGAGGGCCTGAGGCTATACGAAGATATGGTCCTGGGCCGGTACTTTGAAGATAAGTGTGCGGAAATGTACTATCGGGGCAAAATGTTCGGGTTTGTACATCTCTACAATGGCCAAGAGGCCATATCCACCGGAGTCATCAAATCGATGCGGCCCGATGACTATGTGTGTAGCACCTATCGTGACCACGTCCATGCGCTGAGTGCCGGGGTGCCTGCCAATGCTGTCATGGCTGAACTGTTTGGCAAAGAAACTGGCTGTAGCAAAGGCCGGGGTGGCTCCATGCACATGTTCTCCAAGGAGCACAACCTGCTGGGGGGCTTTGCCTTTATTGGTGAAGGTATTCCGGTTGCACTAGGTGCCGCGTTCCAGTCACGTTACCGTCGTGATGCGCTAGGGGATGCGTCTGCTGACCAGGTGACTGCGGCCTTTTTTGGCGATGGCACAACGAATAACGGTCAGTTTTTTGAGTGTTTGAACATGGCCGTTCTTTGGAAACTGCCCATTCTATTTGTGGTAGAGAACAACAAGTGGGCAATTGGGATGGCCCATGAGCGGGCGTCTTCTCAAACTGAGATCTATCGCAAGGCCAGCGTGTTTGGCATGCCAGGCTATGAGGTTGATGGGATGGATGTGCTGGCTGTGCGTGATGTTGCTCAAGCCGCCATTGCTCGGGCTCGGGCGGGAGAAGGGCCCACCCTGATTGAATGTCTGACCTATCGTTTCCGGGGTCACTCACTGGCGGACCCCGATGAGTTGCGATCGCAAACCGAAAAAGAGGAGTGGCAGGCTCGCGACCCCCTCGTCCGCATGGAAGCTTATTTGATTGAACAAAATCTGGCCGATGGGGCTGAGCTTAAAGCGATTAAAAAGCGCATCGAAGTCCACATTGAAGACGCCGTCAAGTTTGCAGAAGAAAGCCCCGAGCCCTCTCCCAGTGAGCTTCATCGCTACATCTTTGCCGAAGAGTAAACGCCCCATCTATCGCAGTTAACAAAATCACAGGTATCTAATGGCAGAAACACTTTTATTTAACGCCCTGCGGGAGGCCGTAGACGAAGAGATGGGTCGTGATGAAACCGTCTTTGTTCTAGGCGAAGATGTGGGTCACTATGGCGGCTCTTACAAGGTCACCAAAGGGCTGTATGAAAAATATGGGCCTCTGCGAGTGCTAGACACCCCCATTGCTGAAAACAGCTTTACTGGTATGGCCGTAGGGGCGGCCATGACGGGCCTACGGCCCATTGTCGAAGGGATGAATATGGGCTTTTTGTTGCTGGCCTTTAACCAAATTGCCAACAATGCAGGCATGTTGCCCTACACCTCCGGAGGCAACTACCACATTCCCATGGTGATTCGGGGTCCTGGCGGTGTGGGTCGTCAGCTGGGGGCAGAGCATTCTCAGCGTTTGGAAGCCTATTTCCAAGCCGTTCCGGGTCTCAAAATTGTGGCCTGCTCCACGCCTCACAATGCCAAGGGGCTGCTCAAGTCGGCGATCCGCGACAAAAACCCGGTCCTCTTCTTTGAGCATGTGCTGCTGTACAACCTCAAAGAGGAGTTGCCCCATGACGAATACCTGATCCCTCTGGACAAGGCTGAGGTGGTCCGTCCTGGTAAAGATGTCACCATTCTCACCTACTCCCGCATGCGTCACCACGTATTGCAGGCCGTCAAAGGGATTGAGGCTCAAGGGTTTGACCCAGAGGTAATCGATTTAATTTCTCTCAAACCGGTCGACTACGACACCATCAGTGCCTCGATCCGTAAAACTCACAAAGTGATCATCGTTGAAGAATGTATGCGCACAGGCGGGATTGCGGCAGAAATTATTGCATCCATTAATGATCGGTTCTTTGATGAACTGGATGCGCCCGTGCTGCGTCTGTCTTCTCAGGATATCCCCACGCCTTACAATGGTCGGTTAGAAAGTTTGACTATAGTTCAACCCAAGCAAATTGTGGAAGCCGTTGAAAAAATGATGACTGCACGGGTATAGAACGATATCGCTGCAGTAAACGAGCAAAAAGCACAGGGTTTGAACCCTGTGCTTTTTAATTTGCAATTGCTGATTTAAGAGATAAATCGGTCTAGGGCGGCCAATAGTTAACAACCTCTCACGGTTAAAACCATCCCGACGATCAGCAATGCCTTTTATTTTTACAAGGGGATAATGGAGCTAAGCACGACAACCTATAATAGGATGTTCTGTTGGATAGCCACGCTTACTGAGCCGGTATATGGATAAAACGGAGAAAGACCATGGGTAAACAACGCTCGATGTTGGTAGTCATTGTTGGGCTTGTGATCGCAGCGGTGTTTACCATTGTGCAGCTGCCTACTCAGCTGGGGTTAGATCTGCGGGGTGGTTCCCAGCTCACGTTACAGGTGCTCACCAACGAACAGATCACCCAAATCTCCGAACGGGAACTGGAGGCTGTCCAACGGGTTATCGAGAATCGCGTTAACGGATTGGGCGTCTCCGAAGCCATTGTCCAAAGCTCTGGTCAAGACCAGCTCCTGATTCAGCTACCGGGTGTTAGCGACCCTGCCCAAGCTCAGCGAGTGCTGGGGGGCACAGCCCAGCTCGAATTTCGGGCACAGAAACCGGGCACTGAAGGTCAGCTAAGCGCGATCGCAGATATTGTCAACCAGCAAGAAGTCGAACAAGCCAGCATACTAGCTGTCGGCAATGAAAACATTACCGATGAGCAACTGGCCGAGTTAGAAAGGGTCACCAATGATCTACAAGCCAGCCGGGAAACATTGCTCGAACTGTTTGACGATACTGAGCTAACCGGTGACAAACTCAGAGATGCCCTGGCAAGTCCGTTAGGCACCAGTGGTCAGTCATGGCAAGTTTCCATCTATTTCAACAATGAAGGCGGGACTCTTTTCACTGAAATGACCCGAAATATTGCCGGTACCGGTCGCGTTCTCGGAATTTTTCTAGACAATCGTCTGATCAGTGCCCCCACGGTGGATGTCCAGTATGCTGCCACAGGTATTCCCGGTGGTAGCGCCACCATCTCAGGTAACTTTAATGCTGACGCAGCCAGGGATTTGGAAATTCAGCTACGGGGTGGAGCCTTACCGGTACCAGTAGAAGTGGTCGAAAATCGGACGGTGGGAGCCACCCTGGGCCGCGACAGTATCCAGCGCAGCCTCTATGCCGGTATTGCCGGTTTAGTGCTGGTACTGATCTTTATGGCCGTCTATTATCGTCTGCCTGGCATCCTGGCAGATGTGGCGCTGGTGGTTTATGCACTACTGACCTGGGCGGCTTATAACATTTTGGGCGTAACCATGACCTTGCCAGGTATTGCCGGTTTTATCCTCAGTATCGGTATGGCAGTGGATGCCAATGTGCTGATCTTTGAGCGTACCCGCGAAGAACTGCGAGCGGGTAAAACCCTCTATCGTTCGGTTGAGTCAGGGTTTTACCGCGCTTTCTCCAGTATTCTTGACAGCAATGTCACCACGATCATTGCCTGTGCCGCTCTGTTCTGGTTTGGTGCTGGCCTCGTAAAAGGATTTGCCCTCACCCTGGCAGTGGGTGTTGCAGTTAGTCTGTTTACCGCATTTACCTGCACCCGCAATCTTCTCTTCTTTATCATTAGCTTTCCGCAATTTCGCAAGGTAGGCTATTTTGCTCCCAGCCTAGCTACCGACCTGCCGTCTACTTCGCAACCGTCTCAATCATGAAACTGAACGTCGTTAAACAACGAAGGATCTGGTGGCTCACGTCTGGTCTTTTAGTGCTTGCTAGCATTGCGGCTATGGCCATATCTTGGTCACAGTTCAGTGGCCCTGTACGACCAGGTCTGGATTTTATTGGGGGTACTTTACTACAGCTAGAGCGCGACTGCAGTGGCGAAACAGCCTGTAGTGAACCTATCGATATCGTTGAAGTACGAGCAATTTTAGATCAGCAAGGTCTAGAGGGTAGCAGCCTGCAGCTGGTGGGCGACTCTGGGCAGGCTATTTCTATTCGTACTCGCGACTTAGATGTGGACGAGCAGACAAGCTTACGCTCAGCACTTGGGGAAAATCTGGGTCAAATTGATCCAACCGCTTCCAAGATTGACGTCGTTGGACCCACCATTGGTAGACAGCTATTGGTCGCTGGCTTGCTATCGCTCCTGGTTGCTTTTGCTGGCATTACCGTCTATTTAAGTCTCCGATTTAAATTTGACTATGCCCTTCTGGCTCTTTTGGCATTGATGCACGATGTCATTATTACCTTGGGCATCTTTGCAATTTTGGGCCTTACCCTGGGCTATGAAGCAGACAGCTTGTTTATTGTGGCCCTGCTAACGATTGTTGGATTTTCTGTTAACGATACGGTGGTCATCTATGATCGCATCCGTGAAAACTTTAAACGGATGTCTGATCAAGGTGTGGAGCAAATTGTTAGCGATGCTGTCAACAAAACTCTGGGGCGCTCTATAAATACAACAATGACAACGGTGTTACCGTTACTAGCCATTGTCATTTTTGGGGGAGATACCCTAAAGTTTTTTGCCTTAGCTTTGATTGTTGGCTTTTTAGCAGGCGCCTATTCTAGTATCTTTATCGCAAGTACTTTACTTGCCTGGTGGCGCTCTGGCTCAAACTCTAATCCTGATATTGCCACACCCGCGACAGAATAGAGTAAGGCTCGTCTACAGAGACATTGGCAAAATACGAAATGTGACTTCTTCCAAAAGCTCTAAAAACAGCACCCACACCACTGACGAAAGGGCGATTGAGGCGCTGCGACAGCACGCCCTAACGACATGGTGGCGTCTGACCGTTATGGTGTGGCTAACAATAGGACCATTAACCCTGTGGCAACTGCGCTCTGAAATTAGCCTGTTATTTGACTATTTTACCTGGACCTCTGTGTATTACGGTTTGAAATATAATTTTTTAGGAGCTTTGGGATTCTTTTTGTGTGTTGGTTTAGCCAGTACGCTAATGGTTCGCGAACTTCGCCATGTCACCCTGGGTCTTGCCCCAATTGAGCGTAAGCGATTAGAAAATCAGCTAGCTCAGATTCAGCGTCAGGGGTCATCACACCCTCTCTGGTCTTTAGTTAATCGGTCGTAACATAAGCATCTTCTAAGAAACATCCACACAAAGGATTTTCAATAATTGCAAACTTGCCGGGTACTTGGTACATCTCATCGGTAAAATATCGGGCATTACTGATTTGTATGCGCTCTGATAAGAGCTACTAGCCTCTATTGCTTAAACCAGGATGAGCGTCAGTTATCGGATCTAAATCGGTCAATCAGTAATGGTGAATGTCGAGTTTATAGGCTCAGGCTATACCCCCATATGAAACTTGTAACTGATCGATTAATTATTCGCGACTGGCAGCCCCTTTATGATGCTCAGCAGGCATTTGACATTTACAGCGACTCACGGGTAACTCGCTGGCTTCAGAGTGATGCCGATGATTCTCTTCGCATTACTAAAGACAGACTACAGCGTTATCGTCAGCGCTGTATCAATGGTCTTGGTGTTTGGGCTGTAGTTGAAAAAGCAATTGACCGCGCCATTGGCAGTATTTTGCTGGTTGGTTTACCCAACAATGACAAAACAGACAGCGGCAAAGTCGAAATTGGCTGGCACTTTCGTCCAGCTAGCTGGGGCTATGGCTACGCTACCGAGGCAGCCGCAGCTACCTTAAACTACGGGTTTAAAGAGCTAGCGCTACCGACTATCTATGCGGTCACCACACCAGAGAATATCCGCTCCCAGCGCGTCATGATTCGATTAGGGATGGAATCTTTAGGATTTACCGACAAGTATTACGGCCACACTCTTCGACTCTATGGTCTATCAGCTGAAAATTACTCATCGGGCCAGCTAGCCTCAATAGTAGACAGTACTGAATCTGCATCTGCGCCACTGACATAGTTCACCATCTCAGTCCAAAAGGTGCCTGTGCCGACAGCAGCAGGCATCAGGTCAGAGCCATCAAATCGGATCGTCTCGGCCTGGGCCAACACTTCTGCCATTTGCCGCACACCATCGTTTGGGTATATGGCGAAATCAACATCTTGATGGGGGCTAATATAGCCCCGCGCCGCCCAGCTTTGATGGGGAGTAACCGTTGTCAGGTACTGGATAGCTGCTTGGGCTGCCGGGGTATCGTTGGTGAGGGCAACCACTAAACCGCCGGTCAGTAGCGGGGCCGTTGGCCCGTCACCGGGGAGTAAAAATACTTGAGTATCTCGCCCTGGCTCTACGGTATCTGGTAAGAAATCGGTAATAAAACTGGCCTGACGGTGCATATAACACCCGGGTGGCTGCTCAAACATCGGGGCTGGAGCATCACCAAAGGGTGTGCTGATGGCACCTGTAACACCGCCACGCACATAGCGTTCGTTGCGCACAATCTCTCCAAACAACTCCACAGCTTCCTTGACAGGAGGAGCATTAAAGGGAATCTCATGGGTTACCCACTGGTCATATACATCAGGGCCTGCCGTGCGCAACAAAATGTCTTCTACCCAGTCAGTTCCGACCCAGCCACTGGCTTCGCCACTTTCCATGCCAAAGCACCAGGGTGTTTTCCCCTCATCTGCAATTCTCTCAGTCAGGGCCATTAGCTCATTCCAGCTGGCGGGAATCTCGTAGCCTGCTGCGTCAAATGCATCAGGGTTGTACCACACTAAACTTTTAGGATCAGACCGCATCCACAATCCATAGACCTGCTCATCTACGGTGCCCAAGTTTACCCAGTCAGGGCCAAAGGCTGCTGTTAATGTTTCCAGGTCAACAACATCATCTAAAGGAGTGAGAACTCCTTCTCTCGCCAAATCTGCCATCAGTCCCGGTTGCGGAAAAATCGCCAAATCTGGCAGATCTCCACCCTCCACCCGAATTGGTAAGACTGTGGCAAACGCATCCGTGCCTTCATAAACTACTTGAATGCCAGTCTCAGCCGTAAATGGGGCAAACGCTTCTTCAATAATCTCTTGGCCAACACCCGTGAGTGACCCTAAAATCACCAAAGTATTCTCGTCGCGGCTGTTTTGAGACTGACCATCGCAGGCGGTCAACAACAATAACAAAACACTAAAGCAGAGAGAACTGAGTTTCATGGCATTGCCGCTGGGGTACTCCGATAGTGTATCGCCATCATGTAGGGGGTGTTTCATGGAATGACGCCACACACGTTAACTTGAAGCGCTGGTGTAAAATCGCAGGGCAAAGCGCCAAAATAAACGTGACAGATAGAATAATCCAGCCGCCAGCACACCCGCCCCTAACAGCCAACCAACCTCAACCCGGTTGAGCAATACTTGAGCGGGTACGGTTGTGAGAAAGGCTACGGGAATGACAAAGGTAAAAAAGATACGGAAGGCGGTAGGGTAGGCCACAATCGGAAATCTCCCGGCCTCTAAAAAGCTACGCAGCACCTCGGTCACGTTGTAGATTTTGACAAACCAAATGCTGGTGGCCCCTAAGATAAACCAAAGGCTATACAAAATTAGAAACCCTAGAGCAAGCGGCACCAGAGCAGCCAGATAGTTACCCAAACTTAACCCCAGCTGGGTGCCGGCGTAAATCACCATCACAGCTCCTAGAACCAAGTCTGGAAATCCCCACGGTGAGATTGTGCGTGTCGATAGCCAAAACTGAGAGCTGATGGGTTTTAGCAATACAAAATCCAGGGTCCCTTCCTGCACATGTTTAACAATGCGATTGAGGTTAGGGCTTAAAAACGTTGCCGCATAGCCTTGGAGTATGGTGAAAATGCCC
>ERZ1740070.779-NODE-779-length-21008-cov-6.125089_pt1 | contig 21008 bp, 14 predicted proteins | sample MGYA00581734_ERZ1740070 | MGnify/ENA primary metagenome ERZ1740070 (study PRJEB43018, sample SAMN04849744) | marine metagenome | isolation source: floating plastic debris | place: Pacific Ocean | collected 2008-09-01 | study: EMG produced TPA metagenomics assembly...
GGGCTTCCCATGACTTTTAGAACTCTAACGGCTCGTTACTGTTATAGCCCAGCCCTCGTAAATTAAAATAGTCGACTGTGCAAGGGTATTAATAGGCACGTTGAGTCTGTTGTGGCGACTATAAGATAGATGATGCCGTTCGTTAAAACGAACAATTTTTAACGTTGACTGGGTCAATTGAGTCCGGATTATTACAGATTTAATCAGGAAACAGTGAGGAATTAGGATCTTTTAGCTTTTTTCTCTCTGGAAGTGATTAACTGGTGTAGGGATGCAAAACTCAGTCTAGGCTTTCTGCTACTGCTGTCCTCTGCAGCGGGAATCCTCAGTATGCGATAGCGCTAGGTAATTGGGGAGCGGATGGCTAGCCCGGTTTCTAGAGAGCTGAGGGCCAGCGGCTAAGAAGTTCAGGGATGTCCCTTTCGATGGTGAGTGTTGATTTAAAGAAGATCGTTCTAAAGAAAGAATACTCCCTGATTCAGGACGTGATTAGTGCTACCGCTGCTCGCGTCAGTATTGAGACGGCTGATGGGCAACTGCTGTGGGGGGAAAGGGGGGATGATAGTTGTGATCGCTACCCAATTGCTATTGATGGTTACACGCTGGGCTGGGTAACGGGGGATGATCAAGCTCAGGTGATTGCTAAGCTGATTTCCCGACTCGCTTATCGAGAATCTGAAAGACGGTCGCTGGCACAAGAACTGCTGAGCAAGTATAAGGAAATTGCTCTGCTGTTTAACCTATCCGAGAAAATTATCGATAGCTCTGATATTCAAGAGGTGGCTTCTCTGGTGCTAGAAGAGGCTCGCGATCTGCTGAAGTCGAGCCACGGTGCGCTGCTGCTGTTGCAAGATATGTCACTGCTGGAGCCGGTTGCTAGCTTTGGCGTAGACCGGATGTTTGAAACGACGATTCACCTTGGTAGCGGCATTGTGGGCACCATCGTTAACTGTGGACGCGGTGAGATTGTTAACGATGTGGCAATGGATGAGCGGGAGCAGCTAGGACAGAGGGCTGCGCTCATCTGTGTTCCTCTTAAAAGTAAAGAATCTACGATTGGTGCGATCGCCCTGAGTCGATCCGTTACCAAACCCTACAGTGCTGAAGATTTAAAGCTTTTAACCACCATGGCGTTTCAAGTGGCTGGGGTGATCAATGCGCTGCTCCACGAACGTCAGCTTAAAGAAAGCCGTCAGAATGATCTAATTTTTCGACTCTCTAGCCAGATTCGCGAATCGCTAGAACTCAATATTATTCTGAACACAGCCGTCAGCGAAATCTATAGAACCCTGAATGTTGATCGGTGTTGCTTTCTTTGGGTTAAGGCAGACCCTAACTCAGTGGTGGATGCCACAGCCCAGAACTTTGGTGGTCTAGAGGTGGTTACTGAATTTAGACGCAGCCATCTGCCCCCCTTAATCGGGGACTATGCATCGACTGGCAGTCTGGCCCAGTGGTTTTGTCAGCAATCGTTGGTGCAAATCAGTGATGTTGATACGTTAAGTGATCAGGGCACCCGAGCATTTTTGCAAACCCATAATTTTGCTGCTCTGCTGGCAATTCCGATACAGACCCGCTCTAGACGCATTGGGGCAATTTGCTGCGGCACTATCCAGGAACCTAGAAACTGGAGTGATAGCGAAGTTGCTTTATTGCAGGCGGTGACCAATCAGTTAGCCATTGCCCTTGACCAGGCAGAGCTATACGAACAGAGCCGGTATGCCGCTCAGCTAGCTGAAGACCGAGCCCGGCAGCTGGAAACTACCCTAGAGAGATTAAAACAGACCCAGCTACAGCTGATCCAGAGTGAAAAAATGTCGGGTATTGGCCAGATGATGGCAGGTGTGGCCCATGAAATTAATAACCCTGTGACGTTTATCTATGGCAACCTGGAGTTTGTGCAGGAGTATGTGCACGATTTAGTCGATACGGTAAAGCTGTATCAGATGGAGTGTAAATCGCCATCTGCTGAGCTAAAGAAGGCAATTGACAATGTAGACCTGCCGTTTTTGCTGGAAGATTTGCCTGAGACCCTAAATAGTATGGCCGTTGGCACCGAGCGCATTCGTAATATCGTGCTGTCGCTCAAGAATTTTGCTCGTCCCGATCAAGCAAAGTCTAAATTAGTAGATATCCATGAGGGCATTGACAGTACTCTGTTGATTTTGCGTCATCGTCTCAAACCCTATGACAACTTTCCTGGGATTGAAGTTACTAAACACTATGGCGATTTGCCCCACGTCAGCTGTTATCCCAGTCAGTTAAATCAAGTTTTTATGAATCTTTTGGCCAATGCCATTGATGTGTTAGAAGCGCCACCGCTACCCCATTCGCCAACAATTACTATCTACACACGACAGATTGACCCCAATCGTATCCAAATTCGGTTTACTGATAATGGCCCAGGCATTATTGCAAAAATTCGAAATAAATTATTTGATCCGTTTTTTACCACTAAAGATGTAGGTAAAGGCACGGGCTTGGGGCTGTCCATTAGCTACCAAATTATTACCGAACGGCACAACGGTAGACTAAGCTGTCGATCTGAGCTGGGTCAGGGGACATCATTTGTGATTGAAATTCCAATTCGACAAGATGATCTTGAAGGATACGCTGATGGATGACCGGGCAATCGTGAGAACTCAAAAATGGTAGATGTTGTTCGGTATAGTTTCTAAACCAAACATTTCAGACTAAATCATTGTCTACGGGGTTTATTGACCTAGCAGCCAACTTTAAAAAATAACAAGATAAATTGTTTTCAGAAATGCGCCAGTCCGTATATCTAAGTGTCAACTATGGATAATGGGTTACAACCATCGAGCGATAAATTAACTGACATACCCCGTAAGCAGCAGCGTTTGCAGCATAAGGTTACGATCTTGGCGATCGCACTAGGCACCCTACCCGTACTGTTGACCGGTACCGCCGCCTATCTATTTGCCAGTCGCTCTATCGATCAGCAAATTCTTGATGAAAAACAACAGCACACGGCGATTCTGGGGAATAAATTAGACCAGTTTTTGGTCAGTCGACTACGGGAGGTTGAGTCCCTGGCGACCAGTCCAATATTTACTGAGCAGGCTTTGCGTAATACAGTATCACCTGATCAGAAACAGTCGGTTTTGACAGAATTTTCGGCCGCCCTTAAATATTTCGACAGCATTATCCTTTTTGATACTGCTGGTAATCCGCTGGTCCAAGCAACCGACGGAGAACTGTTTACGGGTAACTATGGCGATCTCAACTATTTTCAGGAGGCACTTCAAACGGGGCAGTCCACTATGAATGGCCCTGGTCTTTCCCCTAGCTCAGGGGTGTTGCGGGTGGAATTTGCCGTACCCGTTAAAGACATCACGACAGGAAATATTATTTACATGATTAGAGCCCGAGTGCCAGGGCGCTATATGAATGAGCTGTTTGAAAAAATTGGGAAACATAGACGACTCTGGCATTTACTCAATTCAGACGGCATGATTTTTGCCAGTGCCAAGCCAGAGTATCTGGCCCAACCTGTTGAAGAATACTATCCGAGGCTAACAGGGTTTACTCAAGATCAACAGCCCGTTGTTCAAGTATTTACCAACATCCAAAAAAACAATAAAAAACAGCTGGTTTCCTATGCCCCAATTCCTCTCAACGATAGCCTGCCATCCCAACCCATCGGGGTTTTACTAGCAGCAGATACCTCGGTCGCATTTGCAGCGCAGCATCAGTTGATGCGCATTTTTGTCTTGGGTACTGGCGCGGCGGCTGTGGTGATAGGGGCGATTACGGCCTATGTGGCTAACCGTGCCATTCGACCGATCCAACATCTTACTCAAGTGGCTCAACAGGTGACTCAGGGTGGAGACTTTGCCCTCAGAGCCCAGGTAAAAAATAAAGATGAAATTGGGTTGTTGGCTAATTCTCTTAATCAGTTAATTGGTTCTATTGGACAATATACCCAAGAGTTAGAAGAGAGTCATGAAACGCTAGAGCAGCGGGTGCAAGAGCGCACCCAGCAACTTAATGCCATCATTGACAACCTGGGTGATGGGTTGTTGGTGATCAACCCCGCTGGCATTATCATTCGCTGTAATCCGGTGCTGATACATATGTTTAATCTATATGAGAAAACGGTGGTTGGGCAGCCCTGTCATGATATTTTTAATGTCGATTTAGCGCAGCTGATTGCTCGCAATCAGGCTGACCCCACACAGCTGTTGGTGAGAGATGTAGACTTGCCTGGTGAGGGTATTGGTCAAGCATTAGTGACGGCTGTGGCGACTAACTCTGAGAAGTTAATCAGCGGCAGCGTCAACTCAATTGTGCTAATTCGGGATATTACCGCTGAGAAAGAGGTGGATCAAATGAAGACTGACTTTATCTCTACGGTGTCCCATGAACTACGCACACCGCTAACCTCAGTGCTTGGGTTTGCTAAATTGATTCAAAAGAAACTAGAAGATGTGGTGCTGCCAGGGGTAACTGTTGAGTCTAAAAAGACTGAACGAGCTGTTCGCCAGGTGCGTGAGAATCTGGGCATTATTGTCGCCGAAGGGGAGCGTCTAACCTCGCTGATCAATGATGTGTTAGATATTTCTAAAATTGAGGCCGGCAAAATCGATTGGAATATCCAACCAACGTCGGTAGCGGAGGTTGTGGATCGAGCGATATCAGCTACGTCGGTGTTGGCTCAGACAAATAGCTTGGAGTTGGTGTGCCAAGTAGACTCGGGTCTACCTGAGGTAATGTGCGATCGCGACCGTTTAATTCAGGTCATGATCAATCTGATATCCAACGCCATCAAATTTACGACCCATGGCTCTATTATCTGTCGTGCCTATCATCAAGGAAGTGAAGTTATTCTCAGCATCATTGATACGGGTATTGGTCTAGCTTCAGACGACCTGGAAAGAGTCTTTGAGAAATTCACTCAGGTTGGCAAAGTGATGACAGATAAACCCAGTGGGACCGGTTTGGGGTTGCCCATTTGTAAACAAATCATTGAATACCACAACGGTCGTATTTGGGCCGATAGTGTGTCGGGCCAGGGAAGTACCTTTAGCGTTGCCCTGCCGGTAAAATTGACCCCAGACATCAAACCCTCTAAGGACAACAACCTGCAAGCCTTGATACAAAAGCTTAAAGAAAACGTACAGCGAACCGTCACCTCAACAGACGATCCCCAGAAAACAATCTTAGTGGTTGATGATGAGCCTCATATTCGGCAGCTGTTGCGTCAGGAGTTAGAAGCCGCTGGCTATAGAGTTCAAATAGCTGAAGACGGGGTGGACGCCCTAAATCAGATTAAAGTAGCCCCCCCAGATCTGATTGTCTTGGATATGATGATGCCTAACATCAATGGGTTTGATCTAACAGCACTCCTTAAAAATAACCCAGCTACCATGGGCATTCCCATCATTGTTGTATCTATCATCCAAGACCAAAATCAAGGCTATCGGCTTGGTGTCGACCGCTATCTCAGTAAGCCCATCGACACGGATCTGCTGCTGCAGGATATTAAAACTCTGCTAGACCAGGGTAATCGTAAGGTGCTGGTGATGGATATCGACACCTCAACCACTAAAACTCTGACGGAAGTATTACTCTCCAAAGGATATACCGTTACCGAATCAACCACGGGTCAAGACGGCATTGAAAAAGCCCTTGCCCTCAAACCTGACATGATAATTGTCGATTCCGCTATTTCCATGGAACACGATCTGGTTAACACCCTACGGTTTGATAACGGCCTAGAAAATATCTTTATCGTTATGGTTGACCAGTCGAAATCTGACCTGCCTTTGCCCCCTGAAATGCCCTGAGCATATGTCTTATCTATTTCGACTAACTACTTTACTGGAGCAATATGAGCAAAACTATTCTAATTGTTGATGATGAAATCCATATTCGGGTGTTAATGGAACAAACCCTAGAAGACCTGGAAGATGAGGGCGTAGAATTGCTCACAGCCACGAATGGTGCAGATGCGTTGGAGCTAATTCGTACTGAAAAACCAGATTTAGTTTTTTTGGATGTAATGATGCCAAAAATGAATGGGTTTGAAGTTTGTCAGTCTGTTAAGGACGATACCGCAACCCGAGATATTTACATCATTATGCTCACAGCAAAAGGTCAGGAATTTGATCAGCAGCAGGGTCATAAAGTGGGCGCTAATTTGTACATGACTAAGCCGTTTGACCCAGATGAGGTGTTAGAAAAAGCTGCTGAAATCCTAGCTATTACCCTATAGATTGACTGCTATATGACTATTCAAGTATCCGCTAAGTCTTCTCATGGACTGTCGTTAATGCAGGTCAGACGCCGGTTGCAAAATCTCAAAGTCATTCAAAAAATTGGTTTGGGATATGCTCTCGTTGTGGGTGTTGTTGTAGCTGGAACAGCGGTGGGGGTAATAACGGCCCGACACTATGAATATGAAGCTTATAAAGGTAATGAAGATGCAGTTGAAGAAATTCTCGGTCTCAAAAATCTAGAAAAGTCAATTAATCGATTTATTGCCTATGAACGCCAGCTGATTACCTGGTTTGAGAATCCTGAACAATTTTTAATCAATTATGATCTCTACCGAAGCAGTGGCCGAGATTTTAAGCGGTATTGGTCCCAGTTTCTAAATGAATATGAGGAGGATGTAGAGTCAGGTGTTGAAGAAACTGATGATGAACTGGCTCTGTTGGATGAACTGGTTGAAGGGTATGCCACTGTGATTGATGACAATCTGCGAGATGTTGAGCAGTTTGTAAAAGAAACCGATCTAGATAACCTGCAGGGAAGAAACCTGATCGAAGCGCGACAGGCATTTATTGACCTAAATCGCCGACCTGCTGCTTTGAAGTTGGAAGAATTTTCACAAAAATTGGCTGAGCTGGCAGATTTTATTGAAGAAGATGAGATAGAAGAGGCCCGAGCGATTGTCAGACGCTCTGCGCAGCTTCAAGCTCAGGTAGTGACTGCCAGTGTGATTATATCGTTAATCGCGGCCAGTCTCCTGGCCTATTTGATCAGCCGCACCATCAGTCGCCCTATTCGATCGGTAGAAGAGACAGCCCTACAGGTCACTCAGGATGAAAACTTTAATCTGCGTGCTGGTGTCGTCAACAATGATGAAATTGGCAGCCTGGCTAAATCCTTAAATCAGCTGATTGAGTGGATTGGTGGCTACACCCAAGCCCTACGAATGACTCAACAAGATTTAGAACATCAGGCCCAAGAGCTGAATGCCATCATCGATAATTTAGGAGATGGCTTGCTGGTTGTCGATGCTAACGGGATTATTACCCGCGCCAACCCAGCGCTTCGCAATATGTTTAGACTAGATAGGACCGCCCTGCGTGGTCAGCCTGTAGAAACAATTTTTGAGCAGTCTATTGTCGATTTGATTAGTCACAACCAGACTAGCCCCAGTGTAACGATGAGTGTTGATGTGGCTCTGCTGGATAAGCGAGTCGGCCAAGCGTTGGTGACAGCAATTACTTCGGATGTGGAGATAGTCTCTCCAGGCGCACCGATATTGTCTAATGGCTCTGTTGTTTTAATTCGTGATATCACTGCTGAGAAAGAAGTGGATCAGATGAAGACTGACTTTCTTTCTACGGTATCCCATGAGCTGCGTACCCCTTTGACGTCAGTCCTTGGGTTTGCCAAGCTGATTCAGAAAAAGTTTGAGGATACGATTCTACCAGCTGTCCAGACAGATACCAAAAAGACCGATCGGGCCATACGGCAGGTGCGTGAGAATTTAGGCATCATTGTGTCTGAGGGGGAACGTCTAACCTCGTTAATCAATGATGTGCTAGACATTTCTAAAATTGAGGCGGGTAAAATCGATTGGAACATGCAGTCGATAGCGATTGCAGAAATTATTGAGCGAGCTATTTCTGCAACATCGGTATTGGTGCAAAACAGCGGTCTGGAGATGATCTGCGAGATTGAGTCTGGTCTACCTGAGGTGATGTGCGATCGCGACCGTTTAATTCAGGTCATGATCAATTTGTTGTCTAATGCGATCAAGTTTACCAACCAGGGGTCAGTTACCTGTCGTGCCTGTCGCCAAGATGCCAACATTATCATCAGTGTCATTGACACAGGTATTGGTCTTTCAGAAAGTGATTTAGACAAAGTATTTGAAAAATTCACCCAGGTTGGTGCAGTCATGACCGACAAACCCAAAGGCACTGGTCTGGGACTACCCATCTGTAAACAAATTATTGAACACCACCGGGGGCGCATTTGGGCAGAAAGTGAACTAGGTCAGGGGAGTACGTTTTCCTTTTCAATACCGTCGGAGGTATCCCCTACGTTAGGAGCCAACACTATCAATTTTCAGACCCTGGTAAAACGATTAAAAGAAAATGTAGAGCGGGCGGTTGACCCAACGGAGAAATCTCAAAAAACAATCTTGGTAGTCGATGATGAGCCCCATATTCGTCAGCTGCTACGACAGGAACTAGAATCTGTTGGCTATCAAGTTAAAACCGCTGCGGATGGTATGGACGCCCTTAATCAAATTAAAGCGGCACCGCCAGATCTGATTATTTTGGATATTATGATGCCCAACATCAATGGCTTTGATCTAGCGGCTATGATTAAGACAAATCCGGCCACTATGGGGATTCCCACCATTGTGCTTTCCATCATTCAAGATCAAGAACGTGGATATCGTCTCGGGGTGGATCGCTATTTGAGTAAACCTATTGATACCGATGTTTTGCTACATGATATTAGAACATTATTGGATCAAGGGACTTCTAATCGTCAGGTGCTGGTGGTGGATATTGATTCCTATACTACAAATACATTAACGGAAGTTTTGTTGTCAAAGGGATACACGGTTACTGAGTCAGTTACGGGTAAGGATAGTATTAAAAAAGCGCTTGCACTTCAGCCCGACATGATTATTGTTGATTCAGCGATTTCTGTTGAGCATGATTTGGTAAATACTCTACGATTTGAGAATGGTTTGGAAACGATTTTTATTGTGATGTTGGAAGATTCTTAGATTAAGCTAATGGGTGATTAAAAATTAATCTTATGGATCTAGCTAGAGTATCGGTGTTCTGGAGCTATTTCTTAGGGAAATGTAGCATACAAACCCAAAATCATGCAGTTGTTAAGAAACAACTTCTGGGCTGTCAATCGATATCATTTTTAGCTTTTTTTAGCTAGAAACCACCAGAGTTCTAATACCATTAACCCTAGACCTATTGCGGTGATGCTTAATTTGAGGGTGATTGGTTGGTTAGTGGTTTGAATGTCTCTAACCTGGGCGCTAACTATTGTGGCACTGGTGGCAAGTAGGCCCAGGCAGAAGCATACTGTTAATAAACAAGATTTTAGTTTCATAGTGCTTTTCCTTGAATCTTAAATTTTCTTAGGCGTAGGGCATTTGCCACTACCGATACAGAGCTAAACGCCATGGCAGCGCCAGCAATCATTGGGTTTAGTAGCCAACCAAAAATGGGATAAAGAATACCGGCTGCAACCGGAATACCCACAATGTTATAGATAAAGGCAAAGAACAGATTTTGACGAATGTTGGCCATGGTGGCTTGACTGAGGCGAATGGCGGTAACAATACCGCTTAGGTCTCCTGAGATTAGGGTGATGTCGCTGGCTGCGATCGCAACGTCAGTGCCTGTGCCAATGGAAATTCCCACATTTGCCTGGGCTAGGGCTGGGGCATCGTTAATGCCATCCCCTACCATGGCCACTCGTTTTCCCTGAGCCTGCAGTTGTTGCACATGGGCTGCTTTTTGCTCAGGGCGCACGCTGGCAATATACCGACGAATGCCTACTTTCTGGGCAATCGATGCGGCTGTTTGGGAGGTATCCCCTGTTAGCATGACCACTTCTAGACCCATTTGCTGCAGGGTGCGCACAGCTTTTGTAGATGAGGGTTTAAGATCGTCCGCAATTCCTAAAAGCCCCTCTACTTTGCCATCTATGGCTATCCATACGGTGGTTTTAGCCTCAGCGGCCAAGGCCCGTTGAGGCTGCTGTAGGGGGCTAGTGTCAACTCCAAGGGTCTGCATCCAGCGGTCGGTGCCAATGTGTACCTGCTGACCGTTGACCGTGCTCTGTACCCCGCTGCCGACAATGGCCTCAAAATTGTAAATGGCCGGTAATTTTTCGACACCCTGAGCCTTTGCGTAGTTTACAATGGCGGCGGCCAACGGATGTTCTGACTGATTTTCGATGGCCGCTGCTAGCTGAAGCAGGTTGGTTTCAGTGCGATTGGCAGTCCCCAATAGGGTCCCTTGCAGGGTTAAATAGTCTGTCACTGTAGGCTTACCCTGGGTCAGGGTGCCGGTTTTGTCTACCACAATGGTGTGTAGTCTGTGGGCTTGTTCTAAACTCTCAGCATCTTTGATGAGAATTCCGTTCTCGGCCCCTTTGCCAGTGCCTACCATGATCGAGGTGGGTGTGGCTAGCCCTAACGCACAGGGGCAGGCGATAATCAAAACGCTAACCGTGGTCAACAGAGACAGTGTGGTGTTGCCTGTGAGATTAAACCAGAGAACAAAGGTGAGAAGTGCGATCGCAATCACCGCTGGTACAAACCAGCCTGTTACCTGGTCAGCTAACTTTTGGATGGGGGCTTTAGACCCTTGAGCCGCCTGCACCAACTGCACAATCTGAGCCAGAACAGTATCTCGACCCACCCGCGCTGCCCGCAGCCGGAAGCTGCCAGTTTTGTTGATGGTGGCCCCAATTACCTCATCCCCCGGCTGCTTTTGCACAGGGATAGGCTCCCCCGTCACCATCGATTCATCCACTGTGGAGGTTCCCGATAGCACATTCCCATCCACTGGAATCTTTTCACCAGGGCGCACCACTACGATATCACCCACAACAACGTGCTCAATGGGAATATCCTGTTCTTTCTCCTGGCGTATGACTCTGGCTGTTTTGGGCTGTAGTCCCATCAGCTTTCGAATGGCGGCTGAAGTCTGTTTTTTGGCTCGACTTTCTAGATAACGCCCCAAGAGCAGCAGGGCAATAATCACCACAGCGGCTTCATAATACACATCAGGTTTTAACCCCTGGGCCGTTAGCATATGAGGAAATAAGGTCACAAAAAGAGAGTAAAAATAGGCCGTTCCCGTTCCCAGAGCCACCAGCGTATTCATATTGGCGGCCCGGTGGGTAAAGGCTTTCCAAGCACCGATAAAAAAGGACTGACCACACCAAAACAATACTGGTGTTGAGAGCGCTAGCTGCACCCAGGCGTTATGTAGCACCATGGGCCAGCCAGGAAGATGCATCCCCAGCATGACGGGCATTGTACCCACAATCAGTGTGGCCCCAATCAGGTTGCTAACCACGACTCGAGATAACAGAGTCTGTCGCTGTTTGCGTTCGGTGTGTTTTTCTTGGGCAACAGTCTTGCCAACTGCCCTATAGCCAGCATTAGCAACAGCCGCTTGAATATGAATTAAATCTGTGCGGCTTTCATCATAGACAACGCTCGCCTGCTCTGTCGCAAAGTTAACCTGCGCCCTATCAACACCTGGCACCCGACGAATTGCAGTCTCAATGGTGTTGGCACAGGCCGCACAGCTCATGCCTTTTAGGGTCAGGGTTACGGTAGTCATAGCAGTCTCCTGAGTTGAAGAGATTGAAGCTAAAGAAGTCCTCTAATGCAGTACTCATGCATAAATCTATCGCTCATCCCCTTCCATGGAGGGATGAGTTTTATTGGTAGATTGCCTTGGCCAACTATTCTGTCTAGGCAGCTGGTGGATAGCCGGCTTGTTCAAGGGCTGAGCGGATATCGGCTTCAGCTGCCTCAGTCTCAATATCTACCAGTTTGGTTTTTGGATCGGCGGCAACAGAGGCATCAGTATCCAGTGCTTTGACAGCGTTAGTAATGTTTTTGGCACAGACATCACAGGCCATATTGGGAACCGTTAGCTGAAGCGTCATGAGCTTGCTCCTGATGGGACTAGTTTTACCATAAACCCTCTAGTGGGCTAGAGAGTCTAGAGGGGGGCATAATTTGTTGCACTAGGACAGTTAAAATAACGGCAGCTCAGCCCCAGCTAAAAATCAAGATTATTTGAATAGGTGTTCAGATGGTAATGATTCTCAGTATCATAGAGATAGGTCACTGTTATCTAAACCTTGAATGACTGCTTCGAGCCGCAAGAAAAAAGAAACTGCCTCTGATGCCCCTGGTTGTGATGTGCCTCTAGTGCATTTAGAGAGTGTGCGTCAGGTGCAGCCAGAGGTGTTGGAAACGACAAAAGCCCAGCGCATGGCGGAGTTTTTTGGGGTCCTGTCCGATCCTCATCGGTTGAAATTACTGTCGGCCCTGGCACAGCAGGAGCTGTGTGTTTGCGATCTGGCGGCAGCCGTCAAAATGGGTGAATCAGCCGTATCCCATCAGCTGCGGGTGCTCAAGTCTCATCGTCTGGTTAAGTATCGACGTCAGGGGCGCAATGTGTTTTACAGCTTAGCCGATGGCCATGTGGCCTCTATTTACCGAGACGTGGCAGAGCACCTGGATGAGTAATTGCTTGTGGTCTAGGTACGGCAACCATAGAAAGCCAGTGATGAAAATCCCATAGGATAGATAACACCTGAGAATGAGGCACGGGGATGTTATCGACACCATTGGGATTAAAACGACTGCTATCGTATCAGCAACCTTGGTTGAGGGGAGATATTTTGGCCGGGTTGACCGTTGCTGCTTATTTAATTCCTCAATGCATGGCCTATGGAGAACTGGCTGGTGTGCAGCCTGTGGCGGGGTTATGGGCGATTTTGCCAGCGATGGTGCTCTATACCCTGTTGGGGTCATCGCCCCAGCTATCTGTTGGGCCAGAATCCACCACTGCGGTGATGACGGCTGTCGCCGTTGCACCGTTGACTGGCAGTAGCGACTATGCCGCTGCGTTGCTGGCCCTGCTGGTCGGTCTGGTATATGTCGTTGGCTATCTGGCCCGCTTAGGCTTTCTTGCCGACCTGCTTTCAAAACCGATTTTAATTGGCTACATGACAGGTGTGGCCGTCATTATGATAGCCGGTCAGCTGGGTAAAATTAGCGGCGTTGCTATTGATGCGGAGACTGTTGTTGGAGAAATTCGTACATTTGTTGCCAGTCTAGATCAAACCCATATGCCTACCCTGGTGTTGTCAGTTGCGGTTTTGATTTTTTTGTTTGTTGTCCAGATGCGATGGCCTCGCGTACCGGGGCCGCTACTGGCCGTACTGCTGGCGACGCTGGCGGTAACCCTGTTTCGGTTAGATCAGCTGGGTGTAGCGGTGGTGGGAGATATGCCAGCAGGGCTACCGCAGCTGCGATTACCCCCACTCCAGCAGATGCCTCAGCTGATGGCGGCAGCCGTGGGTATTGCTGTGGTGGGTTATTCGGACAATGTGCTGACGGCTCGGGCATTTGCTACTCGCAATGGCTACAAGATTGATGCTAACCAAGAACTGTTGGCCCTAGGGGCTGTCAATATCGGGGCAGGATTGATGCAGGGATTCCCGGTTAGCAGCAGCGGTAGCCGCACGGTGCTGGGTAATGCTTTGGGCAATAAAACACAGCTGTTTTCCCTGGTGGCCATGGCGGCTGTGGTACTCGTGCTGGTGTTTTTACGACCGGTACTGTCCCTGTTTCCTAATGCTGCCCTGGGGGCTTTGGTCATTTATGCGGCGACCCGGCTGATTGAGATTCCTGAATTTATTAGATTGTTGCGATTTAGAAGTACCGAATTCGCCTTGGCCATAGTTACAACTGTCGGGGTATTGGCGACAAATTTGTTGGTGGGTATTGCGATCGCAATTAGTCTTTCTGTAATCGATTTGTTTGCACGGGTGGCCCGCCCCCACGACGCGGTATTGGGTAAAGTGTTGGGTCTGGCAGGCTGGCACGATATCGAAGACTGGGATGATGCAACAACGATTCCAGGATTGGTGATCTATCGCTACGATGCGCCCATTTGTTTTGCCAATGTCGAGAACTTTAAACGACGGGCGCTAGCTGCGATCTCAGCTGAAACAGAGCGAGTTGAGTGGTTTGTGCTCAACACAGAAGCTATTGCCGAAATCGACATCACCGCCGCCGATATGCTCGTAGATCTTTACCAGGAATTAGCAGACCTGGGTATTGTTTTTGCCCTGGCCCGAGTAAAGCAGGATCTATATACGCAGCTCAAGCATTCGGGGCTACGCGATCTGATTGGTAACGAGCGGATTTACCCAACCTTAAAAACAGCCATTCGTGGATTTGAAGACCGCTATCGATTGCGATAGACCATCGCCGCCGGTAGTGAACACTGCTAGGCAGTTAATTTACCGATCGGTTTAGCCAGCTGTTATTATTCAAAATGTGTTCTTAACAACGACAACAAGAACAACGTCTATTGCCAGAGATAATTTATCAGTGGTGTGTATGCTTTGTCTAGTCTGGGTTTGAGCGATCAAAATATATAGGTATAGCTGGGTTATACCACCGAGGGGAGAACTACCCTAAACTCAGATTGCTACTTCAACTACAGTCCAAACTGCCCCAGAGTAGGATAATTTAAGGATTCGTTGACAAACGGGTTCTACCATGGCAGCAGCACAGTCGCCTCGGCATAAGCACATTGTTCTAACGTCCCATCCAGGAAATGGCCACAGTCCTCTAGAGATTAAGTGGGGACAGGCTGACCCCAATGAACGCGGCCCTATCATCGCTACATTGGCAAACCGAGCCCATCGAAATGTGATTGGCACCCACTCTGGTGGCTATGCTGTTTATCGAGCATTGGCCGTTGCCAGTGGCAGCCTAGAGCGCAATCACCGGGCTGATTTGACCAATACGGCTCCCACGGTATCCATCGGTCCTTATCCTAGCTGGACGGTACCGGATAAAATTATTTCTTTAGATCCCTTTGGTTCTTTAGATCGTGATCTGTTTGCAGAGTTACGAACAGAAGGCTACGACATTCGTCCCACCATTGCGATTACCAAGGCCCACATCAACATTCCAGAACTGCAGGATGCTGTTGCCCAAGGCCGTGTCCGGGTTGATGGCAAAATTCTCAAAGATGGCGGTGAACTGGTGGTGACTAAAGCCGCTATTGAGCCAGTGTGGCATCTGCCTGGTATCGCCCAGCGATTTGGGGTAAAAGAGAGCGAGCTGCGGCGCACTCTGTTTGAGCAAACTGGCGGTATGTTTCCAGAGCTGGTGACACGTCCCGATTTACAGGTGTTTTTGCCGCCCATTGGTGGCCACACAGTTTATATTTTGGGTGACATAGATGCCATCACCGACCCAGACCGTCCGCTGTCGGTGCGTATCCACGATGAGTGTAATGGGTCAGACGTATTTGGCTCAGATATCTGTACCTGTCGTCCTTACTTGGTACACGGTATTGAAGTGGCACTCGGAACAGCCCAGCAAGGCGGCGCTGGGGTGGTTATTTATGCTCGTAAAGAAGGTCGGGCTCTGGGAGAGGTAACCAAGTTTTTGGTGTACAACGCCCGTAAGCGACAAGAGGGTGGGGATCGAGCAGATACCTATTTTACCCGGACTGAGTGTGTGGCCGGAGTACAGGATATGCGTTTTCAGGAGCTAATGCCCGATGTTATGCACTGGCTGGGGATTACGCGCATCGATCAGTTTGTTTCCATGAGCAACCTCAAATATGACGCTGTTGTGGAATCGGGGATTGAAATTGTTGGGCGTATTTCGATTCCTGAGGGGCTGGTGCCAGCGGATGCCCAGGTTGAAATCAATGCTAAAAAGGCGGCGGGCTACTACACCGAAGGTGAGGTTCCCAACGAAACTGTGCTGACTAAAACGGTTGGCCGTCAGTATGAGGACGCATAATGACACCCGAAGAACAGGCGGCTATTGCCTATCTGAGAAAGCCTCAGGCAATTCGCGATCGCACCCAGCAGCTGTTTGACCTTTGTCAGGCCAATGAGCTAGAACACTTTACCTGCGATCTCGCTAAACTCGATCGGGTAGCTGATTATGTTGTCGAGACCACCCAACAGCTTTACCCCGACTTTGATGTTCCATTCCACAGTCGCTGGCGTCATTTTGGCCCCCGGCTAGCACCCCCTTTGGTGGCTCCTACTGCAGAAGAAAACAAAGATGTCGCCGAGCAAGCTCAGGCTAAAAGAGAGTCGGCAAAAGCCCAGCTCGATTTAGCCATTGTCAGCGTTTTACTAGACGCTGGGGCCGGTAGCCAGTGGCGATACCAGGACTTTGTTGCCAATCAAACACTGGTGCGCTCAGAGGGGCTAGCGGTTGCTAGTCTGCGGGCCTTTGAGCGTGGATTCTTTTCTACTGACACCGTATCGCTAGCTCAGGTGGATGCTGTTGGTTTGAAATATTTAACCGAAGCGGATCTGGCCCAGGTATTTCAGGTTAGCGATGAGAATCCCATTGTAGGGTTATCTGGTCGGCTGTTGTTGCTGCACCAGCTAGGCGCCGCACTTGAGGCCCAGCCAGACTGGTTTGGCTCTAACCCAGCTAGACCGGGTAACTTGCTTGACTATCTGCTCAATCGCTATGGCCAGAGTTTAGACGCCGGGGTGTTGCTGACAGACGTGTTGGAGAGTTTTGGCTCAATTTGGCCGGGGCGTGTTACCTTGGCCGAGACTAATTTAGGCGATGTTTGGTCTCACCCGGCTCTGTCGCACCAGGGACCGGGAACAAATCTGGTGCCGTTTCATAAGCTCTCCCAGTGGCTGACCTATTCCTTGGTGGAACCGCTAACTGCTGCCGGGGTCACCGTCACAAATTTAGATGCTCTGACTGGTCTGGCCGAGTATCGCAATGGCGGACTGTGTGTTGATTTGGAGTTGCTCGTTCCCAAACATCCCGAGGTGACCGAGCAGGTCCATTTACCCAGCGACCCGGTGGTGGTGGAATGGCGCGCCCTAACAGTGGTAATGCTAGACAAGATTGGTGAACGTGTTCGTCAGCGTCTTAACAAATCTGCTGAAGAGCTACCCCTCATTAAAGTATTAGAAGGGGGAACCTGGGCCGCAGGACGACGCATTGCCCAGCAGCTACGACCTACCGGAGCACCTCCGATTGCGATTCAAAGCGATGGTACGGTTTTTTGATATCTCTTATGTTTTTCACAGGTAAGTTTTGCTTACCCTCTTGTTCTGTCTTATGCAAACTGATCTGATGGACAACCTGGTCACCCAAATTGAGCATCCTTTAATCCAGCATAAGCTCACCTTGATGCGACAAAAGGATGCAAGCACTGCTAAGTTTCGACAGCTTTTAGAAGAGATTAGCCTGTTGTTGGCCTATGAAGTAACCCGTGAGCTACCGATGCGGATGGTCCCAATTGAAACACCCTTTGCCACCATGGATGCCCCCATGCTGATGGGTAAAAAGCTGGTGCTCATTTCCATTATGCGAGCGGGCCAGGGGATTTTAGACGGTATGCTTAGGCTGATTCCTTCGGCCAGGGTAGGGCACATTGGTCTCTACCGCGACCCGAGGATGCTGATGCCGGTGGAGTATTATTTTAAGGTGCCAAACGATGTTAGCGAGCGGGACATGCTGATTGTTGATCCAATGATTGCCACCGGTAATACTGCGATCGCAGCCGTCCATCGCCTTAAAGAGACCGGACCCCAGTCGATCAAATTTATCTGTCTTCTCGCCGCCCCAGAAGGCATCAAAAGCTTTCACGAAGAACATCCCGATGTCCCTATCTTCACCGCCGCTATCGACGACAAACTGGACAAACACGGCTACATTTTGCCCGGTCTAGGGGATGCAGGTGACCGCATGTTTGGCACTCAATAGGCGGTTTTACCCACCTCGGAGCCCCTCTCAGGGGGGAGTCCCTCGTAAGAAGGGAGAGTTGTTAGCTGGTAATTAAGCTCATGGTTCTAGCTAGAGTCATTGTGTTCAGAGAGCCTGTGTCAGAAACGTCGCGTGGGATGTTGATGGGGTGTTTAAAGATGTTGCTTGGGGTCCCTCCGAGTTCCCTAAACCCCCTGGGCAGGGCCGGAACGCCGCCCTACGACCCAACGTACTGGGTTGTTCCTAGCGGCATTAAGTTGGGGATACGGCGAGGTTGATTATCGATGTTCTCGAGCTATTTCTTCGGACGATTTAGCCCATAAAGCCCAAATCATGCAGTTGTTTTTTAACGATTCCTTAGCGCATTCAAAAGTTGTATTCGACCTTTAATTCTTAGACCTCAACTATCATGAAACAACTAAAAAACTATATCGCTGGTGCGTGGCAACAATCCAAAACTACCGACTATCTCGAAGTCACTAACCCAGCTACCAGCGGAGCACTAGCCGAAGTCCCTCTATCACTAGCCGATGATTTAGATCAAGCTGTAGCGGCTGCTGACAGTGCATTTGCCACCTGGCGACGAATTCCTCCAACTGAGCGAGTTCAGTATCTCTTTAAGCTAAAAACTCTTTTAGAGCAGCATCGAGAAGAGCTAGCTAAAATAACGACAGCAGAATGTGGAAAGACCCTGAAAGAGTCTCAGGGAGAATTCCAACGGGCGATTGAAAATGTTGAAGTTGCCTGTGGCATCCCCACAGCTATGCAGGGCTATAACTCAGAGGACATTGCTCGTGGTATCGATGAAATTATGATTCGTCAGCCTTTGGGTGTTGTGGGCGTGATTGCCCCATTTAATTTTCCGGCGATGATACCGTTTTGGTTTTTTCCCTATGCTATTGCCTGTGGCAATACCTGCATCATCAAACCCTCTGAGAAGGTGCCCCAGACGATGCAAAAAATTATGGAGCTGATTGACCAAACTGGCTTATCGGCAGGGGTGGTGAACTTGGTTAACGGTAGCAAAACGGTTGTTGATGCCATGCTAGATCACCCAACGGTCAAGGCCATTAGCTTTGTTGGCTCTAGCCCAGTGGCGCAATATATTTATCGTCGAGCGGCGGAGAATGGCAAGCGGGTTCAGTGCCAGGGGGGGGCGAAAAACCCCGTGGTGATTTTGCCCGACGCAGATTTGGACATGACCACGCGGATTGTGGCAGATAGCGCCTTTGGCTGTGCGGGGCAGCGATGTTTGGCCGCATCATTAGCGATTACTGTGGGTTCGGTCAAAACAGAGTTTACAGAGGCTATGGCGACTGTGGCCCAACAGCGTGTGGTGGGCAATGGTCTAGAGGATGGTGTGCAGATGGGGGCGGTGATTAATCAGGGAAGTTGCGATCGCATCCAGTCCCTGATTCAAACCGGTATCGACGAAGGGGGCAAACTACTGGTAGATGGCCGCAATCCCCAAATTCCTGGCTATGAACAAGGCAGCTTTGTTCGCCCCACACTATTGCAGGATGTTCCTCCCCAGGGCGAAATCGCTACTACCGAGATTTTTGGTCCCGTTTTGGGTCTCATCCATGCCGATACCTTAGACGATGCCATTACCCTGGTAAATCAGAGCCGTTGGGGTAATATGGCCTGTTTGTTTACGAACTCTGGTGCGGCTGCCCGTAAGTTTCGCTATGAAGCGGCGGCTGGCAATATTGGCATTAATATTGGTGTGGCCGCACCCATGGCATTTTTTCCATTTAGCGGCTGGAAAGAGAGTTTCTACGGCGACCTCCATGGACAGAGCCACCATGCTGTCGAGTTCTTTACCCAAACAAAAGTTGTCGTTGAGCGCTGGCCCAAGGAATGGTCACGACAGTTTTAGTGTGAACATGGTCTAGGCTCCCTTAGGCTGAAGCAGCCTAGACCATTACAGTTATTAGCTATAAAGCTCTCTTTCTAGGCTAAAACAGGTCAAGCACATCAACGCCAACGCCCAACACCACACCGATATCGGTGCCATCATTAAAAGCGGCGTTCACGCGTGCTGTCCCTGTAAAAAGCTCATTAATAGGCACATCTACACCAGCTGTCACTAGGGGGCTAACCTCAAAATCATCAAACTCCAGCCCGACGCCAGCCCCAACAAACGGAAATACCCTGACCCGCTCTCCTTCCCCAACGCCGGGAAATCCAGTTGTTAGAGCAAAGGATGAAAAGGTGTCACCACCAAACACCGAGGCAGAATGAATAGACAGCGTATCGTTAAACGAAAATCGCCCGACTAGCGAAAAGCCACCGTCACCGAGTTCTGTGTCGCCGTCGTCACTGACACCAATGGTGCCACCTACACCAAAATAGTTGATGCGGTCATCCTCATCTCTAGACCTTTGGGCGACTATTGTCTCTGGTGTTAGTTCGGTAGAGTCAGCTGTAGGGACTTGTGGAGCCGTTTGGGCAAGTCCGGGACCAGCAACCAGTAGCATCAACGCATTTATAAGACTCAACGATCCTAGTTTTTGAATGGCAGACATCATCATTTGGAGTCAAAACAACGGCTAGAACGAGTGTTTATCAGTAGCACTTAGCATCTGTCACTGTGTGTGAGCCTACTACATGTCTGGACTGATGGATACAATATAAATGAACACCTTACTGATTAGATTGAGCAATATGCCAAAAGTGCTGTAGCGTCAGTTTGATCAGTTTATTTGTTGGGTTCGGTATCATGAAACCAAGTCAAGGACTGCTAATTGTTGGAGTAATTGTTGGTTTAGGAGCGCTGCTTGCCTGGGGTTATCGGGCATCTTCTGCGCCTTTACCCAAGGGGTTTCCACCACCTACCGCAAAAGGTGATATCGAGATTAAGCAGTATCCGACCTACCGGGCCGCGACGGTGCAAGTGCGAGGTGACTTGGGGAAAGCCTCATCCCGTGGATTTTCGCCACTGTTTCGTCACATTAGCAACAACGATATTTCAATGACGGCTCCGGTAGAGACACGATATCCGGCAGCGACCCTACAGACAGATTCCATCTCACAAGGGGATGCAGCCGTTTCGTTTTTGTATCGCAGTGTGGATGTGGTGCCGAAAGAGGTGGCGCAGAATGTGCGGGTAGAGGATATGCCGCCTATGATGGTAGTCAGTATTGGGATGCGGGGTAGCTATGGCTATGGGGTATATACGCGGGGTGTGCAGGAACTGCAAGATTGGTTAGCCGCGCATCCAGAGTAT
>ERZ1740070.780-NODE-780-length-20986-cov-5.393340_pt1 | contig 20986 bp, 16 predicted proteins | sample MGYA00581734_ERZ1740070 | MGnify/ENA primary metagenome ERZ1740070 (study PRJEB43018, sample SAMN04849744) | marine metagenome | isolation source: floating plastic debris | place: Pacific Ocean | collected 2008-09-01 | study: EMG produced TPA metagenomics assembly...
CAGCCAATCAAGCGACCGGGGATGGCCCCTCAGCCCGATCTGCATTGACCGGGTGGGATCCACATCGCCCTGATCGGCCAGATACGCGCCCCAATGGGCCGCCGATTTCTTAGCGCCGAGGAAATGATCGACCTTGGTGAAGACATCTGTATGCGCATCCAGATGCAAAAACGACACCGGCTGACCATCTGCAAGCTTGCCCTGCCCAAGCGCCTGGACAATCCCGCCGGTGATCGAATGATCGCCGCCGATGGAGACAGGTCGCGCGCCCGCCGCGTCAATCTCGCGGTAAAACTCTGTGATGCGCGCGATGCAGTCTTCATTGTCATTGGCGCGCGGGAAAGGCACATCGCCCACATCCGCGATCTTCACGTCATTCCACGGATCCACGCCAAAGACCGAATGCACCCGACGCTGCACAGCCGACACATGCCGCAGGGCGCGCGGCCCCAAATGCTGATCCCGCTCCGTCGTGCCATTGCCCGTCGAATGGGGCACACCCACCAGCGCGATATCGTGGCCTTCCGGCCCCTCATGCGGACAGCGAAACATCGTGGGGATGCCCCACCAATACAGGTTGTCCATCATGGATTTCTGGTACGGATCGGTCATCTTGGCTCCTTCGGAGTGATGCTAGAATGTGGCGGTCAGGTCCTGCTGGTTCATCTGCGCCATGAAATGTCCTCTCTGAGACGTGCCAGCAGCGGGGCGAACCATTCCCAATTCTGCAAGGACGCGTCATTCACAATGATGTTTTTCTTCCGGCTATAGACCGGCGCGCCCTCTGTGCGGAAAAGCTGCCCTTGCGCCACATAGGGCGCGGCCATTGCCTCTGGCAGGTAAGCCGACCCGCCCCGCTCCAACATATGCTGCAAGGCCCACCAGGCGCTGTCGAAACTGATCCGCGCCACGCCTGCGTTGTGATAGGTCTCCGCGTGCTGGCGCCGGTAATCCTCGCCGTGATCGACAAAGATATAGAGGGGGTCACTGTCCATCGGCGTCTCAGGCCGATCTGAATAAAGCACCAGCGCCTCCGCTGGCAGGGGGTGGACCGTCTGCGCCCCGCGCGTCACGCTGTCAAAGGTCAAGATCACATCGACGGCACCCTCGGTGAGCCAAGCCTCCAGATCCCGCCCGCTGCCTTGCCGAACCGACAGGGCCATATCCGGGGTCTCCGTCAGGACGCCGTTGAAAAACGCGCGCCCCGGTCCGTGCCACAATTCCCGCTCGCAGCCGAATGTGCAGACAGACGCCAGCCCCGTGGGCAACCCCGTCTCATATTTCGCTTGCCGCCACAGCCCCGTCATGATCCGCGCATAGCTCAAGAGCCGCGTGCCTGCAGGCGTCAAGGTCGTTCCCGATTTTTGCCGATTGAGCAGTTGTTGACCCAGCTCATCCTCTAACGCTTTGAGCCGCGCCGTCACCGTCGATTGCGTGACATGCAGGGTCTGCGAGGCCCGCACGAGAGAGCCTGTATCGACAATGGCCAGAAAGGTTTGCAAGGCGGTTATGTTCATGAGGCACCTTAATTCGACTTTCCCGAATTTTCTGACCAAATAAATTCAATTTCAAGAATTGAATTTCTGTGGCACGCTTTGCCCAACGGAGGGTGCCCATGCCAGAGACATTTCACATGCTGATCGACGGGGCGCACGTGCCCGCCTCAGACGGGGCCACGTTTGACACGTTCAACCCCGCTGACGGGAAGGTCTGGGCCACGGCCCCTGAGGCCACGGCGGAAGATGTGGACCGTGCTGTGAAGGCCGCACATCGCGCCTGCTATGAGGGCCCTTGGTCCACCATGACCCCGTCCGAGCGCGGCCGCTGCCTGCGCCGCTTGGGCGATCTGCTGGCAGACCATTCTGAGCGTTTGGGAGAGACTGAAACCCGCGACAGTGGCAAAATGTTTATGTAAACCCGCTGGCTGTCCAAGTACATCGCGGAGTGCTTCCACTTCTATGCCGGTGCTGCCGACAAGATCTCGGGTGAAACGCTGCCCATCGACAAACCTGATCTCTTTGTCTTCACCGATCGCGAACCGTTGGGCGTGGTCGCCGCCATCGTGCCCTGGAACTCTCAACTCTTTCTCACCGCCGTCAAACTTGGCCCGGCTCTGGCCGCGGGCAACGCGGTGGTGCTCAAAACATCCGAGCATGCCCCCGCCACGATCCTCGAATTTGGTCGCCTGATCGCCGAGGCGGGCATCCCCGACGGCGTGGTCAATATCCTGTCCGGTCATGGCGACCCCTGCGGCAAGGTCCTCACGCAGCACCCGCTGGTCGCGCGCATCTCCTTCACCGGTGGGCCCATGGCCGCGCGGCATGTGGTGCAAAACTCGACTGAAAATTTCGCCGAGGTCAGCCTCGAACTTGGCGGAAAATCCCCATTCATTGTCTTTGACGACGCGGATCTAGACAGCGCCGTTAATGGGTGCGTCGCGGGGATTTTCGGCGCCTCGGGTCAAAGCTGTGTCGCGGGGTCCCGCCTCATCGTGCATGAGGACATCGCTGATGCGTTCCTCGCGCGCATGAAAGCCATCGCTGGCGGCATCACAATCGGCGATCCGATGGCCGAGGAAACGGAGATGGGCCCGCTCTGCACCCACGGTCAGATCACCCATATCGAAACCCAAGTGGCGAACGCTCAAACCCAAGGCGCAACACTGGTCACCGGTGGCAAACGCGCAGGCGCGGGCGATTTGTTCTATGAACCCACCGTCCTCGACTGCCCATCGCCCACGCTCGATATCGTCGATACAGAGCTTTTCGGCCCCGTCCTCTGCGCGCTCAGGTTCAAAACCGAAGAAGAGGCCTTGCGGCTCGCCAATGACACCCAGCACGGTCTCGCCGCAGGCATCTTCACCCGCGACAGTGCCCGCGCTTTGCGCATGTCGCGCGCCGTGCGTGCGGGGATTGTCTGGGTGAACACCTATCGCGTGATCTCTCCAGTGGCAGAGTTCGGCGGGATGAAGGGCTCAGGCTATGGGCGCGAAAGCGGGTTCCAGGCCGTCTATGACTACACCCGGCCCAAAACCGTCTGGATGAACATGTCCGACGCGCCCATGGCCAACCCGTTCCAAATGCGCTGAGGGGGCCTGAGCATGCGGGATATCACCTATGATTGGGACAGCCACATCGCAGCAGAACCGCACCGCGCGCTGCCCGCTATCGCCTATGTCTCTGATGATCTGACCCGGCAGGAAGAAACCGCAATCTTTCGCACCCATTGGTTTTCCGTGGGCCGCGCCGATCTGGTGGCCCGTCCGGGCGATTACATCGCGCTTGATGTGGCGGGCCAGGCGATCCTTCTGCTGCGTGACCGCAAGGGGGTGCTGCGCGCTTTCGCCAATGCCTGTCGTCACCGTGGCGCACGGCTTGCCGAAGGGGCAGGGCGCACCACAAACCTGCGCTGCCCTTTCCATTCGTGGATGTTCCAACTGAGTGGCGAACTGGCTGCTGCCCCTCATATGGATGAGGCAGATGGTTTTGACCGCGATGATTACAACCTCATCGCCTACCGCGCCGAAGAACGCTTTGGCTTTGCCTTCATCTGCCTCAACCCCGACGCGCCGGCCCTTGATGCGCAATTGGGCAATTTCGGCGCGCTCCATGGCGATTGGCCTTTGGACCAACTCAAATCCCTGCGACGCCGCGAGATGGTCGTGGGCTGCAATTGGAAGGCCTTCCTTGAGGTCTTCAACGAATACTACCATCTGCCCTTCGTCCACCCGGACTCGATTGACGATATCTACCAACGCCCGGACCCGGTTGATGAGGCCACGGGCGCCTTTGCCAGTCAATTCGGCGGCACGGACGGGACAGGGGGGCTGTTGCAAACCGAACAGGACAAGGCTTTGCCCCCAATGCCGGGCCTCAAAGGGCGCGCGCTGCACGGTGTGCGCTATTCCTGGGCTTTCCCGAATATGAGCTTTGCGGCCAGCAGCGATGCCATGTGGATGTATGAGGCCTACCCCATGGGTCCCGATCACTGCCATGTGGTGCAAACCGCCTGCTTCCCGCCGGAAACGCTCGGGGCCGTGGGCGCAGAGGAAAAGCTCTCTGCCTATCTCGCGCGCCTCGATGCCGCCATCGAGGAAGACATCCCCGCGCTCGAAAACCAACATCGCGGCCTGAAATGCACAGACGCGCGCCCGGGCCAATTGCACCCCTTACTAGAGGCCAATGTCGCCGGATTTGCCCGGTGGTACGCTACAGAAATGAACCGCGCCCACGCGGGCCCGACCTGAAAAGGAGACGATCATGAAGTTTCACCTGGCGATCAACCTGGAGCGGATGGACCCCGCCACCGATATGAAGGCCGTGCGCGATCATACGCTGGAGATGGTGCAAATGGCCGATGCCGCTGGCTTTGAAATTGCCTGGGCCGCGGAACATCACGCGCTTGAGATGACCATCGCGCCCAACCCGTTTCAATTGCTCACCTGGTGGGGCGAGCACGCCAAGAATATCCGCCTTGGCGTGGGCGTGGTGAATGCCGCCTATTGGCACCCGATCAATCTTGCCGGTGAGGCGGCCATGCTCGATCTTTTGAGTGATGGGCGGCTGGAATTTGGAATAGGATCAGGGGCTTATCAGCGAGAGTTCGACCGCATGAAACCCGGCCTCGATCAGCGTGACAGCTGGCGCTATATGCAGGAATCGCTGCCTGTCGTGCAGAAGCTCTGGGCCGGTGACTACGCCCATGATGGCGAATTCTGGCAATTTCCCACCGCCACGTCCTGTCCCAAACCGGTGCAAAAAGACGTGCCCGTCTGGGTCGCCGCCCGCGCGCCCATCACGTTCGATTACGCTGTGGAGCATGACTGCAACATCCTCAGCTGGCCGCTGACCATGCCGATGTCTGAGGTCGAAACCTATCGGCGCCGTTTGGATGAAGCGGTGGAAAAGGCGGGCAAGCCGTTCAAAGGGTCCTGGGCCGTGATGCGCCATGCGGCTGTGTATGACACGGAAAGTGACCGGGCCGAGGCGATGCGCTCCATCCGGCACGTTCTCGGGCAATTCGGCAACCTGATGAAGAAAAAAGGTCAAGTTAACAATGGCTTCCCGGAGCAAGTTCCACTAGCCGAGCTGGACGGAAACGCCCGTGTTGATCCCGAAATGCTGGAACAAAACCTGATGTTTGGTAGCCCTGAGCAAGTGATCGAGAAGCTTGAGGCGCATCGCAGCTTTGGGGCAGATGCTTTTGTCTATTATGCGTCCATGGGCATGGATATGGGTCAGCAGAAACGCTCTCTGCAGCTTTTCATCGACAAGGTGACGCCTGCCTTCGCTGAGAAAGAGCTCGCCCATGCCTGATGTGGAAATCCGCCGCACCTTGATGCATGTGCAAACCACCATGAAGGAAGGCTTCAAAGCTGTTGATAATCCAACGAAATTGGTCGCTGCCATGGCCATCATCCGCAACCCTTGGTTTGGGCGCGGCCACGTGGAAAATCTGCGGCCTGAGATCCAAAGTCACGGGCCGGTTTTGGGCAAACTTTTGACTGACATGGTGCTGGAGGCGACGGGCGGCGAGGTTGAGGGATACGGCAAGGCCTCTCTCACCGGGATGGGTGGCGAAAATGAGCATGGTCAGGCGCTGACCCATACGCTCTGGTTTGGCAATCAGTACCGGGAGGCGGTGGGCGCCAAAAGCTACCTGGTCTTCGCCAACACCCGTGGCGCGGCGGGTACGTCGCTCATCATCCCGCTGATGGACAAGCATGATGGGGGCAAACGCTCGCATTATCAGACGATCCACCTGAGCATCCCTGACGCCCCCGCAGAGGATGAGATCATCCTTGCTCTTGGGGCGTCTATCGGCGGGCACCCCAATCACCGCATCGGTGACCGGTATCAGGATCTCAAGGAAATGGGTCACGATGTCGACAACCCGGCGGGGGTCTAAGTGCTTGATCCCAAAGGCACAGCCTATGATCTGACCGGGCGAGAGGGCGCGCCTGTGGTGGTGTTGATCCACGGGCTTGGCCTCAATCGACGGATCACATGGGACGGTATGTTGGGGGCTCTTGGATCTGAGTTTCAGGTGCTGAATTACGATCTTCTGGGCCATGGTGAGAGCGCGGTCCCAGAGGGTAAGGTCGATCTGACCCGCTTGTCTGAGCAGTTGATCACGTTGATAGATCATCTGGACATTCCACAGGCCAGTTTGATGGGGTTTTCCTTGGGCGGGATGATCAATCGCCGTGTGGCCATGGATCATCCCGATCGTGCCCGCGGGTTGGTGATTTTGAACTCACCGCATGAACGTGCGCCCGAACTCCAGGCGCAGGTTGAACGCCATGCCGAGCAAAGCGACAGCGGCGGGCCTGCGGCCACGTTGGATGCCGCGCTCGATCGTTGGCTTACGCCGGAATTTAGACGTGAAAACAAGGTCATCGTCGATGGCATTCGCGCAATTCTTCTGGCGAATGATGCAGAGAACTATGCCAAACACCGCCATGTCCTGGCGGCTGGCGTGACCGAGCTCATTCGCCCGGACCCGCCACTTGAACACCCGATGCTGGTGATGACATGCGCCAATGACAGTGGCTCGACCCCGGCCATGAGCCACGCCATCGCCGCTGAGACCAAGGGCGCGCAGACCATCATCCTCCCTGATCTCAAGCATATGGGGCTGGTCGAGCGGCCAGACCTGTTCTTGCCGCCCTGTCTGAGTTTTCTACGCAGGCACGCATGAAAAAAGCGCCGCTGCAAAACAGGGCGCTTTTTCAAAACCTTAGAGTAAGAAGCTTACCCTTTGGCGGCTTCCACGGGCTTTGTCGGCGCGCTCTTGGCGACAGCCTGGGGCGTTGTGCCGGCCTTCGCCTTGGCGTTCAGCGGGTCATCCTGACGCTGCACGGAGCCTTCGAAATGGGCGCCCGATTCAATCGCGATGGTCTTGTGGATGATGTCACCCTCGACCCGCGCTGTGGATGTCAGACGTACCTTCAAACCACGGACGCGGCCGACGATGCGGCCGTTGATGACAACGTCATCCGCCATCACTTCGCCTTTGATGGTGGCGCCTTCGCCAATGGTCAGCAGGTGGGCGCGGATGTCACCCTCTACTGTCCCTTCGACTTGGATGTCACCGGTGGTCTTGAGGTTGCCGCTGACATGCAAGTCAGACGACAGCACAGAGGCCGGTGGCTTGGCCTTGGGCGCGCTTGCGCGGAAGTCAGCCGATGCAGCCTCTGGGCGAGGGGCGTCGGTGCGGGGGTCTGCCACGGCGGGCTTGGTTGCCGTTTCAGGTTTCGGGGCGGGGTCGTTGATTTTGCTTTTAGAAAACATTTCTCGCAGCCTTGATGTAAATCATGGGGTTGACGGCTTTGCCGCCGACACGAACCTCATAGTGTAGGTGCGTGCCTGTGGATCGTCCAGTGTTCCCCATATCACCAATCCTATCGCCGCGCGAGACCCTTTCCCCTTCACGAACGCGAATGCGCGACAAATGGGCGTAGCGGGTCTCAATCCCAAACTCATGTTGGATGGTGACCATCCGGCCATATCCCGAAGACCACTCTGCCTCGGTCACAATGCCGTCAGCGGTGGCGTAAATTGGCATGCCGTGCGCGCCGGCAAAATCCGTGCCGCTGTGCATCCGGCCCCAGCGCATGCCGAAGCCCGATGTGTAGCGGAAAGACCCCTTGACCGGCATGGCGAACGGCGCCTGCTGCGCGGCTAGGCGGTAGAGGTTGAGCCGGTCCAATTCACCGATCACGCGGTTGGCGCGCAGTGCGTCCGGCGTCAACTCTTCGCCGCGTGTGGAAAAGGACAGGGGCATCAGCGGGCCACCTTGGCCGGAATAGCCCCGCCGTACCGCATCCAGCAGGTCATCGGTGTTGAGGCCTGCGGCGCTGAACATCTTGTCGAGCGGCTCTACCGAAATGGTCAGAGCATCCTCTAGCTGACGAAAGATCGCGTCGTTTTCATCGCGCATCAGTTCGATCGTGACGGCCATTTCCTCGGCGTCGAGCAGGGCCTGCTGAGCATTTTGTTCGATCTGATCCCGCTCGCGCGCGGTGTCCTGCAACGCAGCGGTCAGCATGCTGCGGATCGGATCCATGCCGTCGCCCGATGCAGATGCCGTGGCAACCGCACCTTCGTTTTCAATCGCCGTCTTGAGGGTCTCTGCCAGCGCTTGCGCGCCATCGCGTTCCTGCATCGTGCGGCGCAATGTGGATTGGATCACGTCGATGCCGGTTTCCAGTTCCTTGCGACGCACCTCGGAATTCAAAAGCTCCGATTGCAAGGTCGAAATCTGTTCCAGCGCGGTGTTAAACCGCTCTTGGGCGGCGGCGGCTTCCATCGCGCGTTGATCGCGCTCAGCCTCCAACGAATTCACTCGCTGTTCATAGGTGGTTTGATCGCGCTTGGCCTGTTCGCGGAAATTGCCCGATCCGATAGAATCCATCAACAAAATGGCGGTGGCAATGATCGTCCAGGCCACAAGACCCGTGGTGCCAATGACGGCAATCAGCTGGGATTCAGATTTGAGACGGATGAACCGCGTGTCGGTGTCTGACCGCAGGAAAACCCTGCGCTCAGGAAAATACCGCTCCAAAAAGGAGTGGAACTTGATCGCAATAACTGAGCGCACGTGCCCCCCGTCCGTCTTTGTCCCCAAACCGCCAATGCCACCCTTCCGTCAGGTTTTGTGCACAGCGTGTCCGAAAGTGATTACAAAACGCCTCATTCTTGGGCAAGAGATTTGACCACTCAGGCCGGACATATGGGCGGTTTGATGCGGCAATGGCGGAAAATCGCCGATGACGGGCACCTCAATACAACTTAAGGTCGAATGGGCTTTGCAGAGCCGCAAACTCTGGTGCGGATTCCGAGGGTTAACCTGTGGATGCTTTCCAAATGACGGGCCCCATGGCCCGACACAACAGATCGACCCGCAGACGTGCCTACATCGCTTTGACCGCGTCCAAAACAGCCTCTGCATGGCCGGGCACTTTGACCTTGGGCCAGATCTCAACGACCTTGCCCGCGCCATCGATCAACACGGTGGTCCGTTCAATGCCCATATACGTTTTGCCGTACATTTTCTTTTCTTTCCACACGCCATAGGCCTCACAGACCTCACTCTCGGCGTCTGACAACAGCGGAATACCCAAGGCGTGCTTGTCGCGAAACTTGTCATGTTTGGCGACCGTGTCCTTGGAGATGCCAAAGACCTTGACCCCAGCCGCGTCGAAATCGCCCGCAAGCTCGGTAAAGGCAATCGCCTCTTTGGTGCAGCCAGAGGTGTCATCCTTGGGATAGAAGAACAAAATCACCGGGGCAGGGCGCAAAGATGAAAGCGTGACGCTCTCGCCGCCGTCCCGTGGAAGGGTGAAATCGGGGGCATCATGGCCGGGCTCTAACATTTGTGTTCTCCTCGTGTTAAATTTTGAGTTTCAAATTAGGACGCGACCGCCCAAGTTAAATAGCAAATGAACGCGCGCAAAACTTTGAGTGACATGAGTGAGCAGACGCCTGCCAAGCCACGCCGCAGCGGCGTGAAAAAGTTCTGTCTCTGGTTCGGGGCAACGAGCGCGATTTTGTGCGTCGCAGCCTTCGTGGCGGTGCTGTCGCTGGTGGGCACGCGCATTGCCGTGCCGGACTGGGCGCAGGTTAAAGTCACTGAAAAGATCAACGCCGATCTCACCGGCCTGTCGCTGGGCTTTGGCGGGCTGTCGATCCTGTTGCAGGACAATTGGGTGCCCGAACTTGAAATGTACAATGTGGTGGTGACCGATGATATTGGCACGCCGCTGGTGCAACTGTCTGATGTCCAAGGCACGGCCGATTTGGGTCAGCTTTTGCGCGGGCAGGTGCGCCCCGGCGCGATCCGTATATCAGGCGTGCAGGTTCTGGTGCGCCGTGCGGCAGATGGTGCCATTAACCTTCAACTCGGCAATGCCGGCGGCGCGATGCAGCAGGCCGCGACCCCCGCAGCCATTGTCGAACAGATAGACGCTTTGGTCGCACGCCCGCATTTTGCGACGCTCAGGCAAGTGTCGATCGACAACCTGACCCTACGATTTGAGGATGCCCGCGCCGGGCAGGCCTGGAATGTCGATGGCGGTCAGATTGAAATTCTGCGCGAAGGCGATGCGCTGGCGATGACCGCGGATCTGGCGCTATTGGGCAATCGCGATTTCGCCACCACGATGGAGATGAGCTTTCGCAGCGATATCGGCAGCGGTGCCGCCGATCTGACCATCACATTTGAGGATATGCCGGCCCAGGACATCGCCGGTCAGTCACCGGCGCTGAGCTGGCTCGACGCGCTTGACGCGCCCATCTCGGGCGGGTTGTCGATGCAGGTGAATGAGGAGGGCAAGCTTGGCCCTCTGGCCGCCAGCCTCGACATCGCCGCAGGCACGCTCAGTCCAAATGACACTGCCCGTCCCATCGCGTTTGACCATGCGGGCGCGGATCTAAGGTATGATCCGGCCACGGCGCGCATCGATTTCGACGTGCTCGAACTGAACAGCAAGTGGGTGTCCACCCGCATCGAGGGGCAAACGCGCCTGGATGGCATGGAAGATGGCTGGCCGGCCGCGCTCACCAGTCAATTCCGGGCCACCTCCTTTGAGGCCACCCCCGCCAATATCTATGACGCGCCCATCGCACTTGATGGGGCTACACTTGACATGGCGCTGTCGCTGGATCCCTTTGAAGTGCGGTTGGGCGAGATGGTCATCACCGATCAAGGCCAGCCGATCCGTATTACCTCTGACATTGCCGCGATGGAGGATGGCTGGACCTTTTCCACCGCCGCCCACGTGCCCGCCATCACGCCGGAGAGATTGTTGGAGCTGTGGCCCGAAAGCCTGGAGCCCAAGACCCGCAAATGGATCACCTCCAACGTGCAAACCGTTGATTTGTCGAATATTCAGTTCGTCTTGCGGGCCAAGCCAGGCGCCAAACCAGACGTGTTTCTGGGCTTTGATTTCGACAATCTGGCCTCGCGTTACATTAAGAATGTGCCGATCATACATGACGGGCGCGGGACGGCCGCGATCCAGGACAATGCCTTTGTGATCAGTGCCCATGCGGGCGTTGTGACCGCAGATCAAGGCGGCCAGATCGACATTTCAGGGTCAAGTTTTGAGATCGAAGACATCTCGGAACGCGGCGGCGATGGCGTGGTGCGTCTTAAGACGGACAGCACGATCACTGCCGCTCTGTCGCTTCTGAACGCGGGGCCCTTTGGGTTCATCGACAAGGCCGGTCAGTCGGTGACTGTGGCCGATGGGCGGGCCGCCCTCAACGGCACCCTGCGCTTTGCCGTGATCGATGATCTCAAACCGGCGGATGTAGAGTTTGGCATGACCGGCGCATTGACCGACGTGCGCAGTGACAAACTGGTCAAAGGCCGCGTGCTGGCCGCGTCTGCGCTGTCGGTCGATGCCACGTCAGAGCGTCTGCGCCTGGGCGGGCGCGGGCAGGTGGGGCAGGTGCCGTTTGAAGGGGCCTACACCATGCCGCTCACCGCTGGCAGCAATGGACGGGCCAGTGTGTCAGGTTGGATTGAGCTGTCTGAGCGGTTCATGGATGAATTCCAGATCGGCCTGCCACCCGGCAGTGTCAGCGGCGCGGGAAAAGGCGACATAGAGCTGCAATTCGAACGCGGCACGCCCCCGACCTTTGCCCTGACCTCGGACCTGTCGGGCCTGTCCTTGGCCTTGCGCCCTCTCGATTGGCGGATCAGCGAAGAGCAGACGGGCGAGCTTGCCGTCAGCGGGCTGTTGGGGGAGCCGCCTGCGGTGGAAAGCCTGACGCTGAATGCCGGGGGGTTGCGCGCGCAGGGCAGCGTGACATTGCAACCTGATGGGCAGCTGCAACAGGCGAATTTCTCCCGCGTGCAACTGGGCAATTGGATTGATGCGCCGGTGGATCTTGTGGGGCTCGGACCGGGCAAGGCGCCTCTCATTCGTGTCGCGGGCGGCACCGTTGATCTGCGTCAAACCTCGCTCACCAGCGGGGCCAACGGGCAACGCTCGGGTCAGGGGGGGCCGGTTTCGTTGCGGCTGGACCGGTTGATCATCTCGGACGGGATCAGCCTGACGGATTTCAACGCGGAACTGGATATGAGCCGGGGCGTGGATGGCAAGTTTACCGGCAACGTCAACGGTCAAGCGGCGATCAACGGCCGCATCACACCGCAAAACGGACGCAGCGCCTTTGCCATCGCCTCCAACGATGCCGGCGCTGTCTTCCGCTCGGCCAATCTGCTCAAACAGGCCCGTGAAGGGCGCTTGGAGCTCTACCTCATTCCCGGACAACAGCCGGGCGTCTATGAGGGCAAGTTGGAGGCCGCCAACCTGCGCGTCACTGATGCGCCGACCATGGCCGCGCTTTTGAACGCGATCAGCGTCGTGGGCCTTTTGGAACAGCTTGACGGAGAGGGCATCCATTTCAACGATGTCGAAGCGGAATTTCAACTCGCCCCCGAACGCGTGACGCTCTATTCCGGCAGCGCGGTTGGGGCGTCGATGGGGATTTCTATGGAAGGGTATTACAACACCGGCAACAAATGGCTGGATATGGAGGGCGTTGTCTCCCCGATCTATGCCTTGAACCTCGGCGGGCTTTTGTCGTCACGCCGGGGCGAAGGCGTGGTGGGTTTCAACTACAAGGTCGATGGTGTCTCCTCGCAACCCCGTGTGCGGGTCGATCCGTTCTCGGTGCTCACACCCGGTGTTTTCCGTGACATTTTCCGCCGTTCCCCACCTGACAGGCCCGGCGCACCGGCCGCAGAGGTGCAGGACCCGGGCAGGGCGGATCAGCCCGTGGTGGGCGGTACATCCGGCATTGAGCGCTGATGCAGCTCAGTGACTTTGATTTCGATCTGCCCGACCGGTTGATCGCCACCCGGCCTGCGCGTCCGCGTAGCTCGGCCAGATTGCTGGTGGCGGACGGGGACCAGATCACCGACGCCATCGTGTCAGACATCACGCAATTTCTGCGCCCCGGGGATCGGCTGATCCTCAACGATACCAAAGTCATTCCGGCCCGCCTCACAGGTGTGCGCCACCGTGATGGCCCTGATCCCTCAAGCAAAAGCGGTGCGAAGATCGAGGTAACATTGCTGGACACAACAGCGGATGGCGATTGGCGCGCCATGGTCAAGCCGCTCAAGAAACTCAAAGACGGCGAGGTTGTGGTGTTTGATGCCGGTCTAAGCGCCACCTGCATGGGCCGCGCAGATGGGCATGGGATTCTGCGCTTCAACCTCACAGGCGATGATTTTGATGCCGCGCTCAACGCCGCAGGCGCGATGCCCTTGCCGCCCTACATTGCCACGCGCAGGCAGGCAGATGCACAGGACCGCGAAGATTATCAAACCGTTTGGGCCGCGCGCCCGGGTGCTGTGGCCGCACCAACCGCGTCGCTTCATTTCGACGATGCGCTGCTGCAAGAGATTTCGGACCATGGCGTGACCATCTCTTATGTCACGCTTCATGTGGGCGCGGGCACGTTCTTGCCGGTGAATGTGGACGATGTGACCACCCACAAGATGCATGCCGAGTGGGGCGAAGTGACCGAGGCCGCCGCGCGCGAGATCGAGGGCACCAAAGCCGCGGGCGGGCGCATCATCCCCGTGGGCACCACAGCCTTGCGCCTGATCGAAAGTGCCGCGCGCGACGGGAAGATGAAGGCCTGGCAGGGCGAAACAGACATTTTTATCTACCCTGGCTTTGCGTTTCAGGTGACCGACGCGCTGATGACCAATTTCCACCTGCCGCGCTCGACCCTGATGATGCTGGTCTCGGCACTGATGGGGCAGGGCTCTATCCGCACAATTTACAACCACGCGGTCACGGAAAATTATCGGTTCTTCTCTTACGGAGATGCGTCGCTCTTGATCCCGCGCTGAATTCGCGTCACGCAGCACAGAAACGACGCGCGCGCGTCGAAAATGTCTGCGACAGAATCGCACATCTGGGCGACAACCGGTCAGCGGAACAAAGGATAGGCCCATGTTTTCAGTGCTAAAAAATGCCTGGGCATTGCTCTTGGGGATGATGCTTTTGCAGGTCGGCAACGGCATGCAGGCCACGCTTTTGGGCATCCGGGGTGAGATCGAAGGCTTCTCCACCACCTCCATGTCGCTGATCATGTCGGGCTATTTCGTGGGGTTCCTCTTTGGCTCGCGCATCGCGCCAGAGCTTTTGCGCAAGGTGGGCCATGTCCGCGTTTTCGCCGCCCTCGGCTCGCTGATCTCGGCGGTGATGATCATGTATCCCTGGCTCACCGATCCTTACGCCTGGACGGCGGGGCGCATTCTGGTGGGGTTCTGTTTTTCGGGCGTCTATGTCACCGCTGAAAGCTGGCTCAACGACTCGACCGACAATGAAAACCGGGGCAAGGCGCTTGCCCTTTATATGATCATGCAAATGACAGGCATTGTGTCGGCGCAGGCGCTGCTGGTGCTGGCCGATCCTGGTGGTTTTGTCCTTTTCATCTTTCCCTCGATCCTGATTTCGTTGGCCTTTACGCCTATTCTTTTGTCGGTCAGCCCGGTGCCCTCTCATGAAACCGCCAAACCGCTGACGCTTCTGCAAATCTGGAAAGCCTCGCCGCTTGGCTGCGTGGGCATGTTTCTGTTGGGTGGGATTTTCTCGGCCCAGTTCGGCATGGCCTCCGTCTATGGCACGCAAGCGGGGCTGTCTGTCGCGCAAATCTCGACCTTTGTGTCGGCCTTCTTTGTGGGCGCGCTTGTCCTGCAGTTTCCCATTGGTTGGGTTTCAGACCGCGTGGACCGGCGGTTGGTGATCATGGTCACCTCCGCCATTCTTGGCGTCGCGGCCATTTTCGGCGCCATGTTCGGCGGGGCGTTCTGGGCGGTTGTCTTGTCTGCACTCATTGTAGGTGGCATGTCCAATCCGCTTTATTCGCTGCTTTTGGCCTATGTGAATGACTACCTCGATCATGATGCCATGGCCGGCGCGGCAGGCGGGATGGTGTTCATCAATGGTTTGGGCGCGGTCTCTGGCCCGCTGATCATCGGGTGGATCATGGGCGTCTTGGGGGCGCCCGGATTTTTCATCTTCATCGCGATCTTGGGCTGCGGTCTGGCCGTCTATGCCGCGTTCCGCATGACGATCCGCCCAGCCCCGGCGGCCAGCGACACCGACAGTTACGCCATCGTCACCATGTCGTCGTCTCCGGCGGCGGTGACCATCGCCACGGAATATGCCATTGAGACCGCCCAAGACGACGAGACCGGCGAGAATCCGCGCGTGGACTAAACCGGGCTTGGTCACGGAGTATTGCCGCTGTTGCAATATTTTACTGTGCATATAGGTGGTTGGGTGGTTACGCTTGGGCAACTCGACAAAGGGGAGAGGGATATGACCGCGCCGCAAGAGGTGTTGGAGTTTTGGCTTGATGAGATCGGGCCGCGTGATTGGTACAAAGCCTCTGATCAGCTGGACAGCACCATACGAGACCGTTTTGAATCCGCATGGGCGCGTGCCACCGAAGGCGCTTATGGGCTGTGGCTGACCTATCCCAGCGGCACGTTGGCCTATATCCTGTTGATGGATCAGTTCCCGCGCAACATGTTCCGCGGCGATGCCCGCAGTTTTCAAACCGACGCTTACGCGCTCGCCGCGGCGAAAATGGCCATCCAAAACGGGTGGGACATGCGCATCGATGAACCGGCGCGGCAGTTCTTCTACCTACCCCTGATGCATTCCGAAAACCTCTGTGACCAAGAGCGCTGTATTCGTCTGCTTCTTGAGCGTATGCCGATCCATGGCGGGGAAAACCTGCTGCATGCGCGGGCCCATCGTGAGGTCATTCGCCAGTTCGGACGTTTTCCATATCGCAATCAGGTGCTCAGCCGGATGTCGACGCGGCCGGAAAAAACCTATCTGGAACAAGGTGGTTACGGTACGACGGTGCGCAGTTTGCAAAAGGCAGACGCGGCATAGCGCAGCGGATTGCACGCTCTGCGTTGAGGTCCGGCAAGAGATAGTTTAATATCAAACTATATTTTTTTTGCGGCGCGACGGAGACACGTGATGGCAACCCAGATGTACGATATGATTGTGATTGGCGCAGGGCCTGGAGGCTATGTTGCGGCCATTCGCGGTGCCCAGCTTGGCCTCAAAGTGGCTGTGGTTGAACGCGAACATATGGGCGGCATCTGTCTCAACTGGGGCTGCATCCCCACCAAGGCCATGCTGCGCAGCGCCGAAGTGTTTCATCTCATGCACCGCGCCAAGGAATTCGGCCTGTCCGCCTCCGGCATCGGTTTTGATCTGGATGCTGTTGTTAAACGCTCCCGCGCTGTCTCCAAACAGCTCAACAGCGGCGTGGGTCACCTGCTGAAGAAAAACAAGGTCACCGCCATCATGGGCGAAGCCGTGATCACGGGCAAAGGCAAGGTGAGCGTCACAACCGACAAAGGCAAAGAAGAGCTTTCGGGCAAAAACATCATTCTTGCCACCGGTGCCCGCGCCCGCGAATTGCCGGGGCTAGAGGCCGATGGCGATTTGGTCTGGACCTACAAACACGCCCTGATGCCGCCGCGCATGCCCAAAAAACTGCTGGTCATCGGGTCAGGCGCCATCGGCATTGAATTCGCCAGCTTTTACAACACGCTCGGCGCTGACACGACCGTGGTAGAGGTGATGGACCGCATTCTACCGGTCGAAGACGTCGAAATCTCGGGCTTTGCCAAGAAAAGCTTTGTGAAACAGGGCATGAAAATCATGGAGAAATCCATGGTCAAACAGCTCGACCGGGGAAAGGGCACAGTTACGGCTCATATCGAAACCGGCGGCAAGGTGGAAAAGCATGAATTTGACACCGTGATCTCCGCCGTTGGGATCACTGGCAATGTCGAAAATCTCGGGCTTGATGCGCTTGGCGTCAAAGTGGATCGTGGTCATGTCGTCACCGACACCCACTGTCGCACGGGCGTCGACGGCATTTACGCCATCGGTGATATCGCCGGTGCACCGTGGCTCGCGCATAAGGCCAGTCACGAAGGGGTCATGGTGGCCGAGTTGATCAATGGTGGGGATCCGCACCCTGTCCGCCCCGAATCCATCGCCGGCTGCACCTATTGCCACCCGCAAGTGGCCAGTGTCGGCCTGACCGAGGCGAAGGCGAAAGAGCAGGGGATCGATGTCAAAATTGGCCGCTTCCCCTTTATCGGGAATGGCAAGGCGATTGCTTTGGGTGAGGCCGAGGGCATGATCAAAACGATCTTCGACGCCAAGACAGGGGAATTGCTCGGTGCGCATATGGTCGGGGCCGAGGTCACGGAATTGATCCAAGGCTATGTGGTGGGCCAAAAACTGGAGACCACGGAACAGGATCTGATGGAAACCGTCTTCCCACATCCGACGCTCAGCGAGATGATGCATGAGTCGGTGCTCGATGCCTACGACCAAGTCATTCATATGTGATGTCCGTCCGCGCAAATCTTAAGACGGCGCACCAATGCGGCCTGAACGTCATTAAACGCGTGAAATTCGCACCGGTGTGATCTGTGCGGGCAGGTTCGCTGCTTAATCCCAACGCACCGCTGACCGATCCTGTCAGTCGTTCACTTTTTGTTCACATTTTTGTCTTGGATTAAAACGCCGCTTCCCCTATCTCCATCATAGAGTGAATGGGGTGCAGATGGCCGAGCTGAAAAACATCGAAGTCCGCGGCGCGCGGGAGCATAATCTCAAGGGGATTGATGTCGATATCCCCCGCAACGAGCTTGTGGTGATCACTGGTCTGTCGGGCTCCGGCAAGTCGAGCCTCGCGTTTGACACGATCTATGCCGAAGGGCAGCGACGCTATGTCGAAAGCCTGTCGGCCTATGCCCGCCAATTCCTTGATATGATGGAGAAACCTGACGTCGATCATATCTCCGGCCTCAGTCCTGCGATCTCAATCGAACAGAAAACAACGTCGAAAAACCCACGGTCTACGGTCGGCACAGTGACCGAGATCTACGACTATATGCGTCTGCTTTTTGCGCGGGTCGGAACGCCCTTTTCCCCCGCCACCGGCCTGCCCATTGAGGCGCAGCAGGTGCAAGATATGGTCGACCGCGTCATGACCATGGAGGAGGGGACCCGTGCCTATCTCCTCGCCCCGATTGTGCGCGATCGCAAAGGGGAATATCGCAAAGAATTCATGGAGTTGCGCAAGCAAGGGTTCCAACGGGTGAAGGTCGATGGGGCCTTCTACGAACTCGATGAGCCTCCCACACTGGACAAGAAATTCCGCCACGATATCGACGTGGTCGTAGATCGTTTGGTCGTGAAAGAAGGGCTAGAGACGCGCCTTGCCGATAGTTTTCGCACCGCGCTCGACCTGGCCGATGGCATCGCGATTCTTGAGACCGCGCCCAAAGAAGGTGACCCCGAGCGCGTTACCTTTTCTGAGAATTTTGCCTGCCCTGTGAGCGGATTCACCATCCCCGAGATTGAGCCGCGCCTCTTTTCGTTCAACGCACCCTTCGGCGCTTGCCCGGATTGCGACGGTCTCGGGGTGGAGCTTTATTTCGACGAACGCCTCGTGGTGCCTGATGAAACGCTCAAGATCGCGGATGGGGCGCTGGCCCCGTGGCGGAAAGGCAAATCGCCGTATTTTCTGCAAACAATTGAGGCGATTGCGAAACATTACGAGTTTGATCAGAACACGCGATGGAAAGATCTGCCCGCCCATGTGCGTCAGGTTTTCCTCTACGGCTCGGGTGATGAAGAAATTCCGTTCCGCTATGACGAAGGTGGGCGCGTCTATCAGGTGACGCGCAGCTTTGAGGGTGTGATCCCGAACATGGAGCGGCGGTATCGGGAAACAGACAGCAACTGGATACGCGAAGAATTTGAGCGTTATCAAAATAATAGGCCATGCGGTTCATGTGACGGCTACCGCCTGCGTCCCGAAGCGCTTGCGGTCAAAATCGCCGGGTTGCACGTTGGTCACGTGGTGGAAATGTCGATCCGGGAGGCCTATGCCTGGTGCGAAAGCGTGCCGGAGCATCTGACCGCGCAAAAGAACGAAATCGCCAAGGCAATCCTCAAGGAAATCCGCGAACGGCTTGGGTTTCTCAACAATGTGGGCCTTGAATACCTCACCTTGTCGCGCGCGGCGGGGACCCTTTCGGGCGGGGAAAGTCAGCGCATTCGCCTGGCCAGCCAAATCGGGTCCGGCTTGACCGGGGTGCTTTACGTTCTTGATGAGCCCTCCATTGGCCTGCATCAGCGCGACAATGGGCGGCTTCTGACGACGCTGCAAAATCTGCGCGATCAAGGCAACACCGTGATTGTTGTGGAGCATGATGAAGAGGCCATTCGTGTGGCCGATTACGTGTTTGACATCGGTCCAGGGGCCGGTGTGCATGGCGGACAAGTTGTCAGCCATGGCACGCCAGAGATCGTGGCAAGTGATGCCAACTCTGTCACCGGTCAGTATCTTTCTGGCGCGCGAGAGATCCCTATCCCGGCGGAACGGCGCAAAGGCAATGGGAAATCTATCAAGGTTATCAAGGCCGAAGGGAACAATCTTAAATCGGTCGATGCGGAATTTCCGCTGGGCAAATTTGTCTGTGTGACCGGCGTGTCTGGCGGTGGAAAGTCGACTTTGACGATTGAAACCTTGTTCAAAACCGCGTCCATGCGCCTCAACGGTGCGCGGCAAACGCCCGCGCCTTGTGAGACGATCAAAGGGTTAGAGCATCTCGATAAGGTCATCGATATTGATCAGCGGCCCATCGGCCGAACGCCGCGGTCGAACCCTGCGACATATACCGGGGCCTTTACCCCCATTCGGGATTGGTTTGCGGGCCTGCCGGAGGCGAAGGCGCGCGGCTATAAGCCCGGGCGATTTTCTTTCAACGTCAAGGGCGGTCGCTGTGAGGCATGCCAGGGCGACGGTGTGATCAAGATCGAGATGCATTTCCTGCCGGATGTTTACGTGACCTGTGAGACCTGTCAGGGCAAACGATACAACCGTGAAACTTTGGAAATTCTTTTTAAAGGCAAGAGCATAGCAGACGTTCTTGATATGACGGTCGAAGACGCGCAGGAGTTTTTCAAGGCCGTTCCCGCGATCCGGGAAAAGATGGATGCGCTCGTACGCGTCGGCCTTGGCTACATCAAGGTCGGCCAACAGGCCACCACACTCTCCGGTGGAGAGGCGCAGCGCGTCAAGCTGTCCAAGGAGTTGAGCAAACGCTCCACCGGGCGGACGCTCTATATCTTGGACGAACCGACCACGGGTTTGCATTTTGAGGACGTGAAGAAACTCCTCGAAGTGCTTCATGAGCTTGTGGAAAATGGCAATACGGTTGTCGTGATCGAACACAATCTCGACGTGGTGAAAACCGCCGATTGGATCATTGATATCGGTCCAGAGGGCGGGGACGGCGGCGGCGAAATCGTGGCCGTTGGCACCCCGGAAGAGGTGGCCGAAGAGCCACGCAGCCACACGGGCCGTTACCTCAAAGAGATGCTGTCAGCGCGCAAAGTTGCAGCGGAGTAACAGAAGGCTTGCACAGGCGGCGCGCGCTTTGTAAGACCCGCGGCACGGGTCGTTAGCTCAGTTGGTAGAGCGCTTCGTTTACACCGAAGATGTCGGGAGTTCGAGTCTCTCACGACCCACCATCAAGGTCTCCATTTCATAACTTTGTGGTGCAGGGTGACCTAGCGACCAGTCTGTGTGGGGTTCAACGTATCTTTGATAACACCTCCGCGTTGTGGGCCCCTCGAGCTTAAAATGCGGGCGGTTGAGATTTTTAGTCGTTTCGCTATGCCGCAATTTAGCGGCAGGCATGGCAGGGCGCCGGGACCAGGCCTTAGTTGCGGCGCTCTCCTCGCATCCACCCAATTTAGCTTTCTTATGGCCGTTTTGCATTGGTTTGCCCGGCGCGATGTAGCGCCACCCCAAACCGGCCATAGCCGCCCCCCTTTTACAATGACAAAAGCCGGGCCTTTATGGGGCCCGGCTTTTGCGGTTGGTGTGTGGTG
>ERZ1740070.783-NODE-783-length-20975-cov-5.858700_pt1 | contig 20975 bp, 15 predicted proteins | sample MGYA00581734_ERZ1740070 | MGnify/ENA primary metagenome ERZ1740070 (study PRJEB43018, sample SAMN04849744) | marine metagenome | isolation source: floating plastic debris | place: Pacific Ocean | collected 2008-09-01 | study: EMG produced TPA metagenomics assembly...
TTATCATAAGGACTGATTCAGAATTTTACAATCTGTTATGTAAGCTCTCAGATTCTTTTTTTTGGAAAATCTCCTTATGGGCAGGTGGTTTCGGCGCGATCGCACCCACAACATCCAGAAGTCAAAACGCCTCAAACACCTTTGTTTTCTCCACTACATTAATAATTGCGTGCTTTTCTACAGACCTCGGTAAACACTGAGCAGCTTCCAAATTCTTAACGTTTGGTAAACTTTTGCTCTCGAAAAATTAATTTCATCAGTGGCGTTCTCGCAGACCTCTCTTTAACCCGATACTATTTAGTCAGCGTGTTCTTAACGCTGCGTAATCATCCTTTACACCGTAATGACAGCCTCTAAAACCCCTGCTCCCTCCAATTCTTCTACGAAGGCTACCAGCAAAAAAGCCGCTGGCAAAACGGCTGAAAAAACAGTACTCCGCCGGGAAATTTTGGGCGCACGGCGGCCCAGTAACTACTTTTGGGCCGGGGTGACGGCGATTGGGGGCGTCGGATTTTTCCTTGCGGGCATTTCTAGCTACTTACATACCAATCTGCTGCCTTTTTCCGACCTCCCAGCTCAGCTGGTATTTATTCCTCAGGGCATCGCCATGGGATTTTATGGCACGGTAGCCATCCTCCTGTGCACCTATCTGTGCCTGATTATTTCTTGGAACGTGGGCAGCGGCTACAACGAATTTGATAAGGAAGATAGTGAGGCTCGGATTTTTCGCTATGGCTTTCCAGGGAAAAACCGAACAATCGACATTCGCTATCCGCTAAAGGACTTACTGGCGGTGCGCGCAGAAATCAAGGAAGGCCTGAACCCTAAGAGGGCTCTATATCTGCGGGTAAAAGGCAAAGGCGACATCCCAATGACACGCGTAGGCCAACCCATTTCTCTAGCCGAACTAGAAAATCAAGGGGCTGAGCTCGCTCGCTTTTTGCAGGTGCCTTTAGAAGGTTTGTAAACTAGTAAACCGTTTGCACAGCGCCTTTATTCAAACGGTGATTTAGGTAATGGCCGCATTGAAGTAGGGCACTTCCTATGCCAGAATGTGCGCACTCTGCTCATATCAAGCACGTTTGTTTTGGCTTTTAAGGAATATATAGATGAAATTAGGGTTTAGGTCTGGGTGGTTTGCTTTTGTGGTGATCGCGCTTTTGCTAGGGAGCTGTAGCACACCTATTGATGCGGCTACGAATAGCGAGCCTGCAGGTAGCGCCATAGAGCTGGCTCCGCCTGTAGCGGTATTGCCATCTACGGATGAGCTGACAGAAGGGCTTGTGCGATTGGATGGAACAGCGACGGTTGAGATTAGGGTGGGTAGCCGCACGATTACGGTGGAGCTAGATGGTGACAAAGCGCCTTACACGGCGGGTAATTTTGTAGATTTGGCGCAGAAAGAAGTGTACGACGGGACAATTTTTCACCGGGTGGTGCGATCGCCTGAGCCCTTCGTAGCGCAAGGCGGCGATCCGGTCAGCAAAGATCCCAATGTCCCTATTTCTCAGCTCGGTCGAGGTGGCTACGTTCCAGATACTGGGCTAGGCATTGAGCGGCAGATTCCGCTGGAGATTTTGCCAGTGGATGCAGATGAGCCCGTATACGGGGTGACTTTTCCTGAAGCTCAGCTAGACGCGAAGCCAGTACTGAATCACCGTCGGGGCGCGATCGCCATGGCGCGCTCTGGCACAAACACAGCCTCTTCGCAGTTCTACATTACGCTGGCAGATGTGCCCTTCTTGGATGGTAGCTACGCGGTGTTTGGCTACGTAACTGAAGGGATGGACGTAGTGGACGACATTCAGCAGGGCGACGTAATTGCCTATGTGCAGGTGACCGCTGGAGGCGATAATTTGGTGCAGCCTGTGGGTGCGGTGAGTGAACCTGCGGCAGAGTAGTACCACGCCAAACGCAGGAGCTATGGGATCAGCCAGTTCATGACGATTGCTGAGCAAGATGTCGTCGTCACAGGGCTGGCGATGAAAACGGCGCTAGGTGATACGGCGGCGATAAACTGGACAAGGTTAATGGCTGGTGAAAGTGCGATCGCACTTCGTCAGCCATTTTTGGATCTAGCACCTGGGCCGATAGCCATGTGCGGGAAGGCTCCGCTGAATTTACAGATCTTGACCGAGACCCTAGCAAAGGAGGCCTGGACCGACGCCGGATTGGGTGCTGTTGATGCTGATAGCTGTGGTGTTGTGGTGGGCTCCAGCCGTAGCCATCTGCAAACCCTAGAAGCCATGGCGCTTCAGCAGCGAGAGACGCCTGGGCAAGTAAAGGGAAATTGGCTTCAGTCATTAGGACATGGGCCAGCGCTGAGTGCGGCGCGAGCGGTAAGTGCGAAGGGGCCCTTATTGGCTCCAATGGCGGCTTGTGCGACGGGCGTGTGGGCGATAGCGCAGGCGGCGGAGTTGATTCGGCGGGGGGCGTGTGAACGTGCGATCGCAGGCGCAGTAGAGTCCCCCGTTACCCGATTAACCCTGGCAGGCTTTCGCAAAATGGGCGCGCTGGCCAAAACAGGCTGCTACCCCTTCGATGTGGATCGTGAAGGCTTTGTACTAGGCGAAGGCGGAGCACTGATAGTGCTGGAGTCGGCAGCAGCGGCAATGGCACGGCAAGCAAAGGTCTACGGAAAAGTTTTGGGTGTGGGCATTACAAATGACAGCCATCACGTGAGTTCATTTGATCCAAGCTATGAAATGGGTCGGCAAGCAGTAGCGCTGTGTTTGCAGCGAAGCGGGTTACAGCCAACAGAGATAGACGCGGTACATACTCACGGGACAAGCACAGCGCAAAATGACCAAATGGAGGCGACACTAGTCGCAAAGATATTAGGAACGCAGGTACCAGTAATGGCCAGTAAAGGGGCAACAGGCCATACACTTGGTGCTTCGGGAGCACTGATTGTAGGGTTGGGATTACTGAGCTTGCAGCAGCAGGCAATAGTCCCCTGTGTAGGGCTGAAAACGGCAGACTTTCCATTAAATTTTGTGCAGCTAGGAGTGCAGAGGTCACTCCGTCATTTACTGTGCTTTAGCTTCGGGTTTGGCGGGCAGAATGCCGTGCTGGCCTTAGGTTCAGCAGATGTTTAAGAGGCAATAACCGTTCTAATGTCTCTTGGATTTGATCTATTTTGAGATGCTTAGGTATGATTTAAATCATCGTCAAATGTTGAGATAGTTTTTTGATCACTGTTTTGATCACCTAGGGATTTGTATCTATGAAACGCTCCAATTTTTCGAATGCCTTTTCAATTAACCTTTCACATAGAGTCATGATGCCAGGGTTGGCCGCCGCTGCACTCACAGGACTAATGGTGATGATGGCCCAGCCTGCCAAGGCCGGAACGATTGTAGAAGATACAGCAATCGGTGCTGGCGTGGGTTTGGGCACTGGCGTCCTCTTGGGAGACGAGCTTGGTGTAGATGATGCGGTAAATGGCGCGGCAGCAGGTGCGGCTTGTCATGTGGCAAATGAGGAACTGCAAGAGGACGGTGAGCGGAATCTCACAGAAGATTTGGTTGTTGGCGCAGTAGCTTCGGGTGGTGTAGGCCTACTGACGAACGACGATAGCTTTTTGTCCAATGCCGTACAGGGCGCGGCGGCCTGCGGGGTAATCCACGTGGTTGACTAGCATGCAGCTAAAATTGACGCGCGATTGATTAGTTTTGTATCAGTTTCAGTTGATTCGGAATTGAGTTTTTGCTGCTGTAGTCACCACCAGACAAGTCGTGTTGTCGGTTAAACGCTTGAAACGGCAAAAGCCCGAGACTCTTATGGAGTCTCGGGCTTTTTGTTTGGGTATAGCTATCATCTGCAAGTTGCCGCTTATTACACTGCCTTCTTGCCGTGCGGTAAACAGTACATCAGGATGGGGCATAGGATGACTACGGAGATAGATAGAGTGAGGCAGAGTTCTATGCTGGTGAGAATTTCTGGATTCATGGTGGTAGTACTTAGGTAATTTTTCAGGATTTCGAGATTACTCTTTCAGGAACTACAAACCCATCAGGGAGATTTCCGAAGTTTCGGCAATTTGGTTGAGACGCTTGTGCACTATTCGTTGAAATGTTTGCTGCATTGCTCGTAGTGATATGGACATAGCCACAGATAGTGTCCCTCTGGTGAAAGCCACTTTTTTAGTCCTTGCCATTCGTGGGTTGTATCGACTTCATCTAGAAGTGATCTAAAGGCTCTGAGCTGTGCTCCATCTACAGATATTTCATCGTCGTAGGTAGATACTGTCGGCAGTGAAACGCCCTCACTGAATTGTTCTATCTGCTGTAGCAGAGACTCCATATCCTCAAGGCACTTTTCGGTCAAGTCAGCGGCTTGAGCAAGCGGACTACTGGGCAGCATAGGCGCATAAGAAACAAGTTGAACAATGGCTTTAATATAGGGCGCTATGTTCATAAACCATTCCTTTGGACGCTTTATGATGTATGGCTTATAGGCTTTGCCGCCGCCGATTACAGTTGTTGCAGGATGTATGTGTTTTGGATTTTGGCACAATAAATGTAGCTCCAAGGGCGCATTCGCAATGATATTTTCTCTGCGGTTGCTTGATTTGAATAGGAAAGTGCTGGGGCAATGGGACTCTTGACTACCCTGAATTGCTTTAAATTGAGCATTGAATCTTCTATGCAACAGATCAAAGTTGTCAGAAATGCCAGTCAGCATTTTTCGAATCTCTTTGAACTCACTGGATTGGGTCTCGTTGAGCTGAGAAACGGCTTGGTAAACGATTCTGTTGATTTGGTGTATTAGAAAAACCTGATCGTCAAACTGGGAAGATTGGGCCTGTATCTGTACTGACTGACTAGGCTGTAGTTGCTCAGGCAACAGGTCGTTGATGATTCCGACTTTCTCCTCAATTTTGGTAAATAGTTCTGTACTTGAGCCACCGATGCCAAAAAGCAGCTGTTGAATTTCTATTTGTTCAAAACAGGATTGGCACTGCATAGAAGAAAGTCCTCTATCTAGCGCTTTCCCTAGCTTTTCATGGGGAAAACGCCCTTCGCAAGCACCTGCGTCGTCGTGAGTTGGGCAGGGGACAAAGCCTCGAACTTTCATGCCTGGATATCGATCAAATGTCAGCTCTAGGCCATCTTTTAAAATAGACAAAAAGTTGTGTGGGCTAATGCCTACGACCGTTAAGCGAATGAGCTTCTCTTGGTCAAATGATTCGATCAGCGCATGATTTTTTTGTTCTTTGCTATCGGCAAAAATAGCGCCACTTCTCCAGTGTACGCCGGTAGAAAAACGATGCGATCGCGCAATGAACCAAGTCGGCAAACCCGGCTGCATTGAACTAAGCCTATACTCAATCTCAACCTTCTTAAGGTCTTTGCGTGCTAGCAGCTGCTTCCACTGTTGATACTCTTGCGGTCTATCTGGATTGAGCTGTTCAACAATAATGGCTCTATATTCTGAGTTTCCAGGAACTTTGTAGGCTAAGTCGTACTGTTCCATGAGTTCTAGAAACAGCTCCTGCATCGGCTTAGTTAAGTCAGCCCACTCGTCGGAGATTGTGGTCTGATCGAGCAAGCCTTTGTTGTCTAACAAAGAGTCGCTGGTGATGACTTTACTGATGTATTCACTAATCCATTGAGGATTGAGGATAACGTAATCTTTGAGGGCATCGGAGTCTGGATACTGGAGTATCGTACCTAAATCGTGTAAATACTTGGCCAATACTTCTGAGTTTTCTCGATCGAGAGAATGCTGTCGAAAAACCTCCATCATCTGCTGCCTAGAGATGATTTTTTTGGAGCTGGTTTTTAATGCCTCGGTGGCCTCGCCCCATCGCTTTGGCCAAGGTTTTCCCATGAGGGGTAAATCAGCTGCAAGGGCTCGGATTTCGGCATATAGGAATTCTATGCCCTGGCGATCGAGGTTGCTGACTTCAATAAAAGCTTTTATTTGAGGGTATTTTTCTTGTAGGTAGTCGAGCGGGATGAGCTCTCGCCGCTGATCTAGATGGGTCGCAACCAATACGATGGGCGCATTTTGAGCATTGGCCGTAATCATGTCTAGCCAGTAATAAGGCCTTCCTTGATTGAACTCGGTTCTAGCATTCCAGGCAAAGATAAAAATGGAGTTATCTGTGAGGAAAAATTGATGGGTAGCATGGTAAATCTGCTGCCCTCCAAAATCCCAGATATTTAGATTCATCTGCACAGAGGATTCGTGGGGATGCTTGATGTCAATAGAATCTAGCTGTATGCCATGAGTCGTAAATTCTGAACTGTCGTGAGCTTCTCCCTTGAGTGCCTTAACCAGTGACGTTTTCCCAACGCCACCTTCGCCAACGACCATAAGTTTAGACGTCCAGAGTTTGTTGCCCTCTCCTGTAATTCCTTGGACATCAATCTCTTTTAGGAATCGAATCGTTGCTGAGCTGCCTTGCTCAGAGACAGCTTTTGGAGGAGATTCTAGAGGATTGTCAAAAGCTTCAAGGATTTTGATTTGCGGCAGCCGGGAAATCTCCGGTGACAAAATCCTGAATTTATTTTTGGAGAGTTGCAGTTCCTGAAGTCCTGCTAGGAAATATAAGTTGTTGGGGAGATCAGCGATCGCATTGTCGTTAAGCAGTAGCCGCTCTAGTCGGGCTAGTCTCTGAGAGAGATCGTCTGGGAGGGCTGTCAGCTTATTTGCCGATAGGTCCAAAAGCTCTAGCTGTGAACATTTGAGAATGAAGGACGGGAACGAGGTTAAGCCATTTTTACTCAAAGAGAGCTGCTTCAGCTGAGTTTGAGGATGGACGTCGAAAGAGATGTTGCGAATTCCATTCGCACTCAAATTTAGCGCTTGAATAGAGCGACTCTGCGCGATATGAAAGGCTCTAAGTTTATTGCCTCTCAGATTTAGTTCCTTGAGATTACTTTGCGGGGAGGCCGAGCCATAAAAAGCTGAAACTTTGTTATTTTCTAAGTCTATGCGCAGCAACGAAGGGAGTTCTGCTTGCCCTCTGAAATCTACCTCGCTAATTTTGTTTCCTCTCAGGATGATGCTCTTGAGGGAAGGCGGCAAACAGCTCGGAGAAGGGAATGCGTCTAATTGATTGTTTGAGAGGTCAAGAATTTCTAGGCTTTTGAGATTTTTCAGCTCTGGTGGTAGGGCAATTAGGTTGTTTTTAGAAAGGTTAAGAATCCGTATTCTATCCAGCTCAAATAGCTTTGGGGAAATTGATTCTAGCTTTAGATTCGATAAATTTAGTTTGGGTTTACTCCAGCGGTTGACGAAATAGATCATGTCTAGCATGACTTTTTCGCTGCCGGACTCGACATCAGACTGAAGCCTTTTGAGTAGGGGATGCATAAACGTTTTGGGTATTACCGACCACACGCAAGATAGTTTTGTAACTATGCCATTGATTTAGTCCCAGTACGGTATGTGCACTGCATTAACATAAAAACTTTGTATTTTGTTTCTGTGCTCACTTTGCTCAGAAAGTAGTTTGTTTTCACACCTGTGAACATTTCTCTAATTGCGAGTCATTTTCTTTTGGCTAACCGATATATTGGAAGCCCCTTTTTGTATTCACTATTTGACTGGTGGCTTTACAAGGTCCGTTACTTGCGCGATGAACTTTACTTGGTCCCAACTATTGCGGCTTTGTGATCGCCCCAACCGCACCACGACCAAATCTCGACTCGGCACCACCGTCACAAACTGCCCCTGATACCCTGCCGCCAAATATGCATCCTTCGGCCAGCTATCATCTCGACTGCGATCGCTATCCGTAAACGAATTCGGCACCCCTCGCCAAAAATGTGCGCCATAAAATTCTGCCGTTTCACTAGGCGCAGTAGAATACGCTACCCAGCCCTCCGGCAAAATTCGCGTCCATTTTGGTGACTGAGCGTAGCCGAAGTCCCAGCAACCATCCTGCAAATACAGTAAGCCAAACTTCGCCCAATCCCGCGCTGTCGCATACAGAAAAGACGAGCCCACAAAAGTGCCTGCCGCATCCGGCTCTATCACCGCACTCGCCATGCCAAGTCGGTCGAACAGTGCTCGCTGGGGAAACGAGAAATAATCGGCCAGGCTGCCACCGATCGCTTCGCGAATAATTCGGCATAGCAAAACCGTTGACCCGCCCGAATAGTGAAATGTGCTGCCTGGTGTGTTCTGCAAAGGTTGCCGCGCTGTATACGCCGCTCCTTCACCCGTATGAAACAGCATCGTGATAATGTCTGAAAGCGGATTCGCATACTGCTCCGAAAACTGTAGGCCACTGCTCATTTTCAACAGCTGATCTAGCGTGATTTCTCTGCGCGGGTCTTCTGCGCTTCGCCACTCAGGGAGCAGCCCTTTCGACTCTAGAGAGAGCTTACCTTCTTTTACCAAAACACCGACTAACGCATTCACTACACTCTTCGCCATTGACCAGCCTAGCAGTGGGGTCTCTGACGAAAACCCTGCGGCGTAGCGCTCCGCGATCATCTCTCCCTTGTAAAGAACAACAATCGCACTGGTACGAGAAGTACGGTTCTCAAAGGCATTTATTATGACCTGTGCCAGCTGAGCTTTATCAATCTCTTGTGGCGATTCTTTTCCAATAGGCAACGAAGACTTTTTTCGAGGGTTTTGAGCCTGCCAGGCATAGAAGGGAGCGGCTTGTACCTGCAACGCTTCAACCGTACTCCCTAGCACCAGCGTACTCTCCATCCTAGGTCTATATAGGGCTGTTCGCGTAAATGCACTGAATCATGACTCCGTCTCAGTTTTATTGTCATAGTCCACTTTAGAGGTTAGCGATCGCAGCAACGCCAACCCTCCCACCGATAAATCTTCCTTCAGCAGAGAAGCCTCATTTCGCCCACTCACAAAAATTCCCGAACACAGCAACTTTGCCTTATAAGCTGTTGCCGTCAGCACCAAACGAGAGAGATACGCACAGAGCCTGTCTATTCTCACAACCCTGTTCAATTTCTGAACGCTATGATTTAACAGCTATTAGCACACGGTGACGCGGATCGGTCGCGGCAGAAACAACAGTCTCGAAGTCACTTTCACGGAGTGCAGTTTCTACATCAAATGTGTAGTAATCGTCACTCCAGGGTTCGGTGCTTTTCATCAGTGTGAACAGCACGGGTGGCAGATTTTGAATAACGGCGGACTCTGGGTCGTTGTCGAAAATGGCCAGGCATCCGCCAGGGCGTAGAAGCCGCCGGGCTTCCTGAAAAATGGCGGAGGTAATGGTGCGCGGTAGTTCGTGTATGACAGAATGCAGCGTGATGACGTCGAAAGATTCGCTGGGTAGGCCGGTTTCTTCTGCTTTGGCATGAAGCCATTCAGCGATACTGCCATCTTTGTTTCGTAAGTGGGCGATCGCAAGCATATACGGCGATAGATCTAGCCCAACGGTGCGAGGCGGCTGGGCCTGCTTACCAGCATAGTGAGCATGCACAGCGCGAGTGGAGATACCGACTGAGCAACCGATATCGAGAATGTCTTTGACAGGATGAGGTACGTGCTGGTCGATCAGCTCGAAAAAGCTGCCGCGCAGTCGGTCTTGGGCGGCTTGCCAGGTGAGCGTTTCCGTTGGCCATACGCGGAGGGCGGTGGTGTAGGTCGCGGGCGCGGCCTCGAAGGCCGCTGTCCAACACAAATTACCTTCGTCGTAGGCGTGAAAAGGCTTTGTGTAGTAGTCCGGATAGTCTGTTATGTCAGGATTAGAGACGTTGGCTAGGGTTTGTTCCGGGCCGGTGCGTGCGATCGCCGCTTCCAAATCCCGCACATTCTGCTTCCACGCAATATTGTTCTTCTGCGCCGTCTTAATCATCACCCGCCGCGCCTGCGACTTCATCACCGCATAGATTGGCTTAGTGCGAATCAACAGATTCACAAACTGAGAAAGCCGATCTTCCCCAGTCCAGGCAGGCTTTGTTGAACTATTCATCAGTATCCATCCTCACTACAGCATCGCCAATCGCTCTTTTACTAGCGCAGCTTGCTTCTCTGCTTCTGCCAGGGCATCGCGTGCGCCCTGTACAACTGCTGCGGGTGCCTTGTCTACAAAGCCTGAGTTGCTTAAACGCCCCGTCAGCGACTGGATCTCGCCTTCTGCTTTTCCGAGGTCTTTCTCCAGCTTCGCTCGCAGTGCATCTACATCTACTTTTACTGGAATCAGCACCTGCACAGTACCGGTGACACCAGAGAACATTTTTCGCTGTTCGCTATTGCTTTCGGTAGGCGCTTGCTCTGAGCTCTCTTGAATGATGTCAGCCGGGGTTACGCCTGTTGGGGCAGGTGATACGTCTATAGATTGTGATGTTTTTTGAGGGGTGGCTTCTGTTGATTTGCTCTCGCCAGAAATCTCGCTCCAGTTTTCTTTGAGTTCAGTGAAGGTGCGATCGCGATCTTCTGCCCGATAGAACTTTCTCACCCCAAAGCGCACCGTATAAAACAAACCAATTAGCTGAAAGAAGCCACGAAAGCCTACATCGTCAATGGCATCGAGCATGGCATCGAGCACTTTGTAAGTCATCAGCGTGCCGAGAATAACCGATAGAGAAATCACCGGTTTTTTGTAGTCGCTGAAGAAGCCGTCGAAATAATGTGTGGGATGCTCCAAGAACTGGAAAATCGCCCGATAGATTTTCATCCACGTATCGTCATCTGCCGTTTTACTAGCACCAAAAGTGGAATCGATTGTACCTGGCAAAGCCGTCTCTACAATGTTGGCCGCTTTCCCAACAGGTAAGGTCTGAGCAACTGGCGCAGTCTCCGGCGCAAAGTCTGTACTCTGAATGGTGAGCGTCTCTACCCTAGCAGCCGCCTGAATATAGTCTCTTGTTGCATTCAAAACCGCTAGCTCATTGGCACTATCTGTTTTCAGAATCGCTTCAATCTTCAGCGAAGGTTTCACCTCTGCCTCTGCCCGCAAATTGCGAATGGTACGAATCACATCAATCAACAGATCAAACTGTTGTTCTAGCTCAGCATTGATTTGGCCTTGGTTCACTTCTGGATAGCGCTGAAGTGCTAGGCAATCTTCATCGCCCACGTGGGTGAGTGTATGCCATAGCTCTTCTGTGATGTGCGGCATAAATGGATGCAACAGTCGCACAATTCCTTCCAAGATATAACCCAAGGTCTGCAGGGCTGTTTGCTTGGTATCACCCTCGCCATACAGCCGAGGCTTCACCAGCTCAATGTACCAGTCGCAAAAGTCTCCTCGCGTGAACTCATACAGCTCTTTCGAGGCTTCACCCATACCGTACTTGTCGAGATATTCGCGAGTCCGCGCAATAGTTTGGTTGTAGCGAGAGAGAATCCACTGCTCAGCCAGTTCTAGTTCGCCCACACTTCCTGGCTCGCCCATTTCCGCAGGTGTTTTGCCGCCCAAATTCATCATTACAAAACGCGAAGCATTCCACAGCTTATTGGTGAAGTTTCGAGAAGCTTCTACCGCTTGCGACTCATCTTTTTCTCGGTCGTAGTCGAGGCGAATATCTTGCCCTGCACCAGCGACTTCACGAATAAGGGTGTAGCGCAGCGCGTCTGTACCGTACTTGTCGATTAACAACAGCGGATCGATGCCGTTGCCCTTAGATTTCGACATTTTTTGGTTCTTTTCATCGCGTACCAGGCCATGAATGTACACAGTGTCAAAAGGCATTTTGCCAGTGAAATGGCCAGCCATTAGGGTCATGCGGGCGACCCAGAAAAAGATAATGTCGAACCCGGTGACCAGCGTTTGGGTGGGGTAGTAGAACTTGTAGTCGGGTGCTTCAGTATCTGGCCAGCCTAGGGTAGACATCGGCCACAGACCAGAGGAGAACCAGGTATCTAGCACATCTGGGTCTTGGCGTAGCTGAATGTCGTCGCCGTATTTCTCTTTGGCTTTGTCCCTCGCTTCGCTTTCGCTTTTGGCAACCACAAAAGGCGTGTCGTCGGTGATTTCGTCGTTGCTGCGGCTGACTACGTACCACGCAGGGATTTGATGGCCCCACCACAGCTGACGTGAAATGCACCAGTCGTTTAGCTTGGCGAGCCAGTCGCGATACACCTTAGTCCAGCGTTCGGGGACAAACTGTGGATCGCTGTTGTCATCTAGCGCGGCTAGGGCCTTATCGGCCATTGGCTTGATTTGTACGAACCACTGCGTGGAGATGAGGGGCTCTACAGGGACTTTGCCGCGATCGCTATAAGGAACAGAGTGTTTATAATCTTCAATCTCTCCCATGCGTCCTTGCGACTTCAGCTTTTCAATTACCCACTCCCGCGCCTGAAAGCGATCGATCCCCACAAATTCTTCGCCCGCATTCTCATTCAGCGTGCCGTCCTTATTCAGGATATTGATTACCTGTAGGCTATGCCGCTTACCCATTGCAAAGTCATTCGGGTCGTGCGCAGGCGTCACCTTCACACAGCCCGTACCAAATTCCATATCAACGAACTCATCGCCAATAATCGGAATCTCCCGATCCGCAATCGGCAGCCAAAGATTCTTACCAATGAGATGCTTATAGCGGTCATCATTCGGGTTCACCGCCACCGCCGTATCGCCCAGCATCGTCTCAGGGCGTGTAGTCGCGACTTCTAGCTCGCCTTCTTCGCCCACTAGCGGATAGCGGAAGTGCCACAAATGACCATCTACTTCCTTATTTTCTACTTCTAGATCCGACACCGCAGATTGACTGGCCGGACACCAGTTCACCATGTAGCTGCCACGATAGATCAGCCCTTCCTCATACAGCCGGTTGAACGCTGTCACTACCGCCGTCGAAAGGCCTTCATCCATTGTGAAGCGCTCACGGCTCCAGTCGACAGATACGCCTAGCTTGCGAAGCTGATTGACAATGGTGCCGCCAGACTCAGCCTTCCACTCCCAGGCCCGCTCCAAAAACTTTTCACGCCCTACCGACTCCCGCGTCTGCCCTTCGGCTGCAAACTGCCGCTCCAAAATCGTCTGCACCGCAATGCTGGCATGGTCTGTACCGGGTAACCACAGCGTGTTTTTCCCGGTCATCCGCTGATAGCGTACTACTGTATCGATCAGCGTCTCTTCAAACGCGTGACCCATATGCAAGCTACCGGTTACATTTGGCGGCGGAATCATCACGCAAAACGGCTCCCCCCCTTTCTCCGGATCCGCCTTAAAGACTTCCCTTTGCTCCCAATATTCTTGCCACTTCGTTTCGGTGGTCTTCGGGTCGTATTGGCTAGCTAGGTTAGGCGTCGTTGCAGTCATTGGGGGTGTGCTTGCAAAGGGTTAATCACTGGTCATGTTAGCAGTGATTAGAACGTTCGAGCGGAGCGAATGCACAATCGTGAAGTATTACGAGGGTAGTGGCGCACAAAAAGGCCTCCAACACACGATGGTCAGAGGCCTTTTTAAGAATAATGAGACGATTGGGCTTTGAGATTACTTTACTGAGCTACTTCAGTGTCTGCTCCAGCATCAACTGTATTCGCCTCAGCAGCCTGCTGCTCCAAAATCGCCTGCTGACGGGCTCGCAAAGACTCTGCTTCGCGATTGATACGACGGCTTTGGCTGCGATAGAAACCCGCATCTACCTGGCCAGCGCCAGAGAGCTTGCCTGCACTATGAAACAAGTCCCAGATGTCTGTCCCTGAGCCCAGAAAGCCTTCTTGAGCGTCTGCCGATTGGAAATCTTCGGCGGTATTGGCGATGCCAGAATCCTGAGCAGAGGCAGGTGCTGTGCCAAGGCCCATTCCCAGACCCACACCCAGCAATAGGCTCACACCCATCAAACGCACTGCTAACTTACTCACGACTTAACTACTCCAGCGTAATAATTTTCTTTAGTGTATCAACTCAACTCTATTGCGGCACGGTATGTGTGCCGATCTACCAGTCGGCAGATTCATCGGCCTTTCCTATCCAATTCGTCGGCTAATCAACGGACGAATCGTCGCCAAAGCCGCGACGCTAAATGCCAGCAGCAGTCCTACCGCCAAGCCCAAACTGATATCGCCAAACGGCGCAGCCATCACCGTGCTACCGAAGCTCCAGTCACTATGCAAATAGATATAGCGAATCGGCTCGATCGCGTAGCTCAATGGATTTAAGCTCGCCACAACCTGTAGCCAAGGCGGCATAAAGGACAAAGGCACCAGCGCCGTACTCGCAAACAGCAACGGCAAATTCGTAATGAAGATAACGGCTAATAGTTCGATGTGACCGGGCAGCGCAAAGGCAAGCCCCAGGCTCAGCGCCGTCCCCAAAAAACCAAGCGACAGCACAATGAGGGTCATCATGCGCGGACCCCCCAGTCATGGAGGCCCCCCGCCCAGTACGGCACACAAGGAAACATTTGCCGCTGTCTGCACTAAGCTCATTGTCGCGATAAACAGCGCTGAAGCAATCACAATCGAAAAGCGAGACGCCAAGGGCGCAACCAAAAGCCGGTTCAAAAAGCCAAATTCGCGGTCGAACATCACAGGCAGTCCTGCATTGAGAGCACCCGCAAAGGCTGTGAAGACGATAATGCCAGAGCCTAAAAACTGGCCGTAGTTTTGGCTTTCGCCAAATAGGCCGCTAGGCACATTTTGAAACAGTGCGCCGAATAGGATCAGCCACATCAGCGGCTGAATGACGCCTGCGACTAAGGTCGTCGGGCGGCGCTGTAGCTGAATGAACAAGCGACGAGTGAGGGCAGTCGTTTCTTGGATAAATTCTTTGGTGCCGGGAGCAGATAAATCAGCAATGCTGCTATTAAGACTGCTAGAGGCGGGCGTAACAGACTGACTCATCGCGCTTCTGGATTATTTTGTGTAGTTACAGGCTAGCGCAGATAGGCAGGTTCGATAGGACAGGATAGCCGAATAATTTCCATTTAACTGATGGCTATTGCTTTTGGGGCTTCAGCAACAGTACCGCTAGCTACACAGTCATCCAAACATTCGTCAATTAGACTGTAGAAATCTTGCTTCGCTTCAGCGGGTGTTTCACCTCGGAAGGTTAAAACATCGCGGTCTATATTGATGACCCGCCCATAAATCCATCCAGCTTCCATATCTACAGAAGCTTCTCCAACGTAGCCTTTGTACTCAACAGTATTATTCATTGAATCGATCTATTTCATACTCTGCTTACGCTCTTTTTTGAGATCGCGAGTGCCGACTGCTGCGATCTCCGCGTCCATTAGCGTTCGACCGGTCGCCGCTAAATACACATCGTCCAGACTCGGTTGTGATTGAGCGATGCCAAATGTAGGTAAGTTTGCGGTTTTGAGTGCAGATTGAACGGCGCTTAGGGCTTCGCCGCCTTTGTCGACGACGAGGTTGAGGGAGTTGCCTTGGGCACTGTTGACGATGACGTCTTGTACGAGGGGAAGATCGGCGAGGAGGCTGCGGGCTTTTTCGGCTTCGTCGTCAGTGGTGAATTCTCGAATGCGGAGGGTGATGCGATCGCCCCCCACTTCAGCCTTCAAATCCGCAGGCGTCCCCGTCGAAATCACTTCCCCCTTATCAATAATCGCCACTCGGCCCGCCAACGCATCGACCTCTTCTAGATAGTGGCTAGTGAGCAAAATCGTGGTGCCTTCCGCTTGCAGCTGCCGCAAAAATTTCCAGACGGCTGAGCGACTCTCAATATCGAGACCTACGGTGGGCTCATCCAATACTAAAACCGCAGGCTGATGAAGCAACCCTGCGGCAAGATCTAATCGCTTCTTTTGTCCACCGGAGTAAGCACCCGTTTTCTTATCAGCAATGTCGCTAATTTCTAGCAGGTCCAGCATTTTTTCAATGCGGCCTTTTAGTATTGCTTTTGGTAAGTGATAAATAGCGGCTTGCAGCTCTAGCAATTCACGGCCCGTCAGGACTTTGTCGAGAGCGACTTCTTGCGCGATGTAGCCGAGTAGCTGCCGCGCGGTACGGGGATCATCTAAAACGGAGATACCGCTGAGTTCCAGCCTGCCTGCATCCGGTGTGGTGAGTGTGCACAAACATCGAATAGTAGTGGTTTTGCCTGCACCGTTGGGGCCGAGTAGGCCGAAAATCTCGCCTGGCTCAATGGCAAAGGAGACATCTTTAACGGCTTCGACGTCACCGTAGGATTTTTTGAGATTTTCGACGAGGACTGCGGGGGGCATGTTGTGGGCTATTTACTTCGTATATGCCTGCATTTTACTACTGATGAGAAACACCAGCAGCGACCAAACGTAGCTGCGTAATTAGCCAACCATTGGGATCGCTTGCCAAACTTGCTGAATGCCTTGCGCGATTGCACCTGTACCCATGCGAGTCACTGGCAGTGCGTCAATCACCATCACAGCCGAAAGCAGCATCATATAAAAGATGGAGAACTTGAAGGTGCCTCTAGCCAGGTCTTTGTTGTCGTAGTCGCCCAGTAATTGCCAGGCTTTCTTGAGGAAGATGCCGCCAAATGCGATCGCACCCAATCCATAAACCGCGCCACACACGCCCAATGGATACACCATCAACAGCGTCAACGGCACCAGCCCAACCGTGTACCACCAAATCTGCTTAGCGGTCGCTTTATTACCCACAATCACCGGCAGCATTGGTACATTCACCTTGGCATAGTCTTCTTGAATCAGCATTGCCAACGCCCAGAAGTGAGGCGGCGTCCAAATAAACACAATGGCAAAGAACACCCAAGCTGCCAGCGTGAGTTCTCCTGTCACCGCAGCCCAGCCAACAAGCGGCGGAATCGCACCTGCGGCCCCACCAATCACAATGTTTTGAGGAGAAGAGCGCTTGAGCCAAGCGGTATAAACGCCGATGTAAACGGCGATCCCGAGCATGGCTAGCATCGCGCTAAGCAAGTTGGCAAAGCTCGCTAGCAGTGAAAAAGACATCACTGCCATCACCACCGCAAAAATCAGCGCGTCTTTGGGCTGAATGCGCCCAGAAGGAATGGGACGATGGCGCGTACGCTCCATGTCGTAGTCGATGTCGCGATCGTAAATGCAGTTGATGGTTTGCGCGGAAGCAGCGGCTAAGGTGCCGCTGAGCAGTGTCACCAGGAGGAGCATTGGGCTCACCTGTCCCTGACCAGCAATCCACATGCCCGCAGTCGTTTCTATTAGCAGTAGCGGAATAATACGAGGCTTAGTGAGCTGCCAGTAGCTGCGAGCGACTTCCCGAAGATTGGCGTGGTGGGGCCGTGATGCCCAGATGGAAGTTTGCATAGTGTCGAGTTTCTCTCAAAAAGGTTAATGCTTGATTGGAAAAGGTGAGAAGGCTCAGCCAAATACCTGCTGCTCACTGGCTGCGGTAGGTACGGGTATGGTGGGTGCTGACCTGTAGTCCCGAAGGGCCAGTACCGTAAAGCTCAGCAAACATCCCAGCAAGGCTGCACCAATGGTTTGATGGCACACCGTAAGCGGCTCTACTTGCAGCTTCAGCTTGAGCGTGGCGATTCCAAGGGCGATTTGGAGTAGAACGAGCGCGCCTGCACTGTTTGCCAGTACCCGCAGGTGATGGTTGAGCGCTGGGGTACGCCAAACGCTAAACACCAGCAAGGCCACAGCGGCTGTGGGTGGAACAACGCCAGCAATATGAGTGTTCATAACGTTGCAAAGGTCGGCAATGCCGAAGCACTGATGCGCAGCCCAACGTGAAGCGACAAGGCCACCAATAATGCTTTGGCCGTATACCAGCACGGTGGCCGCGAGGCCAATCCAGGGGAGTTTGCCGGTGTTGCCGGTAGCCTGGTAAGGGAGAAGGGAAAGTGCGATCGCCAGCAGCGTACAAAAGAAAATCAACGCGGTCCCCAAATGCGCTGTCACAATATCAAACCGCAACAGCTCCATAACGGTAAGCCCGCCCAAGATTCCCTGCACCACAATCAAAAACAGTGCAACGACAGCAGCCCAAGGCATCCAGCCTGGCAGCACCTTGCGATACCACACGCTCAAACCCACTAGCCCAATCGCCATCAGCCCAATCAAAGAGGCATCCATTCGGTGGAACCACTCCAAAAACACCTGTAGGTTCATCTGGGCTGTTGGCACGAGCTGCCCGTAGCACAGAGGCCAGTCAGGACAGGCGAGTCCAGCATTCATCACCCGCGTAGCGCTGCCTACAGCCATGAGTGCAAGGGTGGCAAATGCCATTTTCCATACCCACCGCCGAATAAACACCTGCGCAGCAGGCTCAGAAATCTGTTCAGACGTCTTGTAGACAACGGCAGTATTACCTTGATTGGCTGTCTTACTTGCTGTTTTGGGAGAGAAAACAGAATTCGGAAAGCTGGGATTGGTCATAGAAGAGAAACAGTGAAGTAATAAAGCGATTCAGCAGGCAAAAAGAGACTTGCGAAAGGGATGGAAAGCATTCACTCTCTTTTGGATTTGAGCTAGAAAATTCTTGAGTTTGTATCGAGGTCTTTACTTTTCTTGATATACACAACTAGCGATGTCCTACGCATGGAAATATAACGCGCTATTTGCAATATTCTCCGATGGTAGACTTTTTATTTTAGGATTGCGCTTCAAGTGTGTTTAAACGTTAATTTTGCTTAATGTGCTGCCTATAAAAAGACAGTCGATGCGACGTTTTGAGCGATGGCGCAGGTCTTGTCATCATCTTGGTGCTTAGTATTAGCTGGGGAATTAGCCGGGGATGTAAACATCGCTGAATTGCGGCTACATGGCATGTCTACCGGTTATTTGCCAGTCTCTTTTCTTCAGCTGCTCTGCGTAGTTTGCTAGGGTGCGATCGCTGATTTGTTACTGAAGACTTCCGTGGTTAAAGTGAATATTTTATTTGCGATTGCAATGTCTCGTAACAAACTTAAGTCTGTCTTTTTACTGAACTTTTAGTAGATTAATCCTTGAGAAAAGATTAAAGCGTAAGCATCTGTTGAAAAAAGCGTTCACATTGCTAAAAAGAGCGCTACCTTTGTTAGGGCAGTAGCGTAACTCGCGAAGAAAAAGCAGCGCTGTTCTCCCACTAAAGTTATAGATATTCGTAATCTCTCCAAATCCATCCCAAGAATAGATCGCTGTAGATCTATATGTGCACTGTGAAAATTCCAAGTTCTATCGTTACCTTACTTGTCGGCATCTTTGTCACTTTGGCTAGCCTTTGGTATGGCCAAAACCACGGATTGTTGCCTGTGGCGGCTTCTGAAGAAGCTGAGCAGGTTGATGAGCTGTTCAATTTGATGATGACCATCGGTTTTGGTCTGTTTTTGCTGGTAGAGGGCGCGCTGGTATATTCCGCGATTCGCTTTCGCCGTAAAGATGGAGATGAAGGCGACGGCGAGCATCTTGAAGGCAACATCCCACTAGAGATTGTATGGACGGCTATTCCAGCAGTGGTTGTGCTCGGTATCTCTATCTATAGCTTTGAGATTTACACCCGCATGGGTGGCCTAGAGCTGATGAATCACGATATGGGTGGACCGGGTAAAACGGTTGAGGTAGCCTACGCGAGCGATGCGGTAACGGGTGGCTCTACGAGTGCGCTGGGCGAACTGCCTGTTGATGGTGCACTCAGTGACGCTGGCCTAGGCATTTCGCCAACAGCGATAGATGAAGGGCTCTCTGTAGATATTCAGGGATTGCAGTACGCTTTTATCTTCAACTATCCCAACGGCATTGTAGATGGTGAGCTGCACGTGCCCGTCGGTCGGCCAGTGCGGCTAAACTTGAACGCGCAGGACGTGCTTCATGCGTTTTGGCTGCCTGAGTTTCGCATTAAGCAAGACATGATCCCAGGGCAAGAGACCAAACTGGTAATTAATGCCACGCGCGAAGGGACTTATCCTGTTGTGTGTGCGGAGCTGTGTGGTCCTTACCACGGTGGAATGCGCACTCAGCTGATTGTGCATTCGCCAGAAGGTTACGAAGCTTGGGTCGCTGAAAGAATCGCTGCTTTAGATAATGGCGAAGCGATCGCAGGTCTACCAACACCGCCAGCTGATCGCAGCGCTGCTGAGTATCTAGAGCCTTTTATTGAGCCATTGCAGCTGGCAGCTCTGAGCCCTGACGATGTAGCTGAGTTACAGGTTCATACACAGATGCAGCACGAACACCACCACGCTAAGTAAGGCCTTGCAGGCCTCAGCTGTTTTGTTTCACGAACGAGAACCAACAGCAAACAACAGATTTTTTCTCAATAGATTTTCTTGATAGGACGTAACGACAAAGGCGGGTAATGACAACAACTACAGAACCAAAAGCACCCACCCCGAATGAGCCCAAAATGCTTTTGGGCAACGAGCGCAAGTGGACGGACTACTTTACTTTTTGCACAGATCACAAGGTGATTGGGATTCAATACCTGGTTACGGCATTCTTCTTCTATATGGTGGGAGGCGCACTGGCAACAGTGATGCGCACTGAGCTAGCAACGCCAGCACCCGACATTGTGACGCCGGATGTGTACAACGGATTGCTGACGCTGCACGGCACAGTCATGTTGTTCTTGTGGATTGTGCCTGCGGGTGCGGGCTTGGCGAATTACCTGATCCCGCTGATGATTGGCGCGAGGGATATGGCCTTCCCGAGGCTGAATGCGATCGCCTTTTGGATGATTCCCCCTTCTGGATTAATGCTTATCGGCAGCTTTTTCTTTGAGCCTCCGACTGCGGGTTGGACGTCCTATCCACCGCTAAGCCTTACAACTGGCGCACTGGGTGAAGGCATTTGGATCTTGAGCATTTTGGTTGGTGGAACGGCCTCTATCTTGGGTGGACTGAACTTCTTAGTCACTATCCTCAAGATGCGCGTGCCCAGTATGCCGCTCACCAAGATGCCTTTGTTCTGCTGGGCGATGATTGCCACCTCCTTGCTGATTCTCATCAGTACGCCAGTGTTGGCCGGTGCGTTGATTCTGTTAGCGTTTGATTTACTTGCAGGGACAGCATTCTTCAATCCTACGGGCGGCGGCAATCCAGTTGTGTATCAGCACATGTTCTGGTTCTACTCTCACCCGGCGGTTTATATCTTTGTGTTGCCTTTGTTTGGGGCGATTAGTGAGGTGATTTCGGTGCATGCGCGTAAGCCGATTTTTGG
>ERZ1740070.784-NODE-784-length-20957-cov-11.785092_pt1 | contig 20957 bp, 18 predicted proteins | sample MGYA00581734_ERZ1740070 | MGnify/ENA primary metagenome ERZ1740070 (study PRJEB43018, sample SAMN04849744) | marine metagenome | isolation source: floating plastic debris | place: Pacific Ocean | collected 2008-09-01 | study: EMG produced TPA metagenomics...
AGATTTGCAGACGCTACAGATTCAGCAAAAGGGGCTAACCCTACATCGTCCTGAGGTGGCAGCCCCCATTTGGGTAAAGGGCGATGCTGATAAATTGAAGCAGGTATTGCTCAATATTGTTTACAACGCGGTCAAGTTTACTGAAACTGGCGGTATCACGACCAAAATCGAAGTGACACACGAGGCGGATAGCAGCGATGCGACGGCGGCCATCCCGGCACCTCGGGTGAGTGTGACCATTTGCGACACCGGTATTGGTATTGATCCCAAGGATCAGCAAAAGCTGTTTCATCCGTTTGTCATGGTGGACGGCAGCCATACGCGCAGCTACGAGGGAACCGGACTGGGGCTAGCGATTTCCAAGAACTTTATGAAACTGATGGGGGGCAGCATCAGTCTCTACAGCGAAGGTGTCAATCAGGGCACGGCGGTCACCCTGAGCCTGCCGCTATTGGCTAACCAGGCGGAGCCCGCCGAGGATGGCAAGACCGGAGCCGCTGAGCAGGTGCTGGTGGGTCAGCAGTCTGAGGGGTAGGCTGGTTTGGCGGCTAGGTCCGTCTGTGTGGGATAGCTGGGCTTGGGCTTACTTCTACCGATACTGGGGACTTACCCATGCCCCTGTCTGGTTTAGGGATTGGGAGAGGGCCTCTAAAACTGCCACTAGATTGGTGCCAATCATCCCTGAGGTGCAGGTCGGTGGGTTGGTAAGGACGCTGTGGACAAATTGATTGCACATGGTGGCCAGGGGTTCTTGAGCGGGGACCTGCAGGGCCACTGTATCGAGACCCTGGGGTCGAAACCCATCCGGGGTTAGCTGGCCCGTTTGCAAAACGAGGGGGGTAGCGGACTGCATTTCATCAAAGATGAGACTGCCGCGATCGCACACTACAGACAGCTGTCGCTGTTTGTGGGGATTGGCCCAGCAGAGATGCAGGCTAGCCTCAAACCCGCTGCCATAGTGGAGACGGCACCAAACCACATCGGCTAGGGGCCGGGCAAGGGGACCGGCCCCTAGCCAGCTAAGCCCCTGGGCCTGGACCCGAGTAGGGCTATCCCCCAGCCAGTAGTTAAAAATGGCAAGGTCGTGGATGGCAAGATCCCACAGGGCATCGACGTCCTGACGGACCGGCCCGAGGTTAGTACGGGCGGCGTAGCCATAGCGCGGTGGGCCTAGCCGCCCCAGATGGGCCTTGCCCTGGATGACGGCGGGATGAAACAGATAGGTATGGTCCACAAACAGCTGCCGGTGCTGCTGTTGGGCCAGCTGACAGAGGCCAGCGGCGCTGGTGGCGCTGAGGGTCAGGGGTTTTTCACACAGGACGTGCAGCTGGCGCTGGAGGGCGGCGGTGACGATGGCCTGGTGGGTGGCAGCCGGTGTAGCGATCGCCACCGCGTCTAACCCGTCCAGCGCCAGGGCCGCTTCCCAGCTATCTAGCAGCGCCACTGGTGGATCGAGCTGATCTAGACCAAAGGTGGCGGCGGTGGCGGTCAATCGCTCCATCAGCGGCTCCACAACAGCCCGCACCTGGATCTGGGGATGGGCCAAAAAATTCCGTAGCAGGTGGGTGCCCCACCGCCCCACCCCCATCAGTGCCAGTTGAATTTGCCCCATATTTGCCCTATTTACTCCTGGCTGTCGCCGTCGGGCCGGCTGATACCGGCACCGCAATCAGAGGCTGCAGCTGCTGATAGGCTAGCTGGGCTGCCTGCTGTTCCGCCTGTTTGATCGAAGGGCCTTTACCCTCCCCCCAGAGTTTGCCCTGATAGTGGACCTGGGCATAAAACCGTTCTGGATCGCCGTGGCGATGGCTGATCTCGCTGACGGTGTAGGTGGGTAGCTGTTTGCTGTGGGCCTGGGTCAGCTCCTGGAGGGCGGCTTTGTAGTTTTGGCGGGCGGGATCGTTTTTGATGGTTTGGGTGAGCCGCCCAAAGCGAACATCAAGCCAGGGACGAATCAGGCTGAGGTCGCGGGTGCTCAAGTACAGCGCCCCCAGCACCGCTTCAAAGGCATCGGCCAGCCGTGACCCCTGGCCCGCGCGGTCGCCAGCGGCGCTGGCGGATATCTGCAGGTATCGACCAAAGTCGTAGTCCTGGGCCAACGCTGCTAGGGTGCGATCGCTGACTAGCTGCGATCGCACCGCCGCCATTTCCCCCACCGACATATGGGGGTGGGTCTCATGCAAAAACTCAGCCGCCGCCAGTCGCAGGGCCGCATCTCCCAAAAATTCCAGCACCTCATTGTTGTGCTCTGCGGAGCTAGAAATATCCACCAGTGCCTGGTCTAGCAGCTCCCACTGCACAGCCGTACTGTCGGCCAGCCCTAGCCGAGCCGTCAGCTCGGCTAGGGCCTGCTTGCGTCGAGGATTTTGCCCTATGGTCAACGGCTTACTGCCCACGTCCCTCTGGTTATTCAACTGACTACCCATGCTAAAAAAATGGAAAGAGTTAGCCGTAAGCCGGGTTCTGTTCTAGCCAATGCCAGCTGACATTAGCAGGCGGTTATCTATCTGGGACGACTGTTACCAGTCGCCTCTAGCGGTACACCAAAAGCGGGGTTGGAAAAAGGTCAACCATACCCCCTGCGACCTTGCTCCTAGCCGGGGTTTACCGAGCCAGCACCTCTCGATACTGCTGGTGCGCTCTTACCGCACCCTTGCACCCTTACCTGTAATAGAGCGATGCCCTAGGCATAACCCTACCCATCGGCGGTATGTTTCTGTGGCACTATCCTCACGGTCACCCGCACTGGGCGTTACCCAGCAAGCCTGACCTTTCAGGAGCCCGGACTTTCCTCAAACCAGGTTAAACCCGGTTTGCAACCGCAGCACCAACTCTTTCCGACTACCTATAATATCGCGATGTTACGAGAAACCAACAAGACCCACGACCCAAAAAAAGGGCAACCCCAAGGGCCGCCCTTTTTAATCCTTTTGTTAGCTAATTAGAACATTAGCCCCAAGCCCGACGACCCCATCCTTAGGATGCCGTTATCAGCTCTGCTGGTGCCACAGCCAGATCATGGGTGACACAGGCCATTGCCATCATGCGAATGTGATGATTGCAAAAGTATTTGCTGATGACGTGGAGCGATAGATGTTTTGCTCCAGATATGTATCCTAGACATTGGGGTGCGCCGCACAGACATTTAAACGGGGTACTCATGGACCACTCCGTACTGGGATAAAAGAAACTAAGTTCCTCCCCAGGGGCGATGTCACGAATCGCTCTGAGTTCAAAATTGAGGGTATCCAAAATAATGTTTGGATCGCAGCTATGGTTTAAATAAGCCATGTATTTAAACTCTTCAATGTTCTGGGCCTGGCCCACCTGAACACTAGAAAATGTGGCCTCTGTGATGTAGTGATAGTTTTCGATTTTGTGAAATACTTGGCCGGCACTGATGGCTTTAGTGACCGTCAACCGTTGGCCTTTGCCATCATGACTTGCTTTAACTTCCAACACTTTAGATACTCCATGGGTCAATAAATTGGACGGCACCAGCCGTCGCCCGTTGCCTGGGAAAAGACAGCGGTTTAGACAATGATTTTTTGTAGTGTTTAATACTACAAAACGGATGCCCTTAAGCCATGACTAACTGTAATGGTCGTAGCTCAAGCTCTTTTTGGGCATTGGAGAAAAAGGCTGTTTGTACCTGGGAAAATAGGGCAAACCCCCTTCCGGCCAGATCAACCACCTGCTCTTCAGATAGCCGAGAATAGGCAACTACCCGGTTTAGCGCATCTAGCGCATCGGCGGCATGTTCTACCTCTATACCTGTGGTGGTCTCGGTACCGTGAATAACAATCCAGTACCAGGGACTGACGGTACCCTCGGCAAAAGCAACCTTGCTGCGCCGGATAAAATCACCAAAGGCCGTGTGTCGCTGCTCGGTAAAAAGAACAGAATTGATGATGCTACATTCATTCTCACCAATGGTTTCTGCGGCGGCGTGAAAACCCATGGCCCTAACAAGGCTGGCCAGGTCGTCAGATGTGGCCCCATAGCCGGTTTCAACCATAGCAAGTACCTCCGATAGCCAACCTTCGGGCGAGCTGAGCCTGGCTACATCAATTGCCGATAGTCCTGCATATTCAGCCAGTTTATCTAAAAGAGCGTAGGACAGGGTCCGGTGGGATACCCCCGTTCTCGGATCGTAAAACTCTTCTATGGAGGCGGTAAAGACCTTGGCTGCCACGTCCATAGAACGTTCAGCATGGGCTGAAAACGGGCTGTTGGAATCGTTAAAAAATGAGCTACACCCAATGGCGCTGCACAATTGTGGCACTAGCGCGCTGTAGGCACGGGCATAGTGTACAAAGCGTTGCATAAACCGATACGTATCTATGGGGCTCGCCAAAGAGGCCCGGCAGGCTGACTCCATGACAGCATTAAGCTCGGCAGAGTCTAACTGCGTTTGAAAATTCTCTAATGTAATCACGTTTAGTCTCAGCTATGGGAGGGGACAAAAAATAACAAGTAGCTCAAACTACAGGAAACAAAATCACATCAAGGCTGTCAGTACAGACGCCGACAGCATCAGTTGCCTTTAAGGATCTCTCAATCATTAACTTTTTTTGATGTGTTTTTGTTGAGTACATTATGCACAAAAATTAATGAGTCTCAATGTGTTCTGTAATGTTTTATCAATAGTTATAAGGATGGATATTACATTAAAGAGCCGCTCCAAAATGCTCTAATCCCTTGAGGACAGAATGGTAGAGACCATTTTTACTACGTAAATTTAATGAGCTATCTCAGCTAATTCTCTACTTAAGTCTAGTGTTTTTATACTGGGTGTTTTGGGTGGTCATATTTTTGGCGGCGGCTAAGCAACCAAAAATATGACGAAATTATCATTTTTAACATGTTTGACAGATGATGGAAAATATGAGGAAAGGAGAACGTGGACACTGTTTTATCACTACATTCGTTGCGTTACTGGGGGCTACACTGAAATTCTTAGGACTATCAAACACTAAAACCTCATGGCGTAGTCAAACGCCCTGAACAATCCTTGGACTGCCATAGCAAAATATTCCAGCAGTCTTATGTCATTGGCCCCCAGCCGCGTCGTTTATTTATGGCTCCCTATTTATCGATATCGTGAAAACTATTTTGGTGATTGAGGATGATGAGAACTTAAGTGAAACGCTTCAACTTTATATTGAGAGAGAACGGTGGCGGTGTCTGCTTGCCCATAGCGCAGAAGTAGGCATCTCTCAGATTGAAAGCTGCCACCCTGATCTCATCGTGCTAGATGTGATGCTACCGGACTCGAATGGGTTTGAGGTTTGTCAGCAGCTACGGCAGATGGAATGCTTTGTCCCTATTTTGATGTTGACCGCACGCGGGGAAGAGCGCGATCGCATTCGCGGCCTTTCTGTCGGGGCAGACGACTATCTCATTAAACCCTTCAGCGCTAAGGAGCTGATTGCTCGGTTGGGGGCATTACTAAGACGCTCTTACAGTGCGGGATATCGAGATATTAGTCACCGTAGCGGTTTGACAATTGAGGGGGGTCGCCGGCTGGCTTTTCTCAACGGTGAGCCGCTTGACCTGCGTGGAAAAGAGTTCGATTTGCTCAGCCAGCTAGCTGCGGTGCCAGGGCGCGCTTACTCCCGAGAAGAGCTGCTAGAGCGGATATGGGGCTATGGCTACGATGGTGATACTCGCATCGTGGATGTGTATATCCGCAAGCTGCGGGCTAAGGTTGAAGTAGATGCTTCTCGACCGGATTATATCCAGACCGTATGGGGCGTTGGCTATCGGTTCAAATCCCTATCAACATGATGCGAATGGTGAAATGGCACAGCGTTTCTACTCGCCTAAGTCTCATTTTGCTAGGCCTCACAGCAGGCAGTTTGCTGGGATTGGGTCTGGTTCTAGATATCTCGCTCAAACGCTACTTCGTCAAGGACGCCAAAATGCGGCTCACGCGAAGTGCCGATGTTTTTCGCGAGGCTGCCTCTTTGACCTGGGACAGTCCTGAAATGCTGCAGCACCTGAGTAGCTTAACCGCCAAAGAAGGGATGCTGCAGACCGTTATTTTTGATGCGAATGGTCAAGAGCGGATACGAGGTGAGGATTTCCACGGGGCAGGTGTGGTGGAATTGCCCGCTGGTTTGATTCGAAACACGCTGACCAATGGCCCCCAATCTGGGCAGTTCCGAGTGCCAGATTCTACTTACCCATGGTGGCTGTATGCGACCGCGCCAGTCTATTTAGAAGAGGGTGTTCAGCCCATCGGTGCGATCTATCTGGCGATGCCGCTGCGTCAGCCTAGAGCCTTTGCACAGCAGGTAAATAATAGAGTCATTACTATCGCAGTGGTGGCGACGGGTGTCAGTGCGATCGCGGTCCTTTTTCTCTCACGCAGCATTACCCATCCGCTATTTCTGCTGCGCAAGCAAGCCATGAGGCTGCGGGCCGGAGACTACAGCGCCCGGTCGCAGATTAGCGGGAAAGACGAGCTGGCTGAGCTGGGTACATTGCTCAACGACATGGCCGCTCGACTGTCGCAGACGCTGCGATCGCTTCAGGAGCAAGAAGCGGCGAGACGAGAACTGGTTGCTAATGTCTCTCACGATTTACGAACACCGCTGGCGAGTTTGAGACTGGAAATAGAGGCTGTGTTAGACGGTGTGGTTGTGGGCGCTCAGGCCCAAGAATATCTACAGCGAGCCAGCCGTGAAACGGATTTCTTAACCAAGCTGGTCGAACAGCTTTTGTTCCTGGCAGAAGCCGATGCTGGCACCTTACAGATGGAGTCTCAGGCCGTGTCAGCGGTTGCGATCGCACAAGAGTGTCTCTCGCGAATAGAGCCGACGGCGGCACGCGCCAACACTCCACTGCACTTGAATGCGGCTGAGAATCTACCAAAAGTTTGGGTTGATCCGGCCTTGATTGGAGCTGTGGTCCTAAACTTACTGGACAACGCCGTAAAGTATGCGCCTTCCGCTGAGGGCATTGTTGTCGAAGTGAGACCGCCAATAACCTACGAGGGTACGGCCTATATTTCACTGGTGGTCCGTGACTATGGGCCAGGTATGGAGCCTGCTGTACTAGAGCAGGTGACAAAACGGTTTTATCGAGCCAGCAAGGCTCGACCCAAGGGGGGCTTGGGGTTGGGAATGGCAATCGCCCATCAGGTCTGCAAGATGCAAAACGCCCTGTTACAGACTGAAAGCATACCCGCTCAAGGAACAAGCATCACCATACTTTTGCCGGTCTATATCATCCCAAAGAAGGATCAAAATCTCTAACGATCTATGTCCAAAGGGAGATAAAGCGGGATTTTTCTGATAGATGCGGTCTGAGTTCACATTTTTTTAATATTTGTACTCAACCATATTTGAGTACAGGCGTTGGGCCGAAGTTTGTAAAAGACACACAGGTATTCCCATGAATCTCTCATTTCTTTGGCAGCTAAAGGTAGCTGTAGCAAGTCAGTGTATCCCTTAAATCAGAAACGACAACTATTTTTAGTCATTTCTCAATCACTTGATCTTGGAGAACTCTATGAAATTTTCAACCCTGCCCCGACTTCATCGCAAATTTGCGAGCTTTGCAGCCGTTTTACTTATCGTGCCAATCGGAGTCGCATGCGGCAGCGATGTTCCTGAAACCGTTGCCGAAACGCCCGCAGAAGAACCGACCTCCAGCGAAGACACTGCCGCTGATGCGACATCAGAGACTATCGTAGATGTTGCCGTCGCTAACGGTTCCTTTGATACCCTGGTCACAGCCGTACAGGCGGCTGACCTGGTAGAGACCCTGAGCTCAGAAGGTCCGTACACTGTTTTCGCACCCACTGATGAAGCGTTTGCCGCCCTGCCGGAAGGCGTGCTAGACCAGCTGCTGTTGCCTGAAAACAAGGATACGCTGACTCAGATTTTGACCTACCATGTTATCTCTGCTGAAGTGCCTTCTAGTGCAGTAGAAACAGGTGCAGTCCCCTCGGTTGCGGGCGAAGAGCTGAACGTTGTTGCCGATGAAAGCGGCGTCACTGTCAACGATGCCACAGTCGTGGCGGCTGATGTGATGGCAAGTAACGGTATTATTCATGTGATTGATGCGGTACTGCTACCTCCCTCCCTTGATCTGTCTTCACTCTAGACTTGTACGGTGAACCATCCTAGCGTTTGGGCCCTAGCATTTGGGCTCAAACGCTAGGCTCAGAAAAGTGAGGCCCCAGATGAACGATGTCCGTAAGCTGTCAATAGTCACATACCTACTCCCATCCATTGCCCTTCTAAGTCTGGTGGTATCGTGCGCTCAAGATACTCGTTCCTCCGAGGAGCCCTTCGAGACGGTCAAAGTATCTTCTACAGCAGGATCAGGCGATGTTTCTCAATGTCGGCGGCTTACCGATTTTGACACATCAGACTCGAACGATGGCTGGACTGTTGTGAACGATAACATCATGGGCGGACAGTCCCTTGGCGGTCCAGTTTTTGACAATTCCGTGATGGCGTTCTCAGGCTATATCAACACCAACGGCGGCGGATTCTCTTCTGTTCGAAAAGCGCTTGAGCCTAATATGCTTGAACCCTACAGCAAGGTTGTTTTGCGGCTCAAACCCGACGGACGTGCCTACAGGCTAATTCTGGAAGACAATCTGGAAACACGCTCAGCACCAACGGTTCATCGTCAAAATATTGAGTTTGGCTCAGCGGGTGAATGGCAGACTGTTTCTGTCTCTTTTGACCAGCTTCAGCCTTCAGTCTTTGGCGATCCTGTCGAGGCTCCGCGCTTTCGGCAAGACCTTGCCACTCGGCTCGGTTTGATGCTTAACGATGTTGGTGATGGGCCTTTTCAACTTGAGGTTGATTGGATTGATGTTTGCCGGTAAGACCTATTGCTGACAAATTACTGGCAAATTCTGAAAATCAAATCTAGCGAAAATGCTACGGAGGTATTTTCCTTGCAAACCATGATCGTTAATGATCAAAGTAATCAGGTGCTGTTCGAAGAGAACAGATTCACGTCTTGGGTTTCATACTTTTTTTAATAACTGTCATCTAAAATTCTACGGGAGAAAGACAGGGAATTAAAGACATTCAGATGCTTCTCGATGCGGTCATTTTCTCAGCTAGCGGCGACGATTTTTTCGTTCAAAATCATCAAGGAAATTTCGATTAATTATTTTGTCTCACGATCTTTCGACTTTGTATTATCACCATAATTTTTTATACGTTCTTTTTTTCACAATGCTCTAATTCTTTACTAGTATGTCTAATCCTTCTGTGCCGAGTGTTAATACCACCAGAAGTTCAGCAGAAAATCAGGAGATAAATCGAAAACCCTCGGCGTGGTGGCTACTGTTAGTCGCAGCGCTAGCGACGGGTGGTTTGTTGCTGTGGTTTGCGCTGAGGGGCCGTTCATCTTCAGAGCCGTCTGAGCCGCAGGCTATCTCGGTGGAGCTACAGAGGTTGGAAGAAACTACGGTTGAGGATAGTTCTGAATTTGTCGGTCAGCTAGAAGCGCAGCAGGGCACCGTTTTACAAGCCGAGACCGAAGGACGGGTGACTCAGATTTTTGTCTCGTCCGGAGATCGAGTTGAGGTAGGTGACCCGATTGTGCAGCTCAGCCCGGATCGGTCTCAGGCAGAATATCGCGGGGCGCTGGCTGATGTGCGGGTTGCTCAGGCTGGGCAAAGTAGTGCGATCGCACAGTTTGAAGTTGCCCAGGCCGACAGAATTAGCGCTGAGGCTGAGGTCTCACTACAGCTAAAAGAAATAGAACGGACGGGTATGCTCGTCTCTCGCGGCGCGCTAGAGCAGCAGCAGCTAGATAGGGTGGAGCGAGACATCGAATCCGCTCGTGCTAACCTGAACGCGGCTGTTAAGAGAGTAGAGGCGGCCCAGGCCCAGATCAACCAAACCGAAGCGGATGTCGAACGCTCGCAAGCCGACGCGAACGCCATTCAAGCAGATTTAAGCGATACGTTAGTCGCTGCGCCAATTGCGGGTCAGGTGGGAGAGCTGTCGATGAAGCTAGGCGATTATGTCACACCCAGCGTAGCGCTAACTAGCATTGTTCAAAACGATACGCTTGACTTGGAGATGGCTATTCCGATCGAGCGACGCGGCGATCTGCGACTGGGGATGCCTGTGGAGCTGTTGGGCGTCGATGGACAGCAGGAGACAGCCGGCAGCCTGAGCTTTATTTCTCCTAGAACTAGAGAAAGCAGTCAGCTTGTACAGGCTGAGGCCACCTTTAGCAACTCGGAAGGGCAGCTGCAGGATGCGCAGCGGATGCGATCGCGAATTATCTGGTCTACTCGCTCGGGGATACTCGTACCGACAGATGCTATCTCTCGGGTGGGCGGCGCTACGTTTGTATTTATTGCCGTGCCGGGTGAGGCCACTGGATCTGGCAAAACGCCACTGATTGCAAAGCAGCGCAGCGTGACGCTAGGGGCGATCCAAGACAATCAGTATCAGGTGGAAGCAGGGCTAGAGCCCGGTGAGCGAATTGTGGTCTCTGGCATTTTGAACGTGTCCGATGGCGTGACGATCACGACGGTGGCTAAGCCTGAAGGCGATAACAGAACCAGAGATAAGGCAGCCAAATAAATCAAGTGATGGAGCCGATTCCGTGGCTTTGAATACCCATACTGTTGTTTATTGCGATCGCAATGGCTGACTTCTTTATCAAGCGCCCTGTTTTTACCATTGTCACAGCGCTGATCATTTTACTGATTGGCGGCATCAGCGTTCCGACGCTGCCAATCGCACAGTTTCCCGACATTGCGCCTAAGCAGGTCAACGTAACGGCCAACTATAGTGGAGCGTCGGCCACAGCCGTAGAAAATGGCGTCACCTCACTGATCGAGCGAGAGATTAACGGTGTACAGGGGATGCGCTACGTATCTTCTTCTAGCAGCAACAGCGGGACTAGCTCTATCTCAATCACCTTTGATGCTAGCCGCGATCAGGACATTGCCGCTGTCGATATCCAAAACAGAGTCTCTGTTGCTGAAACGCGGCTGCCCGAAGAGGTGACCCGCACCGGCATCACCATTGCTAAGCAGTCCGGCAGCATTCTGCTCGGCTTTGGGCTGTTCTCGGAAGAAGATGAATACGACAGCACTTTTTTAAGCAACTACGCAGACCTCTACCTGGTCGACGCCCTGAAGCGAATCGACGGTGTAGAAGATGCTCAAATCTTTGGAGAGCGTCGCTATGCAATGCGGCTGTGGCTCGATCCTGACAGATTAGCGAGCCGTGGGCTCACCAGTGAGGACGTTTCTACAGCCATTCGCCAACAGAATATTCAAGTAGCAGCGGGTCGGCTGGGCCAGCAGCCTGCCGAAGAGAACCAGCAGTACCAAATTGATTTAGAGGCCATTAGTCGCCTGGAGAATGTTTCTGAGTTTGAAAACATTACGGTCGCGACCGACGAAGATGGTTCTTTAGTCAAGGTACGCGATGTGGGCAGAGTGGAGCTGGGCGCACAGGACTATAGTTCGTTCTTGCGCTACAACGGCAAAGACGGATCCGGCGTAGGTATCTATCAAGTCCCAGGCAGCAACGCACTCGACGTTTCCAAAAATGTCAGAGCCGAGATGAAGCGGCTCTCAGAACAGTTTCCCCCCGGAATGACCTACGCTGTCGGTTTCGATACCACTGAATACGTTAATGCATCTTTATCCCAGGTCTTTTGGGCACTGATTCAAGCCATTGGCCTGGTTATCCTGGTTATCTTCGTTTTTCTGCAAGATTGGCGAACAGCCGTCGTTCCAGCCATATCGATTCCGGTCTCACTCATCGGGACGTTTGCTTTTGTTAACGTTTTTGGCTTTTCCATCAACAGTTTGACGCTGTTTGGGTTGATTTTGGCGACGGGGATCGTGGTGGACGATGCGATCGTGGTGGTAGAAGATGTCACCGCTAAAATTCAATCAAAAAGTATGAAGCCGCGCCGCGCTGCCATCGTCGCGATGCGTGAGCTGACGGGTGCCGTGATTGCCACATCTTTAGTGCTGATGGCAGTGTTTGTGCCCGTGGCCTTTTTCCCCGGAACCACGGGGGCACTTTACCGGCAGTTTGCGCTAACAATTGCGTTCGCCGTTGCTATCTCCACCTTTAATGCTATTACGCTCACTCCGATGCTATGCGGTCTGCTGCTTCGCCGTGAAAAAAATACCGATGGCTGGCTCGGTAAAGTCTTTGATAAGTTCAATCAGGGGCTGACCTGGCTCGAGAATCGCTATGAGCAGTCGCTTCAGTGGCTGACGGGCGTAAAATACTGGGTAATCGGCTGCTTTGTTGTCCTTTTGTTCGCGACGGCATGGCTCTACACAGCCGTGCCTTCAGCCTTTCTGCCCGAAGAAGATCAGGGTGAATTCACAACCATTGTGCAGGGACCAGAGGGCGTTTCACTCACCTACACTAGCGACGTCATGTCTCAAGCAGAAGAGATTCTGCTGGCCCAGCCTGAGATTCGCACAACGTTTGCGATTGGTGGCTTTAGCTTTAGCGGCAGCGCGGCTAACAGCGGCGTGATCTTTGTAACGCTGACGCCCTGGGGAGATCGCGATCGCACCGCGATGAAGCTAGTTAGTGACCTCGAAGGAGAGTTAGGAAGCCTTACCGACGCGCGCATTTTCCCGGTTAATCCGCCCGCTCTCCAGGGTCTCGGCTCTTTTGGCGGCTTCACTTTTCAGCTGCAAGACCGACAGGGCGACTTGGAGCTCGACCAGTTCGTAGGCTACAAGGAAGAGCTCATCAGCGCGGCCAATCAGCATCCCAAACTGCAACAGGTGTTTAGTACCTACGCAGCCAGTACGCCTAAGATCGAAATTGAAGTCGATAGAGAAAGAGCTTCGTCTTTACAGGTTTCTCCCGACCAAATATTTTCTGCTTTGCAGTCCTACATGGGAGCCCAGTTTGTTAACGAATTCAATCTGGGCAGACGGACATACCGGGTCTATATTCAAGCCGACAGGCAATTTAGAGCTAAGCCAGAAGATATCAACCAAATCTACGTTCGTTCCGATTTGGGCGAGATGATTCCGCTTGGCAATCTAGTTACTCTAACACCGGCTATTGGTGCACAAACGATCAATCACTACAATCTCTTCCGCTCGATTGAGATTACAGGCTCACCAGCTGAAGGCGCTAGCTCTGGGGAGGCACTGACGGCGATGGAAGACGTTGCGGCAGAGGTCCTGCCACCCAGCCTAGGCTACGAATGGTCCGGGGCTTCTTTAGAAGAGAAAACCTCAGGCGGGCAGGCACCCTTTATCTTTGGCTTTGGCCTAGTGCTTGTTTTTCTGGTCCTTGCTGCCCAGTATGAGAGCTTCACCGATCCGACCATTATCATGCTATCTGTACCGTTGGCCGTCATGGGTGCCCTGATGGCGCAGTCTTTGCGAGGTCTGTCAAACGACGTGTATTGCCAAATCGGTCTTGTGATGCTGATTGGTCTTTCTAGCAAAAACGCTATTTTGATTGTGGAATTTGCTAACCAAAAGCGAGAAGAAGACGGGGTCTCACTCACCCAGGCAGCGCTGGCGGCGGCTAAGCAGCGAATGCGGCCTATTATCATGACGGCGATATCTACGCTGAGCAGCATCTTTCCGCTGGTAATTGCGTCCGGTGCTGGCGCGGGGAGCCGTCAGTCTCTGGGCACAGCCGTGTTTGGCGGCATGTTGATCGCGACCTTTTTGAGTTTGTTTGTCGTCCCAATTCTTTACATGGTGATTAAGCCCATCGTGGCAGATTTGATGCCCGATAGGGAGGATGACGACGATCGTTTGCCCCCCGGCAACCAAATGATGCATGGTGGCCGCCGCAAGCATCAACATGACCCATTAGATACTCAGCTAGCGGGTCAGAGGAATAGCTAACCAGTCGGCAAATAGAAACTGCCAGGACTGCAAAAGGAGATATCCAGGACCCCAACAGCTACCGAGATCATTGGTAGCGAATTTAAGGCAAAAGTCGTGTTGGAGATCGTCAACAGGCCCATTTAGCGTTTGGAGGCAAAGGTGTTGGGAATGGTCCGAGCGCATAGCCGAATTAGAACGGAGGGTGGGTCGGCTTGCTGTGTTAGGGATACAAGCTGTCTTACCAGTGTGGTGCTACTAACAAAAGAACCGCTGGGTTAGATTCCCAACGGCTTAGACGCATTACTGATTTCGATTCGGCAAGATAGCAGCAGCGCTGCTGGTTGAGGATTATTGCAAATGGGGCAAAAGCCCGGATCGTTCCAGTACAAGCTTTACCTGTTCATTCATTCCTTTAGCAACAATCTTGGCACCCTCTCTGTGGGACTGGAGGACGCCCTGCCAAAATACAGATGCCGTGGCAGGATCAATAAACTTGGTTCGTGCCATATCAATGGTGAGTGTGACCCCTGGGCGGATCTTTTGTTTTAGATCTTGCTCAAAAAACGGTGAAATAGTTGCGTCTACGCGATTGGGTAGGTGAATCGTTGTGTGTGAGGGTGCCGAATGTGGGATCATTTGTAGCTAATAATACTCAGTACGTTACTACCGTAGGCGACAAATATGGTGATTGCGTGGGTCTTTTTACGGAAGTAAGTCTTTTTTAATCAGGTTTTCATAGTCATTTTGCAGACTTTTTAGAATTGACGTGTTTCAGATATTACGTAGATGTTATTAGGTATAGAAAAGCATGTTTCAGGATTGATGGATCTGACTAGATTTTTAAGCGTACTCATAATGAGTTTGAGTTAATATAGAAGTCTGAGTTGGAGGTTTTCCATGGAGCAGCTTTCTCACACTTGGTCCCATGGGGTCGTAATTGATGATGGCGTAATGGCGAGCCTATTGGCTAGCTTTGGGACCGGCCTAGGGGCAGTGCCAGTGCTGTTTACGTCACGGCTCAGCGACCGTTGGAAGACCCTGTTTTTAAGTGTCGGTAGTGGCGTAATGCTGGCGGCAGCTGCGTTTTCGCTCTTGATTCCGGCTTTAGCGCTGGTCGGTCAATCGCCTGACTATGGCCTGGGGGCAGTGGTCGCCGCTGCTGTTGGCGGAGCTGCACTCTTTTACGGATTGGGACGTCTGCTGCCAGGACCAGGGCTGGAGCAGCAGCCCCGGTCCTGGCTATTTGTCTTGGCGATCGCATTGCATCATTTCCCGGAGGGGCTGGCGGTGGGGGTAGGGACTGAGTCAGCCCACGACCCCAGTATTGCCGTTGGTGTGGCATTGCAAAATTTACCAGAGGGGCTGATGGTTGCCACGGCGCTGCGGCAGCTGGGCTACGGTGCGATCGCGGCCCTGGGCTGGGCGACGGTTTCTGGCTGGCTAGAGCCCCTGGGTGGTTTTGTTGGGGTTACCCTGGTGGGTCTAAATACCGCCGTTGCTCCCATGGGTATGGCGTTGGCGGCCGGTGCCATGCTGTATGTAGTCTGGCATGAGGTGCTGCCGGATCTAAACCTCAAAGCAAACAGTGGGGCCACGGCGGGTTTGGTGGGGGGAGTGATGGCCATGGGAATGGTGGAGCAGCTTTTAGGATAGAGAGCGGAAAATGCAGCACCCTGATGCGCGATCAGCCGCCCTGGAGTTTGTTTTCTAGCTCGGCAATTCTGGCCTGGAGCGGGGCGGTGGCCGCATCGATTTTTGTTTTGAGGTCATCCTCGGAGTAGCGTATGGGAATATGCTGGGGACAGTTTTGGCTAAAGGCCTCGATGGTAAACAGCACAGCCCGTTCAATTTTGGCCGGATAGCCCGGCAGACGCAGCTGTTCTATCAGTGCTGGGTCATCTTCGACATAGCGCGCCCGCCCCCAGAGTTTAAAGCGGCGGCGGTGGCGGTAGTCCATCAAAAAGAGAAACGCCCGGTCATTTTCAGACAGGTTGCCCACGGTGATGTACTGTACGTTGCCAGAAAAGTCGGCGAAGCCAATGGTTTTGTTGTCTAGTACTTTAAGAAAGCCGGGTGGGCCGCCGCGAAACTGGATATAGGGATAGCCGTTGGAGCTGACGGTGCCCAAATAGCTGCCATCCATTTGGGCGATAAAGTCGGCTAGCTCTGGGGTAATGGTGTCGTTGGCAGGGGCCTTGGCGGTATAGCGTTCGTAGGTTTCCCGTGAGCCGCGCTGGGTTTGAGCGGCTTTAACGGCGGGGGTAAAGGCAATTTCACCAAATTTGCTGGCCATGGTTGTTACAGGTGGGTGAGGTTCGAGAGGTTTACAAGGTTTCACCAAACCGGTAGGGACGTTGCATGCAACGTCCCTACCGGTTTGGTTTTCGTCCTAGGCAGATGCTTTGATGCCTTTCATACCTACGAAACCGGGGAGTTGTTTGACTTGTTCAAGCCAGGACAACACGTGGGAATAGGGGGAGAGGTCAATCTTACCGTCGGAGGCAAGGGCCACGTAGGGAAAGACAGCAATGTCGGCAATGGTAGGAGCAGTCCCCACAAGCCACGTCTGGCTGCTGAGATGCTGGTTGAGCTGGTCGAGAATAAATGTGGCCTTTTCAGTTGCTCGCTCGATGTTAATGGCCTTAGCCCCGAATAGATGATAGAGACGGGCAGATTCTGGGCCTTGGCGCACTTCGCCTGCCGTAATAGAGAGCCAACGAATGACGGCGGCCATGGCGACAGGTGCTTGGGGAAACCACGGGCCGTCTTGGTCATAGTGGCGAGCCAGATAAACCAGTGCTCCCTGGGCATCGGCTATGGTTACATCGCCATCGGTCAGCACGGGCACCTGACCAAAGGGGTTGAGCTTGAGAAATTCTGGCTGTTTATGTTCTCCTTTCATCAGGTCTACGGTGACCCATTCGTAGTCGAGCCCTAGAAGACTCAACAACAGTTTGACTTTGTAGCTGTTGCCGGACATGGGATGACCGTAAAGAGTTGCCATGGGTTGGCCTCCAATTAGCATGCGTATGATTTGGCTTTAGAATGAACCGAACGTTCGGTCTAATCAAGTTGTACCGTTCGTTCGGTACAATGTCAACAGGGCGTCTTCTTTTTAAGGGGGCGGTCTGGCCCCTGGGGGATGTGATTGGATTTGGTAACTGTCTGTGGCGCGTGAAACCTATTTGCCAGTATTATTTCAGCTGTTTCGTCACCATGGCTATGACGGGGTGAGCTTGGCGAAGATTGCTGAGGCGACTGGCCTTGGCAAAGCTAGCTTGTACCATCACTTTCCGGGTGGAAAGGCGGAGATGGTGCAGGAAACGCTGGCCTATTCGGGGCGATGGATGGCCGCTCACATTGTGGGACCGCTGCAGGGAGATGGAGCGCCGTTGGAGCGGTTGCAGCAGATGTGCGATCGCATCTCTGACCTATACGACGCCGGAGAGCAGCCCTGTTTGCTAGCTTCTCTGGCTGTGGGGGCATCGCGAGACACGTTTCACGCAGCGGTGCGAGAGCGGTTGAGGAGTTTGGTGGATGCGATCGCGGCGGTTTTAGTCGAAGCCGGTCTAGACCCTGAACTTGCCCAGCAGCGTGGCGAAGACGCCGTGATGACGATTCAGGGCTCGCTGATTTTATCCCGTGGTTTAGATGACCCAACACTTTTTCAGCGGGCGCTGTCCCAACTGCCAGAGCGCCTGTGGGCAGGACTGCCTGGGTGCTAGTTGAAAAGTTCTAGAGCGGAGCTATTGATTCAGTGCTTGGGGAGCCACCTGAACGGTTGGTGGCTGCTGGCAGGCTTTCTGATTCCACCAGTAGGCCCCTAACCCAACCACCCCATTGGACACCAGCGCCGCCACAAAAATTCCCGTCGGTCCGGCAATGCGACTGCCAATATAGGCCAACGGAATATACAACACAAACATACGGGCAACGGTCATGACGATGGATGGCACCGGTTTACCCATAGCGTTAAAAGCAGAGCTGCTCACCTGAATAATGCCAGCGGCCCCGTAGCTGATAGGCACTAGCCAAAGATACTGGGTGGCAATGGCGATAACATTGGGGTCCTGGTTAAACAAAGTTGACAAGAACTGCCCACCCAGCCCTAAACAAACCGCCATAATTACCCCCCAACCGATGCAGAATAAAAAACTTTGGCGCATGGCGAGCTGTACCCGGTTAATCTTTTTTGCGCCCCAATTTTGACCCACAAAGGGTCCCATGCTGGCCGATAGGGCCATAACCGTAATCAGAGCAAAAGATTCTAAACGCGAAGCAATCCCAAACCCAGCCACGGCAGCGGGGCCATGGATAGCCAGAAAGCTAGTGATGACGCCAAGGGAAATAGGCGTAATCATATTAGACGCAGCGGCCGGCAGACCAACAGTGAGAATGTCTTTCCAGCACCAGAGGGTTTCATTTAGATCGGGCAGTTTGGTAGACAGGAGATTCTCTTTGAAGCGAAGCACAAGGAGAGCGGCCACAAGCGTAGTGGCACGGGCAATGACGGTGGCAATGGCGGCACCCTGAATCTCGAGCCTGGGGAAGCCCAGGGCACCGGTAATCAGCAGCGGATCGAGAACAATATTGACGCCAGCCGACAGGGTCATGATGATGCTTGGTGTCAGGGTATTACCGGCGGCGCGGATGGCGCTGTTGCCGACCATGGGAACCACCAGAAACACCATGCCAAAATACCAGATCCGCATATAGTCGCGCACGTAGGGCAGGGTGTCGGGTCCGGCTCCGAGGGCTTTGAAAAGGGGATCGATGGTAAACAGCCCCAGGGCGACAAACAGAATAACAGCGGTGAGGGCAAGGGTGAGACTATTGGTGGTGAAGCGTCGCACACGACTCATGTCGCCTTCTCCGATGGCGCGGGCAATAACGGAGGATGCGCCGATACCCAGACCCATGGCCAGGCTGCCAAAGGTCATAACGACGGGGAAGGTGAAGCTCATAGCCGCGAGCTGGGCGGTACCGAGCTGGCCGACAAAGTAGGTGTCGACCAGATTAAAGGCAATGATGGCAAAGACGCCCCAGACCATGGGAATGGTGAGGGCAAGTAATTGTTTGGTGACGGAGCCTTCGGTGAGGTTGCGGTTCATGGGGGAGCACGGGGTTTCGCTCAGTTTAAGGTAGTTGGCTAAATTGGGGCTGTATTTTTGGCGGAATCATTGGTGGGAGCAATAATGGGGCTTCTATTTTTCTGTAAACCAAAATTCGATTTCAGACGTTTCTATTTCAAAGCGAGCGGCATGGACGGCATGGGCTGGGACATGGTACCAGTCTCCTGAGGTATAACGAGTCTCCTTGTCGTCCATCATCAGAATGAGTTCACCCTGGGTGATAACGCCAATATTGTCGGTGTCGTGGGTATGGGGTGGGATTTTTGTGCCCCCAGGGTAGCTGGCAAAGAGGACGCTGCAGTTTTGGGCGGTGAGTTTGTAGGCGTCGAAGGGGCCTTCAAACTTTGGTAAAGCGCGTAGCTGCTGGGGAAAGTGGGGCATGGGACTAAGCGGATGTCTTGGGGTTGGGGTTACCATCGGGCGGTGGGATGTTTTTGCGATCGCGCGCTCAAACACGGATTGAGTCGTCAGGCCTTAAAAAAAGGTCGGAACCAGCTAAACGCGGCTGTCGGCAACAATGGTTTTGGCCAAAGTGTACCATTGGTTATTGTCAATGCAGTTTATCTCTGCATCATTAGGGAGTCCCGCCTCGTCCAAAAAAACCGAGACTAGCCGGTTGGGTTTGCCCACGCATAGGTCCAGGGCCTTACGAGCTGGGTTGGGGGCATAGCTGCCTCGGTGGATCATTTGGGCGCTAAAAATCAGCACATCCCCTGGTTCAAGCTCGATTAAGACTGAGCCAGGCAGCTTTTCATAATTGCGATGCCCGTTTAGCTCAAATCGTACGTTTCTCTCAAGCTCAGTATCCCAGCGCCTGTGGGTATCAGGAATGAGTTCTACCCCCTTTTCTGCCACCAGGGGAATGCGCACATGGAGGCTGAGTATGTTGCTGTGCTCAGCTGCCTGGATGGTGTCATCGATGGGGCTATATTGCAGATCGCGGTGCCAGTAGGGCTGTTTGTCTTGGCTGTAGGGATTAAAAAAGAGCTGCGTATTATGAAAATAAATATCCGTATTGAATAGATGGGCCAATGCATCAGTGAGCTTGCGAGACGCAATCAGCTCAAAAAATCGCAGCCGTTCGTGACGGCAGCCTTGAAAGTATTGAGGATGGGTTAGCGAATGCATATTGATGAGCTGTTGCTCAATGAGGGCATGGTGATTTTCCCCCTGCCACTGGCTATAGATACGGTCAACGATATGGGCGACTTGATCGATCTCATCCTGCTCAAAAAAGCGATCTAAAACGACGTAGCCTTTGTCCTCAAACTGTTTCCTCAGTTCCATCAGCTGCGATAAAAACGACTACGATCCGCAGGGATAGTCTGCTTCTAATCAAAGTCTAATCATTCCCATGCAAAGGGGACGCAGAATTTGTCAGAATGCGATAAGCGACTTAGCCCCTGCCCTATGAACAAGCCTGTTATTCTGACGATTGATGATGATCCCGCCGTACTCCAGAGTATTTCCCGCGATCTGCGCCGGCAGTATGGAGAGCGCTTTCGCATTGTCCGGGCTGATTCGGGGGCCAGGGCGCTGGAGGCAACCCAGCAGCTTAAACTGCGCGGTGATACAGTAGCGCTGTTTTTGGTGGACCAGCGGATGCCAGGGATGAGCGGTGTTGAGTTTTTAGGCCAGGGCTCCGAAATCTTTCCCAAGGCCAAGCGAGCGCTGCTGACGGCCTATGCGGATACCGATGCTGCCATCGACGCGATCAATACAGCCCAGCTGGACTATTATCTGCTAAAACCCTGGGATCCGCCGGAGGAAAAGCTGTATCCGGTGTTAGATGACCTGATCGAGGACTGGCAGGCCACATTCAAGCCAGAATTTCAGGGGGTAAAGGTAATTAGCGATCGCTGGTCGCCAAACTCCCATGCGCTGAGGGATTTTCTCTCGCGAAACCAGGTGCCATACCGCTGGCTGGATATTGAGTCAAACCAGGAAGCGCAGCAGCTAGTAACCTATGCGGGAGAGAAAGATAATCC
>ERZ1740070.785-NODE-785-length-20952-cov-5.865387_pt1 | contig 20952 bp, 19 predicted proteins | sample MGYA00581734_ERZ1740070 | MGnify/ENA primary metagenome ERZ1740070 (study PRJEB43018, sample SAMN04849744) | marine metagenome | isolation source: floating plastic debris | place: Pacific Ocean | collected 2008-09-01 | study: EMG produced TPA metagenomics assembly...
TTTTTTTTAAATTTTACGGCTTCCACCGATATCTTCTCTATTTCCTTACACGACGCTCTTCCGATCTCATGCCGCCGCCAAACATTTTGCGAAAGCGTCGGGCTCGCTCAATAAATTGATTTGAACCGGCTAAGGCCGAGCCGACGGGGGCACCCAGACCTTTAGAAAAACAGACACTGACGGAATCAAACGACTTGACATACTCGGCTTCAGGAATATTGGCGGCAACGCAGGCATTCCACAGGCGGGCTCCATCAAGATGAAGCTTGAGATCATGTTGCTGACAGACCTGTGCGATCGCATCAATTTCTGCCAGTGGATAGATTTTGCCACCCCCACGGTTGTGGGTATTTTCTAAACACACCAGCCTAGTCTTTGGAAAATGAACATCGGTGGGGCGCAATACTTTGGTCAGCTCTGCTGCTGTAAATACGCCACTTTCTCCGGTCACGAGACGACACATAACCCCCGAGAGAGCGGCTGGTGCGCCCCCTTCGTAATAGTAAATGTGGGCCTGAGATTCCAAAATTACTTCATCGCCAGGTTCCGTGTGGGCCCGCAGCGCCACCTGATTGGTCATGGTGCCAGAGGGCATAAAGACCGCAGCCTCTTTGCCTAAAATACCAGCCACAAATCGTTCTAGCTGCTGAACGCTAGGGTCGTCACCGAGCACATCATCGCCCACCTCAGCCCTGGCAATGGCCTCTCTCATGCCCAGGGTAGGCTGGGTAATTGTGTCGCTTCTTAGGTCAATAGGCATAAGATCTAATCGTCTGCTACAGTCGGCAGACGTCTTCGGGCTGACAGCGCTGGTTGCGTTGGGCAATGATAGTCGCCAAATCGGGCCGACCGGTTAGCTTTAAGCGCCAGTCGGCCCAAATATCGTAAAGTTTGTCCACTAAAGGACCCATAACAGGCCACTGGGTAGGGGCATACATCCAGCCGATGCCTAACACTCCATAGACCCGACGAAACACCTCAACATTTTGAATCACACGACCGTCAGGCAAAACGGCATGGATACGTGCCATGGCCGTTTCGAAAGAAACTCCTCCATTAGCTGTCGGGTCATAATCATCGGCAGCTACATCCGTAAAGGCCACTAGCCCACGACCGTTGTCTTTCTTTTGTAAAAAATTTACCTCTCGTAGACATAGGGGGCAATCCCCATCGTAGAGCAGTTTGATTTTCCAGTCGGCCATGCGGATATCAATGTTGTTTAGCGTTCTCTAATAGTCTAAATCGTTTTTAAGTTGTGGTCTGGTGGCGAATGGAGGTGATATCCGCCCGCGACCAAAACCCGATTTAGACTGACAAACGCTCACTTCAACAGTTAGGGAGTTTTTCGCCGCTGATGGCCCGGTCTAACAACTCAATGGGGTGCATCAGCGGCATCTCCTTGCCTTGGCGGGCCAAATGCTTTTGAATTTGCAACGCACAGCCTGGATTAGAAGAGGCAATCAGCGTGGCCCCGGTGTTGACTAGATTAGTCACCTTCATCTGACCCAACTCATCGGCTACCTCGGGCTGCAGCATATTGTAAACACCGGCACTGCCGCAGCACAGCGCCGCATCAATGGGTTCAAACACGCTGACCTGAGGAATTTGTTTGAGTAGCTGACGCGGCGGCTCGGTAATCCGCTGGCCGTGGCGTAGATGACAGGCATCTTGATACACCAGCTTTAAGGGGCCGTCTGTCAGGGCAGAAAGCTTGGCCGTTAACCCCACCTCAACTAAAAATTCTTGCACGTCGCGGACTTTGTTGCTAAAGGCCGTGGCTTTGTCTCGATAGACTGGGTCATCTTTGAGAATATGGCCGTAGTCTTTAAGGGTGTGGCCACAGCCAGCGGCGTTGATGATGACATAGTCCACCTCGGTATCGGCAAAACTATCAATCATCTGTCGGGCAAGGGCCTGGGCTTGAGCTGTTTCACCCTGGTGGGCCGGCAGGGCAGAGCAGCAGCCCTGACTTCTCGGAATGACAATTTCGCAGCCATTGGCGCTCAATACTCGGGCGGTGGCCTCATTGACATCTGAGAAAAAGACTCGCTGTACGCAACCGAGAACCATCCCCACTCGATAGCGTTGTTTTCCTTGGGCCGGCACCATTTCTGGCAGATTGTCTTGAAAACATTTGGGGGTGACTGTCGGTAGATTAGACTCCATTGCCGCTAGCTGAGGGGTCCAGCGGTCGAGTAACCCCGTGCTGCGGATGAGTTTAGATACCCCCAGCCACTGGTATAGGGCCAGGGGACCCAGCAACAGACGGATCCGGTCAGGATACGGAAATAGCGAGAAAATCAGCTGCCGCAGCAAATGGATAGGAAGGGGACGCTGATGGTTACGGTTTACTTGCGATCGCACCGATTCAATTAAGCGGTCGTACTGTACCCCTGATGGACAGGACGTAGTGCAGGCCAGACAGCCCAAGCAAGACTCAAAATGGCTAACCGACGCCTCCGATAGGGGAGCCTCACCTTTATTGATGGCATCCATTAAATAAATGCGACCCCGAGGCGAGTCAGTTTCTTTCCCAATCACCCGATAGCTAGGGCAGGTTGTTAAGCAGAACCCGCAGTGAACACAGGCATCAATTAAAGACTGGTCAGGCGGTTCATGGGTATCAAAACCAACCGTATTAGAGTCCAGGTCTGTATTGAGCTTAAGCGGAGCCGTGGTAGAAGGTTCTGAAGTCTGCATGCAAACGAGCAAAGAGGCGATACCCTAACTAGCTTATCGCTTTCGCTATGGGGCCATGGGCCGAAAACCCCCGTTGTCGATTAAATAAGCCAATGGAGCAAATAAATATACCTAGGGGCACTGCGTCTGTACCTATGGGTGCAATCCACTGCCAGTGAAGCGATACAAGACGAATGTGTTAGTCTGCCCTAGGGGAATATCCCCATAGTTATCCTTATCAGGTAATAATCCTTTGGTTACTACAGCAGCTCTGCCCACCCCTCGGTTACGCTGGTCGGTGGTTGTTTCAACAGTCATTCTTCACTTGCTTGCTCTCCTAGCGCTGCTGCCCAGCAATTTTAGTTGGAGAGCCATTGGTGTAGCCCTTTTCTTACATGCGTTGACTCAAGGTCTAGGTATTTCTCTTGGATTTCATCGCATGGCCAGCCATCGTAGTTTGCGGGTGCCCCTTTGGCTAGAGCACCTCTTTATTTTGCTCGGCACCCTGGCTTTTCAAGGGGGTGTCTATGGCTGGGTCGGCTATCATCGCCTGCACCATAAGCACACCGACCAAGAACTTGACCCACACAGCGCTAGCAAGGGGTTTTGGTGGAGCCACATCAACTGGCTAACGCATACGGTGCCCACCCATTCTCAGCTCCCGCGCATGACCCAGGATATCCGCGACGACAAGTTCTACCAGTTTTGCCACAAGCACTACATCACGCTGCAGGTGGCGTTGGGGCTGCTGCTTTATTTAGCCGGTGGTATGCCGTTTGTTGTGTGGGGCGTTTTTGTCCGACTGTTCTTTAGCTTTCACGGTACTTGCTTTGTCAACAGCGCCTGTCATCAGTTTGGCTACCGTCCTACCAATACCGATGATATGTCCACCAACTGTTGGTGGGTGGCCATTCTTACCTATGGCGAAGGCTGGCACAACAATCACCATGCCTGTCAGTCTTCTGCTTGTTTTCAAAAGCACTGGTGGGAAATTGACCCGGTTTGGTATGTGATTCGTGGCTTAAAGGCCGTAGGATTGGCGGAAAAGGTAAAAACGGCGAATTGATGGGTTGGGGGGCGTACGGCTGTGCGTCCTTACGTGTTGATTTTGGGAAGCCTTATGCCCATCAAAGGAACGGTTAGCCCCTCGGGTTGGTATCGACTAGCTGAGGGTTGCCCATTGCCCCCTTGATAGCAAGATGGTTGCTTACTAGGTTCAAACCCTACTTTGGCTCTCTGGTTAATTGCTGTTAACGTGACTTAGCTCTGTAGGTTAAGCCCTCCGCTGAGTTACCTTGGTGATTGACTGGGGAGTTTTAAGATCGTATGTTTCCGATTCGGCTCACTATTTTTGAATACGAACGGGGTCTGAAATACGTCAAGGGACGGTTTAAGCAAATACTAGGGCCAGGGCAATACTGGCTGTGGGCGTTTGGCAGTACCACCATTCGTAAGGTAGATCTGCGTCCTCAGCATTTGAGCATTCCAGGACAGGCGGTATTGACCGCCGATGGTGTAGGACTCAAGGTAAGCCTGACGGCGGTTTACGAAATCGCTGATCCGGCTATGGCCATCAATCAGGTGGCCGACTATCGTCAGGGGCTATACCTGACCGTGCAAAATGGGCTAAGAGAGCTGATTAGTACCGTTGCCATGGACGATTTTCTGGGCAACACCGAGTTAAATCAGCGTCTGTTAGAAACAACGGCTGACCAGACCAGACCTTTGGGAATCCGACTCATCAGCCTGAGCATTCGCGACCTGATGCTGCCGGGAGACTTAAAAAAGCTCTATGCTCAAATTGTTCAGGCTCGACAGGAAGGTCTAGCAAACCTAGAACGGGCACGGGGTGAGACCGCTGCCCTAAGAAATCTGGCCAATGCAGCCCGGCTAACTAACAAAAATCCAACATTGCTGCAGCTGAGATTTTTGCAAGCGTTAGAGCAGTCTACGGGCAATACGTTTCACATAGAGCTGTCGCATGGCCCGGCTGAGCCGGAGAGTGCAGATTAATGCACCAGGTGGAGATTTTCTAAGCAATGACCACAGGCTAGAGTCGATACGATAGCCTGAAAATGGTCTTCTAAAATCAGGGGAGGCATCCCGTGAAACCCCAAGCTCCATCAGCTTTTCCCGATGGTTTTCAGCTACAGGCTCAGGAACTACCTCAGTGTGTTGGCGACTATGCCCATCGGGCTATTCAGAAATATGTCGACCATATTTGTCGGCAAGAAAAAGGTGTGTTGTCCCATCGCGATCCTGAATTTTTGCACCAGATGCGAGTGGGGCTACGCCGGTTGCGCACAGTCTGTGGTGCGTTTGATTTTGCGATCGCACTACCCGATACCGTTAGCGACCGAGCCCTAAAACGGCTCGGTAAAACATTGGGCCGCATGCGCGACCTAGATATCTTACAGAGTTGGCTAAAACGATATGCCTGTCAGTCAACCTTAAAAAAATCAGAAAAAAAGGTACTACGCACCCTAAATCGTGCCTTAGAAAAACAGCATAAAAAATGTGTCACCCAGACAGACAAACTGCTGTGTAGTAAGGCCTATAAACGGCTCTTTGAGGCTCTCAAACAATGGCTACAACAGCCACAGTATCAGCTTGGTGCCAGTTTACCTTTAGCGGTCGTTCTACCTGATCTGCAGTTACCAACAATTGGCCAACTGCTGCTTCACCCTGGCTGGTTAGTGGTTGATAACAAAGAGCCAAAACAGCTAAAGCAAGTGCATGCACTCCGGAAGCAAATAAAGGGCGTACGCTACCAAATGGCCCTATTCCGAGAGTTCTATGGAGATGGGTATAAGGCTCAGGTAAACACATTTAGACAGATGCAGGATGTGTTGGGAGAACTGCAGGATGAAGTCGTTTTACAGTCATTTTTGACTAAAACTTTAGGGGCTAAATGGGCTAAAAAAATGCCAAGCCTGGACAACTATTTGCAACGGCAGCAACAGCAGCTATGGCAGCAGTGGCTAACACTGCGACAACCCTATCTATCGTTAACCAAGCGAGATACATTGCATCGGCTCTTTCTAACACCCTCATAAGATCTTCAACTTTTTGCACTATCACAATAATTAGTACCAGGGTTAGGAAACGACTATGAGTTACTGTATTTGTTGCAACAGTTCGTTACTACGTCATATCCGTCACGGTGAAGTGTACTGGTATTGCCCTGACTGTCGTCAGGACATGCCAGAGCTGGATAGCTGTACGACAAGTCAGTCAGATTCTTCTGTATTGAGTACGATATTGCTTAAACCCCTGGTCTTAGCAGATGCCCAGTAGGGGTGTGCCGTGCACCCCTACCGACAAACACTTTTAATGTGCACCCCAAGAGACCCAGCGATGGGTCTTATTGTTTGCTCCATTGACTACAGGAGTCCTGAGATGGCATAGGTTAGCGCCATCGTGGTCAGCTTCATCTAGCTCGGTTTCATCCAAACATGCAGCGGTTAAATTTGCGTTGGAGAAGTTAGCCCCGCTGACAATAACTCCAGAGAGATTGGTCCCTCTTAGATCAGCGCCTTCTAAGTTAGCCATTCGCAGGTCGGCCTGGCTCAGATTAGCCCCCACTAAACTAGCTTCTGATAGATCGGCCCCAATAAAATTAGCCCCCATCAGCTTAGAACCACTCAGATCTACCTTAGTAAGATCCGCGTCGGTCAGATTAGCGCTGATCAAATCGCTGCGGCTGAGATCTGCCCCGCTTAGGTCTGCCCCGCTCAGGTCACACTGGCTAAAGTTTACGCCGCTTAGATGGGACTGTTTTAAGTCGATATTATGCAGACTAATGCCAGAAAAATCTCGATAGCCTTGATTATATTCGTGGCGTAATTGTTGAATGTCAATCATGGTCTGTCTCCCATAGTGGTCTCGGTGGCCTTGTCTTTATGAGTCAGGAGTATCGATACTCTTGACTGCTAAGAAACAGCTTGGCGCTATTGGCGGACTACCTTCTACAGGGGAAGCGGATGTGGCCTATGGTCTAGCCTGTTGTAAAGAGCACTTACAACAGGTGCAAGACGGATCGCCGCTCGTCAATACTGTCCCTAACAATAGTTTTATCTTGACGTATTTTGTTGAAAGCAACACAGATTGTTAATGGAACGCAACGGCTTTTTGAATGGTTAAAGCCTTTGTAGACAGGCGGCTCAACCGATAGATATGGCTTAATTTGGCCTCCCGTGAGTCAAAAGAGTCGTGCCTCGGCTCTTGGCAAAATGGGACAAAGATAAAAGTATTTTCCAATATCCCCCTCGCAAAACGGCCATTTAGCGCTAAGCTATGGCCCAGACCAGTGTGTTACTGCCTCAATGCCCAGCCACAATGCAAAACAGCCCAATGCCCACGAGCTTAAACAAGCTGCCAACTGGCAGTGTAGAGCCTGCGGACGGCTATGTCGGCGACAGGATGAAACATTGGATGATTTAGCCACCCGCACTGGTAATGAAGTAGATGAGATCGCAGCCCATCCACTACGCTGGACGCATCATCTGACAAAGCTTCACACGCAAAGCCCAAATGAAATAGACACCGCCTCAGAACAATCGCAAATAAATCCGACGTTTGCTGTTCTTTGCGGCTCATGCCACCGCACCCACCATAACTATCAACGTTGGCAACAGCGCCGACAGCAGCATCGCCACTCTCAAGAGCAAATCGGGCAGCTTACCCTCAATGACATTCGTTTGCCGTTAGCCGGGCTACAGCTATCGCTAAACGAGTGGAGCAGCCCCTACGAAATTGTTAATCCACTACCGCCCCGCCGCCGCACAAGAGCCCCCAGAGCCTTTGGTGATACCCAATAATTTTCCTATGGGGGTCAAAACGCACGTTCACTTGTTAAACCTCCGTTAACCAAACAAACGAATAGTAGAGCAACGCTCAGTCGTCTCATATCATCACTACCATGGCTCGACGTACTCAGTTCACCCTTGCCACGTTTAATCTGTACAACATTAACCGGCCAGGTTTAAGGATCTATTCTGACTCAGATGGCTGGGATAAAGAAGCTTACCAGCGCAAGCTCGACTGGAGCCGTCGGATAATTTTGGACCATGCAGCCGATGTTTGGGGGTTTCAGGAACTGTGGCACACTGAGGCGCTCGAAGATATCTTTGACCACGGCGATATTAGAGACTATGAGCTATTAGTGCCAGAGGGCCATAGAGGTCAGCGGATTGTCTGTGCTGGTGCGGTCAGAAAAGATATTCTCATTGGCGAACCCCGCTGGATTGAAACATTCCCAGAAAAATTTATTTTGGAGAGCGGTGGCGATGATGCCCAAACATCAGATATTTCAGTCAATGTCAAGCGCTTTTCTCGACCGGTATTACATTTTCAAGTAGAAGCGCGCACTAATTCATCCCCCATCTCGGTCTATGTTGCTCACTTTAAGTCCAAGGCACCGACCAAGATTTATCGCAAAGGCTGGTACCGGGCTGAAGACGAATATTACAGACAGCACAGCGAAGCACTCGGAGCAGCCATCTCCACCATTCGTCGCACCGCTGAAGCCACCGCTCTGCGAATGATTTTGACCGAGCGGATGAAGAACACAGGTGAACCCGTCGTGGTGCTAGGAGACCTCAACGACGGTGAGAACAGCAATACCCTCAATATTTTGACCGGTCAGCCCAATTACATCATGAGCGGTTTTCAACAGGGCGGGAGCGATGTGGACCTTTATGCAGTTAGCCGGTTACAGCAATATCGCAGCGAGCGTAACGTATACTACACCCACATCTATCAAAACTTTCGAGAATCGTTGGACCACATTCTAGTCTCCCAAGAATTTTATGATAACTCTCGTCATCGACTGTGGGCCTTTAAGGGCATGGATGTCACCAACGATCACCTAAACTGGGATAACCATAAAGAAGATGGTTCGTCAGACCATGGTGTTATTCGAGCCCAGTTTGAATATCGCCCGGCTAGCTAAGACTTTAGTGGACGCAATGGGTAAAGATACCCTACAAAATGCCACCAATCGTTGATAAGCTAAGTCAAAAAGCAGTACTGTATCGTATTGCTTGTTTTTTAGAGCCCACAGATAGCTGTTAAGTAGGACAACGCCTACCCTCTGTCTGCTGGCACCAATCACCATGGAAATCGGCACAAATAACATGTATCCAACCCATCACTGGTTTGTTCCCCTAGATGAGTTAGATGCAGCAGCAGGCGCATCGCTGCGGCTAGCGGAGGTAGCACCTGCAGCAACAGATCCTATCGCCAAGGATGGTGACTCATTTTTAGTAACCCTAGAGACCCTGCTGATTGTCAAAACCTACGACCGTAGAAGCGACAACGATCTGCTGGTAAGATCGCGACTTAAATATGGCAATGACCCCATGGTTGAAGCCATTAACTTTTTTGAGAACGACGTACCAGCGGGCGTCGTCAGAAATAATTTGCTGTGTGAGTATATCTACGCCCAAGAGACCTACTCCAAACTAGACCGGGTTCATCTAGAAGTTGAGGTGATGGAGCTGCCAGGAGATATTAGCCTCAACAAAGAAATTGGCAGAGGTTTGAATGTTATCAAAAATACGTTTGGTATGGTTCTAAGCTCTTTTCTACCCTTTGGTGGTGTTGCCTTTGACGTGATGGAGAAAGTCAATACGGTTAGAAAAGAAAGGCGACGCATCTTTTTGAGTACCCTGGATCTTTACGGTGATGGCGGGGAAGGCGAAGCTCGTCTGCGCTATGGAGCCTATGTCTTTTTTAGAGAACCGGTAGATGGTTCCAAGTTTAAGCTCCAAAAGCTACAGCTCAAACATCGGTCCCCAGAAGAGAGCAACAAACCATTTCCCTATGACTATATTGTTGTCAAAATTGTACCGGCTCCAGTTCGAGTCGGTAGCAATGAAGCCCTCGCCCTCAAAAACCAAAAATTAGCCACCATTCTAGGTGCAATGAACGGTCAGCTAGATACCACCGTGGGGCATCCAAGGTTTGACCAAGATGTTATTCCAGATGCAGATAAGCTGCTTAAACTAGCACGGTTGTATAGCTTGAAAAAGCGAAAAAATGCCCGAGAAACCCTAGACGACGCTCAAAATCGACTCTACCAAAAGCTACTGCAGGAGCTAAAAGAGTTTCTCTAGCAGCACCTTTATACTGGTTAGTGTCCATAACGTTAACGATGTGATGCAAGCCCCTGCCCGTGACACGTTTAGTCAAGGTAAACCCCTCTGGTCTCGTGCTCAAGCAAAACCTGCTGTTGAATTTGGCCCTGTTGCGCTACCGCTGCTGCTGGGGCAAATCCCAGACGAGCTACGGGGTAGCTTTTACCGTAATGGCCCAGGGCGTCTGCAGCGTTCAGGGCAGCTCGTTGACCACTGGTTTGACGGCGATGGTGGCATTTTAGGCGTTCATTTCACCGATGCAGGGGCCACTGGCATCTATCGCTATGTCCAGACCCAATATCTCCAGGCAGAAGAGTCAGCCGACCAATATTTATATACCGGCTATGGTCAGCTACCCCCCGGCCCCTTATGGAAGCGCTGGGGCACTGAGCTTAAAAATGCCGCAAACACCTCCGTGCTAGCCCTACCCGATAAACTTTTAGCACTTTGGGAAGGCGGCAATCCCCATGCCTTAGATTTAGAAACCCTAGAAACCCAGGGGTTAGACAATCTAGGCATACTCCAAACCAATCAACCCTACTCCGCCCATCCCAAGCAAGATCCTCAAACGGGCGACCTGTTTAACTTTGGCGTTGTCAGCGGTGCCAAAAGCTATATTCAGATATACCGTAGCAATGCATCTGGTCAAATCCAACAGCAGAGTCAAATCCCCTTACCCCGCATTTCACTGGTCCATGATTTTGTCCTAGCCGGTCCCTATCTCATCTTTTTAGTACCGCCTCTAGCCCTGTCCGTAGTCCCCGCGCTACTCAGCATTCAAAGCTTTAGCGATGCCCTACGTTGGCAGCCCCAACACGGCACACAAATTATTGTCATCGACCGCCATACCCTAAACGAAGTCTCACGTATAGAAACCAACCCCTGGTTTCAGTGGCACTTTGGCAATGGCTATCAAGCCGCTGATGGAACCCTAATCATTGACTATGTACGCTACAACAACTTTGACACCAATCAGTGGCTGAAAGAATTCGTCACAGGCTCTCCCATGACTCAAGTCTCAGCCAAACTATCTCGACTGCAGATCGACATAAACGCAGGCAAAGTTCTATCCAATGACCCACTGTCCGATCTAGAATGCGAATTTCCAACCGTCGCACCCCACACCGTTGGACAGCATCATGATTCTCTCTTCTTCTGTCACAAATCCCCACCCAAAAACGATGAATACTTCAACAGCATTGGCCGTCTAAGCCCCAACAGCGGACAAGTAGACCAAGCAATCTTTACTAAAGGCAGCTACCCCACAGAACCCATCTATGTCCCCAGTTCAGACGGTTCCGGCTGGATTCTCACAGTCGTCTTTAACGGAAACAAAGACCAAAGCACCGTTCAGATTTTACAAGCAGATAACTTAGCCGCAGGCCCCATCTGCATATTAGAACTTCCCGAAATAATCCCCTTTAGCTTTCACGGCACCTGGAAATCTCGGTGATTATGACCTACTAAATTTTGGTCAACAGCGCAAGATATTGTGGGGCAGGCACAAGGCGCAACCCTTACAGAGTTATTCATACGCCACCTTGGGATACCTCAATGCAGCACAAATATAATCGACCCCGCCGTAACCCTAACCTAATGCACTTTGGATAACCCAATACGGTGGGTTGTAGGGCCGCGTTTCGGCCCTGCCCATTGGGGAAACCCCAATTTGCCTAATTTGGAGGACATAGATGTTTCCGAAAAGGGCACTTGGAGGAGCCCCACGCAACATCTTTAAACACCCCACCAACCCTAGAGCAGATTCTTTAACAAAATATTTCCGTACTTAAGCAAAAAGCGGCTTAAAGTTGTTCAGGCCCCCAAACCCCAATTATGGAGACTTTAAATCATATCCTCCTCCCAAAGCTCAAACCCCATAAAACTTTTCCTAATCTTACAAACAAAACTCACCATGCCCCACCTGCCACCCCACCCTAGATAACAAGAAACCAGTTGTCTCACCAATCAATCCGCCACTACTGCCCAAGAGATCTATAGTAATAACAATAGCCATCACAAACAAAGACCAGGCATCCAAAACCGATACCTGGCCATATTGCTTCAGATTAACGTGACCTTCAATCAGCTCTTAATGATTAACCGCATCCACCAGCTTCAAACTCTGCGCCGTCACCTCTAAACTCTCCTCAAACAGCACATCTTCACCCCATCGCTGGAGCTGTTGCTCTAACAACAAATCAGACCGCTGATCAGAAATCGCTGTCACCTCCTGAATATAGCAAGTCTGAGCCCCACCACCAGACTCCATCCGCATACAGCCTGCAGTTTCAGAACAAAGGATGGTGCAGCAGTTAGCATCTAGGTTTGTTGACGACATCCGTAGGCCCGTTAAATCACCTAGCACTTCACCCACATCAGCCACCGGTATAGCGGCTAGTTCCACATCAATGGAGCGTCCATGCTGACCCTTTAAGGCTATACGCCGCAGATCATAGTCGCCGCCTTCTAACCCATAGTTTTCTGGCTGCCAGTTTAGACGACTAGCTAACCAACCCAACTACAACAGCGCTTGAGCCGCATTTCCTTTTTCATAGTCCACACCAATCTGGTCCATTTCCAACAGCGCCATCCGCCGCTCGGGGGGGTCAAATGATGCTGCAGACAGTTCCTGCCAGGGAGCCAGACGATACCAGTTTAGGTCAGCAACCTTGGTGCCACCAGCCACCAGCTGATGAATTTTTAGCAGCTCTGACTCTGGATTGCCATAGTAGCTAGAGTCAAGAATGATACAGCTGCCCACCTCAGACATGGACTGAAACAGAAGCTGCTCAGGGTTGGGTGTCGCCTTCCACCAAACAAATTTTGGCAAGTCGTCAATCACTAAAGATTTGACTAAGCCATCCACTCGATCTAATGCCTGCTTGGTGCCGCGCAAGGTAATGTATTCGCAGCATACCAGCCGACTACCGCTACTTTTCTGAATTGGGCAATAGGCCGATACCTGAGCAGTGACGCCGGTATCTTCATCGTCAAAGGTGGGGCAGAGGGTAATAACTCGACAAGGATTTTGAGCCGCCAGGGCTTCGTTTAGATTAAACCCGCGCAGGTCGGCATTGCTATATTGCCGTTGCTCGGAGGTAAGGGCACGAAATTCATCGCGTAAACGCTGCAGGGTGGCCTGGTCAACCCGGTTGGTAATGGGTAATCCATAGGTTTGCTGGGCGTTTGCGATCGCACGTCTAGTCTCTGGCCCATGCTGCCCGTCAATGGGGTTCTTATAAAACCCTAGGGCCGCCAGCAACTGCTGAATCTCTTCTGGCTCATAGATGATGACATTAAACGTGGTTGCCCGTGTGGCCACACCAGAACCGTCGGTGGCATAGTTATGCCAAATCTCCCGCAGTTCGGCTTCAATATCGTCGATTGAAATATCTTTGGGTTTTTGGAGCGTAACTAGAGAGGTCACCATAGGTTTGAACCGCGCGATTGGATATCAGAACGTTTGAGAGTTGAATGCTCAGTTTTGGAGTATCTAGTATTGATATGGTAATCATCTAGCTCAGCTATCTCAAAAAAATCAGCTAAACCCCCCAAAACTCAAAATTTGATCTACAGCCGTCGCCAGCGACGACCCACTTTATTCAGCAAAAACTCAGCTTCCACCGGCTCCCAGGTACCCGCTTCATAGAGAGGAATCTGGGCCGGATCTGCTGGACTATCCCAGGCTTCTAGAACCGGTGTTAGAACGCGCCAGGACTCTTCTACCTCGTCACCTCGGGTAAACAGGGTTTGATCCCCCAGCATGGCATCCACCAACAGGCGCGCATAGGCATCGGTGCTGGGTTTACCAAAGGCAGCATCGTAGCGAAAGTCCATATCAACCGGACGGGTCCGTAGAGAACTGCCCGGAGTTTTCACTTCAAACCGCATTGAAATCCCTTCATCAGGCTGAATTCGCAGGGCCAGAATGTTATCGTTCATCTGTTTAGCGGCTGATTGAAACATCAGATGGGGCACCTGTTTAAAGTGTATCGAGATTTCCGATACTTTTTTAGGCATCCGTTTACCGGTACGCAGGTAGAACGGTACGCCTTGCCAGCGCCAGTTATCAATCTGCATTTCAATGGCGGCAAAGGTGTGGGTAGTGGACTTTTCCAACCCGTCTTCTTCCTGACGGTAGCCGGGTACGGGGCTATTCTTCATCCAGCCATTTGTATACTGACCCCGCACGGCACAGCGGTCTAAATTTAACGGGTCTGCTAACCGGGTTGCCTGTAATACTTTAACTTTCTCATCTCTGACACTCGAGGCTGCCAGAGAGTTGGGGGGTTCCATGGCGGTCAGGCAAAACAGCTGCATGAGGTGATTTTGCACCATGTCTCGTAGGGCTCCAGCTGTTTCGTAATAGCCAGCGCGTCCCTCTAGGCCGACTGTTTCAGCCACGGTGATCTGTACGTGGTCAACAAACTGACGGTTCCATAGGGGTTCAAAAATTGCATTGGCAAACCGAAATACCAATAGGTTTTGAACCGTTTCCTTACCTAGATAGTGGTCGATGCGGTATACCTGCTCTTCAGGTACAGCAGCTCTAACCTTTTGGTTTAATGCCTGGGCTGAGGCCAGGTCACGGCCAAAGGGTTTTTCAATAATTAAACGCTGCTTTTTAGGATCTTCTAGCATCCCGGCCGCTCCTAGTTGCTGGGTGGCTTCAGCAAAAAAGCGCGGTGCTACCGACAAATAAAATAGACGATTTCCTCTGGTATAGCGTTTCTCGTCTAGTTCAGCTAAAAAGGCCTTTAGCTTTTGATAGCTTTCTGGTTTGTCGATGTTACCGGGGCAGTAGAACAAGCCAGATTCAAAGTTCTCCCACAGCATCTGGTTGCTGATACCGCCGCCGTAGTCTTCTATCCCTTTCTTGAGGTGCTCTCTAAAAAACTCATGGCTCCACTCACGCCGCGATACCCCCACAATGGTTAGCTCTGGCGGTAGTCGACGCTCTTGGCGCATCTTATACAAAGAGGGTACTAGCTTGCGTTGGGTTAGATCTCCTGACGCACCAAAGATGACTAAGATCTGAGGTTCGGGAATACGATCCTGCTGAAGACCAACGCGTAGGGGGTTTTCGAGGAGAGAGACCATGTGGGAGTAAAAGGAAATAGGGGGTGAAAAATTAAACGAAAAACCGTCGGGGCGGGCATCACCCACCCCTTTGAGAGTATTTATGCGGGCGATAGCTGCTTAACCTTCATCACCAGCGAGTCCATTAGCTTGTCAAAGGGCTTAATAAATTTGTCGATGCCTTCGGCTAGCAGCTCATCCATCACCTGATCGATGTCGATGCCAACAGCGGGCAACGTTTCAATCACAGCGTAGGCTTGGTCCACATCTGTTTCGATGCGGCTGCTGACATCACAGTGATCGGCACAGGCTTCAATGGTCTGGGGGGGTAGGGTGTTAACGGTATCGGCACCAATCAGCTCGTCGACGTACATCACATCGCTATAGGCTGGGTTTTTGGTGCTGGTGCTGGCCCACAGCAGACGCTGTACCTGAGCACCGTTGGCCACCAGGGCTTGCCAGCGGTCGCCCTGGATAATCTTTTTATATTCTTGATAGGCGAGCTTGGCGTTTGCGATCGCAACCTTGCCTTTCAATTCGGCAATTTGCTCACGTTTACCTGCATCAGACTCAGCTAGCTGGTCCAAAGCGTTGTCCACTTTGCTATCGATCCGGCTTAAAAAGAAGCTGGCCACTGACGCCATTGAGCTGATGTCATTGCCGTCGGCTAAACGACCTTCAAGACCCCGAATATAGGCCCAGGCGGTATCAATGTAGCTCTTTACTGAGAACAGCAGGGTAACGTTGACGTTGATCCCATCGCGGATAGTTTGCTCAACTGCTTTAAGACCCTCAGGGGTGCCGGGGATCTTAATCATCAGGTTGGGTCGATCAATGGCCACTGCATATCGATGGGCTTCAGCTAGCGTTCCCTCAGTGTCGTGGGCTAGATTTGGCGGTACTTCCAGACTTACGTAGCCGTCTAACTTGTCAGAGGCTTCGTACACTGGCTTAAGCACATCGCAAGCCTGCTGAATGTCGTCAAAAACTAACGACTCATAGATCTGGTCAACAGACTGACCGGCCCGAACACCGGCCTCAATTTCTTGATCGTAAATCTCATTACCTGCGATCGCTTTTTCAAAAATTGCTGGATTGGAGGTGATCCCATGAACATCCCGGCTGTCGATTAGCTGGCTCAGCTCCCCTGAAACCAGCAAATCTCGGCTGAGATTATCCATCCAAACGCTTTGGCCGTAATCCTTTAAATGCAGAATAGGACTGTCATTTACTGTAGTCATAGGTGGGTTTTCTGATTTACGTTGTCTGTTTTTGAATATCCTGTCTTTACAGGGCTCCCATTGCTGGGAGCGTGTAGATGTGCGAAAAGATTAACAAACAGCCTTAACCCATCACGGCCACTTCAGTTTCACGTTCTCGAAACCGATCCTGGATAAACGATTCCACCAACGAAACATCCTCGGTGCTGCCCAGTATCAAGGGTGTACGCATATGCAATCGCTCAGGCAGCACATCTAAAATTTCTTGGGTGCCTGTTGTCGCCCGTCCCCCTGCTTGTTCTGCCAAAAAGGCTAGCGGTGCAGACTCATACAGCAGTCGCAGCTTACCGTCTGGATTTTTGACCGTACCCGGATATAGAAATACGCCGCCCTGGGTCAAAATACGGTGAAAATCTCCCACTAGGGCACCGCTATAACGGGCAGAATAGCCCTCATGGCGATGTACGTACCGAATATAGTCTCGAATCGAGTTGTCCCATTGCCAAAAGTTACCTTCGTTTACACTATAAACAGGCCCATGGGAAGGAATTGTAATGTTCTCTTCTGAAAGGATAAACTCTCCCAAGCTGGGATCAAGGGTAAACGCATGAACCCCAGTACCGATGGTGTAGACCAAAACCGTACTGGGACCATAGAGAATATAGCCAGCTGCCAACTGTTCACGACCTGAGCGCAACAGATCCTCTGCCGTGTGCCCCTCATCGTTGCCCTTTTGCTGACGAATGGCAAAAATCGAACCAACGTTGAGATTAATATCCACATTGGATGATCCATCAATGGGATCATAAAGCAGCGTATATCGTCCGATGGGGCAATTTTCCGGTATGTAAAATGGGGCTTCCATTTCTTCGGATGCCAATCGACAGACCAAACCGCTTTGCTTAAAGACAGAAATAAAGACGTCATTGGCATAGACGTCCATTTTCTTAACTGATTCCCCCTGTACATTTTCGCGACCGGTGAACCCAAGGGCATCTTCGACTAAACCAGCCCGCGATAAGTGCCTGGCAATCAGTTTGCCAGCCAGGGCAATACGATTCATCAACGCACTTAAATCTTGAGCATCTGGCCCAAAACTTTGCAGTTGCTGCAATACATGACGCGACAATGTCATTGAGTCGCGATCTAGCGTAGCTTCGTGGGATGGTTGATAAGTTTCAACCATAGAACCTCCATTCCCTCTATTACATGAGGTGGGTGAGCGAAAGCGTATCTACAGGCTCAGCAACGTCCAGAATATTTAATGAATGGGCCGTAACCGAATACCGTTAGATACTCCTACTGACATGTTAGAAAGCCAATCTGAGAAATCCATTAAACTTTTAGATCAGTTATAGAAATCTATCTAAAACCCTAATCTAGGTCAATCGTCGGATAGGTCAGAAACAGATAAAGTTTATCTGGGTTGTATCACAGCTACCAAAAACGCCCCACCGCAGATGTCTTTTTCTGATACACAATAGGCTCTACAGCAGGTCTCAGGGGGCACTAGACAAATTCCATTGTGCGTAAGACAACATCCATCTTAGGAGAGAGTACCTAAATTCCTGACAGCGCGTCTCAAATGCTGAGCCTGTCGTTTCTACTGAGCATTAACTATTAAATCTTGACTGTTGAATAGGTATTTGTGCTGATCCAGCAAATTTAAGGATATTTGACAAAAAACCATGTCACTAAGGTTACATTTTTTCTCTTAGTCAGGTGTGATTAGAAAGGGGAAGTTGTAGTCATTGCAACTGTAGGTTGTCGCACACCAGCATTATCAATATTATGGGCCATTCAAAAATGGTGTTCAATCAATCCCCATGTTCTCTCAATAATGGGCTGATTGAGTACTTTTATCTTGGGCGGCTCCCCAGTCTGGGGACAAATTACACCAGTAGGAACAACTGATATATCCACAAGTGAGTCTCTATCTAACGGCTTGCAACAGCTGTTTCAACGTCTCCGACGGCAGGCTTATCATTTGTTGCAGTTCTGGGACTGTCTCTCGTCGAGAATAGACCGGGTCTTACCCCGGATGATTCAGCTAACTTAGTAGAGTCTGATGTCGCCAACGGTGCACTATTTGAACAGCTTAGAAAACTCATTTTCAAATCAGGTTAAGTCTCATTTGAATTTATATGAGCGTGGGAGCATTTCAGCTCCCAATATAGCGTTAGCTCAACATTCTACTGGCCACTTTTGCAATCATCTCGCCTGACAGAGAGATTAATAACTGTTATAAGGTTAGAGATTGGGGATTGTTTTCGATTAGGTCAGCTAAATCTTTAAGGAATGCGGCACCATCGGCACCATAGATAATGCGATGGTCGCAGGTGATATTTACGGTCATCTGCTTTTTAACACCAATCATGCCGTTGCTATCTGCAACAACAGTGGGCTTGGCACCTCCGATCGCTAAAATTGAGCCAGTACCTGGGGGTAAAATGGCATCAAAGCTTTCGACACCAAACATACCCAGGTTGGATAGGGTAAAGGTGCCAGTGGTGTACTCCTCGGGCTGTAGCTGTTTGCTACGGGAACGGGCGACCAAGTCTTTCCATGTACGGGAGAGGGAATAGATATCCATTTGGTCAGCGCCGCGCAAGACTGGGGTAATCAAACCGCCGTCTGGCATGGCTACAGCAACCGCAACATTGATGCTGCCGTTATATTGAGTACCAGCATCGGTAAAGCTGGCGTTGACAATAGGGTGCTTAGTTAAGGTAACGGCGACGGCTTTTGCTAGCAACCCAGTCATGGTTACACCCTTGGGTTTAATTTGTTTGTACAGAGCGTCTAGGGCATCTGTCGTAATGGTGTAGCTGACACGGAAGACAGGAACGCTCAGACTGGCATTCATGTTGCGAACAACCGCCTGCTGCATGGTGTTAAAAGCAGTAACCTGGCCAGGAACCGGTGGGGGAGCCGTTGGTGTGGCAGGAATAGCGGGCGCGGGGGCAGCGGAGGCAGCGGCAGCGGGGGGAGGAGTTGCCGCAGGAGCCGCAGGGGTAGGTGTTTGACCAGCGGCTTTTTCGACATCCTGGGCGACAATACGACCGTGAGGGCCGGAGCCAACTAAGGTTTTGATGTCAACTTTGAATTGTTTGGCTAATTTTTTGGCTCGAGGGGAGGCGATGAGGCGACCGCTAGGGGCTGTGGTACTGCTGCCGTTTTGGGGAGTGGCAGGGGCGGTAGCCGCTGCAACGGGTTCAGGGGTTGGAGCCGTAACTGGGGCTGGGGCAGAGGCTGACGCTGCTTGCTGTTTGGCGGCCTCGATTTCGGCCTCGGTTTCGGCAAGGAGTGCGATCGCACTTCCTACCGGTGCAACATCACCCGCTTCGACGACGATAATTGCTAAATACCCTTCATAGAAGGATTCGACGTCCATGTCAGCTTTATCGGACTCAACGACGACGACGGTTTCTCCTTTTTCTACCTTGTCGCCAGTGGCTTTTGTCCAAGAAACGATTTTTCCCTCAGTCATTGTTGAACTCAGGGCGGGCATGAACACTTCGCGAATCATTGGGAAATTCCGGGACGGGTGGACAGTAAATACAATAACGAACCATGTAGCAATCGACGGATATATTCGTTGATTGCGAGCCAGGTAGCTATTTAAGACGTTTAGGGATATCCATCGCCCTAACTAACCTGACAGACGTAATAGCGGCGCGCCAGCATCTTATTCTAAAAGACTTTGTGCCATTGATTAAATGGGTCTAAAAATAAAAAGCCAGCCATTAATGGCTGGCTTTTTTGGCAGGCTGTGTTTAGACGATAAAAAGATGCCTGTAGTGGCGATGGAGATAACTGGGGCTAGAGTTCACCACGGATTTCTTCGATGACGCCGTCACGCAGTAGGATTTCGACCTGCATTTTTTTGACTAGGTTATCGCCTGTGGATACCTTAAAAAAGCCGTCGATTTGGCCTTGACTGACTTCTTTGTTGAGTTCTAGGGTTTGGACTTGCTGCAGCTGCTGTAGTACTTGATTTTTTTGCTGTAGCAGCTTGTTTTTGTCTTCGTTAAGTTTGTTTTGGACGGCGGCCATTTGCTTTTGGACGGCGTCGTTGGCTTCTTGCTTTTGAAGCTCGGTTACCATGCGCTGGCCTTGCATTTCGAGCTGCTGCAGACGGCTATCGATATTGTTGAGCTGCTTTTGTAGTTGGTTCTGAGCTTCTTCTTTCCAGAGGGGGGTAACGACGGCTTTGACGTTGATGACTCGCTTTAGGAGTAGTTGGGATTGCGAAGCGTCCATAAAACTATGAATAGGGTGTTTTAGTGATCAATTTCACTAGGTATATTACCCCTTCCGGTAGGAAAGGCGAGGATTGAAAGATTTTCTGTGGTTTTTGGGGGTTAGATGTGGCTCAAAAGGAAGGACCTGACTGATTTAATATCCAAGACCCGTAATTAAGCGACGGCAAAAAAGGGCTACGTAGGAGAGCCGGGCGCACTCACAACACGAAAACCAAAACTGTCGTAGCGGCTGCTGGGCTGATAGTGGTAGCGGCAAGCAGAGCGGCAATTCTCTGGATTGAAAAGCCAGGAGCCGCCGCGCAGGATGCGATCTCTATCATCACCATCAGTCATCCAGGCGCTTCCATCTATAGGTGCCTCCTCATAATTGTCATGCCAAATGTCCTGACACCATTCCCACACATTGCCATGCATCTCACATAGGCCAAAATCGTTAGCAATATCAAAATGATCTACTGGGGTAGTTTGTTCTCGATATTCCCCCTTCGATCCGTCGCCATAGGTATTCGTTCCGCGGTAGTTAGCCACTTCAGTAGTCAGAGATAGAACTGAAGAGAGTCTTGTAGAGGA
>ERZ1740070.789-NODE-789-length-20908-cov-6.431497_pt1 | contig 20908 bp, 18 predicted proteins | sample MGYA00581734_ERZ1740070 | MGnify/ENA primary metagenome ERZ1740070 (study PRJEB43018, sample SAMN04849744) | marine metagenome | isolation source: floating plastic debris | place: Pacific Ocean | collected 2008-09-01 | study: EMG produced TPA metagenomics assembly...
TGTGTCCAACTGGGCCGCGCTATCCACGCTGGGCAGCCGTATCCCCAACGCCGTGATCCTGTCGGACAGCGAAAACCACGCCTCCATGATCGAAGGCATCCGCCATTCGCGCGCCGACAAGGTGATCTGGAAGCATAACGACGTCGAAGATCTCGACCGCAAGCTCGCCGCCTGTGGCGACCGCCCCAAGATCGTTGCGTTTGAGAGCGTCTATTCGATGGACGGCGACATCGCCCCCATCAAAGAAATCGTTGAGGTCGCCGAAAAGCACGGCGCCATGACCTATCTCGATGAGGTGCACGCCGTTGGCCTTTACGGACCCCACGGTGGCGGTATCTCGGAACGCGAAGGCATCGCCCACCGCATCGACCTGATCGAAGGCACGCTGGGCAAGGCGTATGGCTGCGTCGGCGGCTATATCACCGGCTCTGCCGCGCTTTGTGATTTCGTGCGCAGCTTTGCGTCCGGCTTTATCTTCACGACCGCCCTGCCCCCGGCTGTGGCGGCCGCCGCAAAAGCCTCTATCGCGCATCTCAAGCAATCCGAGATGGAGCGTGCCCAGCAACGCCGCCAAGTCGCGCGCCTGCGCGCCGCCCTTGATCGCGAAGGCATCCCGCATCTGGAAAACGACAGCCACATCGTCCCGGTGATGATTAAAGATCCCGTCAAATGCCGTCAGCTTAGCGATATTCTGATGGCAGATTTCGGGATCTACGTGCAGCCGATCAACTATCCGACTGTCCCGAAAGGGACCGAGCGTTTGCGCTTTACGCCTTCGCCGCTGCACACCGATGCTGACATCGATCATCTGGTAAATGCGCTCAAGCAACTTTGGGTGCAATGCGCCTTGGCGCAGGCCGTCGCCTAGCCCGGACAGCTCGGCATAAATACGCTGAAACTGCGGGGAAATTCTGGCGTTTTTCCCCGATAGTTTCTTTTAAATACCGGCGTTTACGAGTGTTTTGGACCAAAGCGGACGCGATGTTGCAGTAAACTAAGGATCACACAAATGTCAGGCCTTGATCCGTGCCACTCAAGCGCTCACTTGTTAGATTGAAAGCCATCCAAGAGGAGAAGCCATCCCATGAAATTGTTCTATTCCGCCGCAATCGCGGTCATGGCAGCCACCCCTGCTCTCGCAGAAGGCGATCCAGCCGCCGGAGAAGAGGCATTCAACCGCCAATGCGTCGCCTGTCATGTTGTCGTCGATGGCAATGGCGAAACGCTTGCAGGGCGCAACGCCAGAACCGGCCCCAACCTTTATGCGGTATCGGGCCGATTGATCGGCTCGCTTGAAGACTTCCGTTATTCGAGTTCGCTGGCTTCCCTCGGCACCGAGCAAGAGATGACCTGGGATGAAGCAAGCTTTGTCGGCTACGTGCAGGATCCAACAGGCTGGCTGCGCGAAACGCTTGATGATCGCCGCGCCCGCGGACGGATGGCATTCCAGGTCCGATCGGAAGAAGACGCGACCAACCTTTACGCCTATCTCGCATCTTTGGCCCCTGCCCCTGACGCAGAAGGCGAGGCCGAGACGATGGATGCCGAAGAAACCGAAACCACCGAAGAACCGGCAACAAATTAAGTCTTTCTTTGAAAGAATTCAGGCCGCGCTGCGACAGCAGGGCGGCCTTTTTTATGCGCTGATTTGGATGACCACCCGGTTAAAAGCTCAACAACCTTTGAAAAAAGCCCTTGGGACTTTCAAAGATCACCGGAACGCCCAACCACTTGTTGATCTGCTGCGCCGTCTCATCAGGGGACATGTTGTCGTCAAAGGCCAAGGTGACAGGCACCCGTTCACCGTCTTGCGTTACCAACGACAAGCGCCGCCATGCCGTTGCGCCGCCATGCCCGCTGGCCTCGGCATCTGCGTAATGAAGCGTATCCATCGACAGGCGTCGTTTGCTCCACCCGGTCAGCGACCGGCGTTCGATCAGTACCTCACGCGCGCGACTATCAAGGGTCAGCCGCGTGGCTTGCCCGACCGCCCAGACAACGCTCATGAAAAAGCACGACAGCAGAAACAACACGACCGTGTCATATCCGGGCGACGTGGCCGCGTCTTGCAACGTCCCATAGGCACAGATCCCCGATAACCAGAACGCCACCAAAGGCGTTCCCCAGGGCCGCGCCTCAACAATCAAAGCGGTTGGAGATTGGTGAATCACTTGCATGGCCACACTCTTTCTTGAAGATGTGGCGAAATCTAGACGATGAGCAAAATTTCGGTCACGCCCTCATCGACAGCCTGACAAGCGGCCTCGACCCGGCCCATCAAATGAGTGCTGACATAGGCTGCATGAAAGCGCGACGGCGCTTTGAGCGTCAACCGCCCCCCTGCCCTCTCGACCCGGCGCAGCGCGCTTAACCAAGCGCCAAAGCTGCTTTGGTCTTCCTGATACAGGATCGCCTGCGCCAAGGCCCATTCGGTGCCGTCGCTCAGATCAGGGGCACGCACTGCGCCGGCTGTGGGCAGCGCCACAACCCGATCCGGCTCCGGCGCGCCTTGCATGCGCAGCGCAAAGTCAGGGCCGACCGCCTCCCATTGAGGCTTGGTCGCCCGAAGCACAGTCTCGAGCGCGATGCCATATTGCGTGACGCGCCCCCGTGCGCCTTGCCGTTTGACCACAAGCCAGCCCAGCCCACGCAGCTTTGCCATATCGCGCTTTACCGTGCGCTCATCCACAGACCAGAGCGCTGCAATTTCACGTTGGCCGACCGCCAACTCATCGCGTGCCCAATTGTAGCGCGCTGTCATCAACGTCACGAAACGCAGCACCAGCCGCTGCTCATGCTTGCCACGCGCCAGGGCATAGGCCCCCAAAGCGGTTAAAATATCGTATTTCCGTGCAGACGCATTACGCCCAACGGGTTTCATCGCAAGCATGGCCTGCCCTCATTGATGCACAAAGATGTGCCGCCTCATATGCGGATTGATACCCGCTTCGCCGATCAAGTCAGCGTTATTCATTCATTGAGACTGATTTGCGTCCCAAAAGCCGATTCTGTCAAGCAGTGATCTGATTTGATCCCAAACCTGATCTAAAATGATCTGAAAAATAGGTATCATTGGTATTGGGGGACATCCTGAGTGACCCCTATTCGGCCGTTTCTGTCCCCCAATAGGCTGCGGTTCGCTCAAACCTGTCCCCCTAGATATAGCGAGGCTTTCGCAGATTTCTCAATCATTCCGAATCGTTAGCCTCTGCGGTTTCATGAGGTTTTGAAAGGAGCGTCACCGAAAGACAGCAATTGTGCGATGTCACCTTATTCGCTTTTGCACTTTTCGCAAATTCCGCGTAAATTCGTTTTCAACGATAATTAACGTCTTCGCGGAATTGTTCCCCGCGGGGAACAATGAGCAAAAGCAAAGCAGAAGACAGGCCATGTTTACCCATACCGATCTTAGCGCGCTTCAGGCCCGCTCCCTCAAGATGCAGGGCTATATCCGCCAGCAAACCTATTCCCCCGAACTTGAAAAGACACTTCGCCGCTTCTCTAGCTGGGAGGTTGCCGAGCTGATCTTTCGTGTGAATCAATCCACGATGCGCGGACGTCTTGCGGCGGATCCCTCCCTGCCCCAGGGGCTGGTCGAAGAGGACGGCCGTCAACGCTGGTACACGCTTGAGGAAATCAACGAGCTGCGCCGCCGTCTCAAGATCAATCGCCAGTCGCTGCAGCCGCCGCGTCCCTCTGGCAAGCGTGCGATCCGCGCGGCGATTGCGAACTTCAAAGGCGGTGCGGGCAAGTCTACGGTAGCGCTGCATTTCGCCCACGCCGCCGCCCTTGATGGCTACCGCGTCTTGTGCGTGGATTTCGATCCACAAGCGACGCTCAGCCATTCGATGGGCCTGTCTGACGTGGCTGAAGAGTTCACCGTCTGGGGCATCATGGCCCGTGACCTGATTAACGAGACCGAGCGGATGAACGCCACCATGCAAGGCGCTGAAAGCGGCACCGCCCTGCCCCAACGGCGCATCCCGGCGGCGATTACCGATATGGGTCTGGCCGATCTGCGCGTCACCGATTTCATCAAGCCCACCAGCTGGCCCACGATTGATTTGGTGCCAAGCTGTGCAAACGCTGCGTTCGTCGAATTCGCCTCTGCTCAATATCGCCATCTGAACCCAGAGTGGTCATTCTTCGCTGCCGTCTCGCGTTACCTCGATCAGCTGCCCGATGACGCTTACGACATGATTATCTTCGATTGTCCGCCTGCCATTGGCTACCAGTCTATGAATGCCGTCTTCGCGGCAGATGTTCTGTATATCCCCTCGGGCCCTGGGTACTGGGAGTATGACAGCACGACCAGTTTTATCGGGCAGCTGTCCGAAGCGCTTGAAGATCTGAGCCGCTTTTCCAATGTCGTCCCCGCGGGGACGATGAACTTGCCCAAAGCCTTTGCCGATCTTCGGTTTCTGCTCACCCGGTTTGAACCCAACAACGAACTGCACCGCGCGATGCAGGATGCTTTCGTTAAGGTTTTTGGCGACAGAGTGGCCGAACACCCCATCGAGATGACGCGCGCGGTTGAACAATCGGGCCGGTTCCTTAGCTCGATCTACGAAATTGATTACCGCGACATGACGCGGGAAACCTGGCGGCGTGCGCGTGGATCTTTTGACCGGGCATATGATGAGTTTCGGGGCAACCTGATCGCGGCCTGGGACAACCTGGAGGATAGACCATGAGCAAGAAGCGCCGCGTCTTCGACATCGATTTTGAGGCCGACACGTCCGAGCTGGAAACCAAATCCATTGGTTCCGAGCGCCGGGGACCAATGGCCTCTGCCATTGCGGAAAATGCGAATGCGATGGAGCAGCGTCAAAGTGCGGAAGCCGCCATTCGGGAAGAGAATGATCGCCTGGCTCATGAGTTTGTCGCACTCAAAAAACAGGGTCTAATTACAGCGTTAGTGCCACTTTCCGAAGTAAAGACGTCAAAGCTGATCCGCGACCGCGCCCCTATGGGTGAACACGATGCGCTGGATCTGGCATCGTCTATTCAAGAGATTGGTCTGTCGAACCCTATTCAGGTCGAAGAGGCCGATGATGGGTATGAACTGATCCAGGGGTTTCGTCGCCTGCAGGCTTTCAAATTCCTCCTGGACACGTGTGGTGACGATTATGCGACCATTCCTGCCGTAATTGTTCCCCGCGGGGAACATGTGGCAAAGCTCTATCGTCGGATGATCGACGAAAACCTTGTGCGCAAAGATATCTCATTCGGGGAAATGGCTGCGCTGGCCTGGGCCTATCTGGCAACGGCGCCCGATGGCGTACAGGACATCGACGGTGCGGTGAATGAGCTTTACCCGGTGACCAATCGTCAGCGCCGCACCTATATCAAGCAATTCGCGCGGCTGTTGCGGCGTTTGAATGGCGATTTGAAGCATGTGCAGGTTATCCCGCGCGCGCTGGGTCTTGATCTTTATAAGCGCCTTGATGCGAATCCCGAAGGCACCGCCGAATTGCGTGCGGCGCTGTCCGCCGAACCTGAGCGGACCGATCAGGACGAGTTGCGGATTATCACCGACTTTTTGAAGGCTCAGAAAGGAGGTCTTAAGGCTGCTGCGAAGTCGGCCAAGACGACATTCCGGGTCACATCTGGGCCGAAAACCGCAAAATGCACCGCAGCGGATGGCCGGTTTGAAATCAGAATGATGCAGGATTTTTCCGCGTTGGATCGCCAGGCGCTCGAACGCGCGACGCAGGCGTTTCTGGATGCCATTAAGCCGTCAGAAAACGGGTAATCAGCGGCGCAAACGTCTCGGGTGCTTCTTCATGTGCGAGGTGCCCGAGTTCTGGCAGGCGTATGACCTTGGCATTGGGAAGCTTGGCCGCGGCACTTTCTGATGTAATCGGCGGCACGGCGCGGTCATTCTCTCCGACAATCAGAAGCGATTTGTTGATCGTTTCGGGCAGCCGCGCCAGCACGCCGTCCAGCTTCCATTGCGACATCATTGTCAGCGCACCGTCGACATGGCTGCGCGCCGAAACTAATTGATGATACATTGCCAGACCGGCCTCGTTCACAGAGCTGCCGGTGCCCTCGATCAGTCGCTTGACGCTTTGGGGTGTCGTGGCCGACGACACGATATTCGCAGTGAGCGGATTGAACGTCAGCATTTTTGCCATCATCGGAAAAATGACGCCTGCAAGGCCGGGGAAATTTCCCAAAGCGGCGTTCAGCCCGATGATTGTTCCCCGCGGGGAACATCCCAGTTGCAGCATGCGAAAGCCCAATGCAGCGCCAGCAGAGTGTCCGATGATCGCGTCGATTTCCCAGCCTTCTTGTTTGGCAAGCGCGATGATGTCTTCGGACATCGGCTCGATCCCGCAGCGCTGTTTGCGCCCAATGTTGGTAAAGCCGTGGCCCGGAAGATCAATCGCGATTACGTGGAAATCCTTTGCAAGGATCGGCATCAGATCGCGCCACGAATGGGTCGCGCCACCCGCGCCATGTAACAGCAAAAGCGTCGGGCCTTTCCCCATTTCCTGAACGTGCCAGACATGGGGTCGGCTTTTGATAAAGCGAGACTTGGCCGCGTGGGGCCAGTTGGCTTTGGCGGTCTCCCAATCCATCTAGTCGCTCAGAACCGCAGAAACAGCGCTGGAAAGCCGCTTTGCGTCGGCGCGGGGCAAAGGGACATAGGGGGCTAAAAGCGTCTCTGACAGGTGTTTTAGAGCCTGTTGCGGGCGGTTGGACATATCGATGACCAGGCACTCGACAGCGTGGCCCCGCAGGGACTTGGCCATCCTATCAGCGTCCTCGCCCGCTGTGGCGCGGTTTGCGGTGCCATCCAACGCGATATTGGCGCGGCCATCGGTCAGGATCGCGACTGTGGGGGTCATGCCGCGCTTACGGGCTTGCAGCGCGAGATCGAGCGCGGATTTAAGGCCTGCGGCAAGAGGGGTGCCGCCGCCGCCGGGCAGGGCGGCAAGGCGACGTTTGGTTTGCACCAGCGAGCGCGTGGGCGGCAGCAGGATTTCGGCACTGTCGCCGCGAAAGGCCACAAGGGCAACGTGATCGCGGCGGGCGTAGGCTTCGGCGAGCAGTAACTCGATGGCGCCTTTGGCCTCGTTCAGGCGGGAGAACGCGGCGGAGCCGGAGGCATCGACGGCGAAGATCAGCAGGCGGTCTGACTTTTCCTCGAACCGTTTGAGGCGGATATCCTCGGCGCGGATATGCAGATTTGTTCCCCGCGGGGAACATTTTCGGCGGATCGGCTGCCATGGGGCGGCGGCGCGCAGGGTTGCGACCAGATCAACCTTGGACGTGCCGTCAATCTGACCCGGGCGCGAGGGCAGGGGCCTGCCACGGCGGTTACACTTTTTGTTGTCGCCGGAACCAGCCCCAGCGGGCGTTTTGGATTTGGTTTCCTGCTTGGCAAGATGGGCCAGCAGATCTGCCGGGAGGGTGGCTTTGACGGCTTCCAAAAGTACCTCTTCGGGGATCTGGAAGTCGTTAGGCGTTTCGCTTTCGTCGCCTTGATCGCCCTCGTTGGTGTCGGGCGGCGGCGGGGGCGTGTTGTCTTCGGGCTGCGGTTCTGGTTCGGGCATCCGTGTGGCGCGGGGCGCATAGACCAATTGTACGGCGGCGCGCAGGTCGTCGGCGTCAATTTCATCACCGCCGAACAAAGCGCAGTGCACGCGGGCGGTGCGGACGGCGAGGATCGGGGTGCGCAGGCTGTCGATGCCTAATTCTTGTGCAAATTGAGTGAGGTATTTTAATACCGTATCACTTGCTTGGATAGTGTCTAACCTTGCCCGAGCCGCGTCGATATCAGCCTTGGGCAATGCGACGTCCGTCGTGTCTTGCCACGCGATGTGCGTGGCGTCGATATGCAGTGCAACCCGGTCACGCAGGGCAGGGGGGGCCTGTTCCTCATCGCCGTCGCCTTCATCCAGCAGGATCAGGCTGTGGCAGGTGTGATCGTCCAGTGCGAGGGCGAGCTTTCCAGCGAGGTTCGCCTCGGCCCGTTCGGCCATGGTGAGGATCAACGCAGAAGGCTGGCCGATGATGCCTTTCGTTTCCACAACGGTGCCAGCAGCGAGGGTGGCGGACACATCGACACCACCGAAAAGCTGCTCATCCGTGATGGTGGGATGGATTTTGCGCAAGGGCAGGGCGAGGGCTTGTAGGCCGTCAATCAGGCGGTCGCGGACGGGGCCTGAGCGGGCGCGCAGCCACAGGCCGCCGAGGCCGACGGGATCAACGGCCAGAAGGTTCAGCGCGGTGGCGGCGCGGAGCCAGGTATCTTGGCTATCGCTCAAGCCAGTACTTCTTCGACGATGCGGGTGACGCGAGTGCCGGCGCCGGCTTCGTCCAGCGGATCGCGGCGCAGGCGGTGGCGCAGGGAGGCGGGCGCGATGGCTTTGACGTGGGCGCGGGTGACGGTTTTGTCGCCTTGGTAGGCGGCGAGCGCGCGGGCGGTTTTGAGCAAGGTCAGTTCACCCCGCAAACCGTCAGAGCCGAGGGCGATGCACAACTCAGCACAATCGCGCAGGGTCGCGTCCGGTGTTTTCATCTTTTTCAAGAGCTTACGGGCCTTGAGGATGTCATCGCGGATGATTGCATCCTCGGCCTGCCAGCGCAGCATGAAGGTGGTGTAATCGCTGTCATAGGCGTCGCGGCGGCGGATCACCTCGATCCGGTCGTCGATATCGGTGGGCGTTGTGACGTCGACGGAGAGGCCGAAACGATCCAGCAGTTGCGGGCGCAATTCGCCTTCCTCGGGGTTGCCGGAGCCGACCAGAACGAAGCGCGCGGCGTGGCGGATCGACAGGCCTTCGCGCTCGATCACGTTTTCACCGGATTGGGCGACGTCGAGCAGCAGATCGACGATGTGGTCTTCGAGCAGGTTGACCTCGTCGATATAGAGATATCCGCGATTGGCGCGGGCCAGCAGACCCGGCGCAAACGCCTTTTCGCCACGGGTTAGAGCCTTTTCGATGTCCAAAGCGCCGACGACCCGGTCCTCAGTCGCGCCAAGGGGCAGGTCGATCACCGGGGTCGCTTTCGTGACGATCTTTCTCGACCCTATTTCAGCCCATTCCGGGCAATCTGCGACCTTTTCGGAGTTTGTCGGACACCCCTCAACCGCCTTGATGGGCGGTAACAAAGCAGCCAGTGCGCGCACGGCGGTGGATTTGCCGGTGCCACGATCGCCAAAGACCAGAACGCCGCCGATGGACGGGTCCACGGCGGTGAGGATCATGGCCAGTTTCATATCGTCTTGCCCGACGATGGCGCTGAACGGGAAGGGCTGTTTCATGGTGTTTCCAGTCGTGAAAGGGGGCTTTTGCCACCCCAGCTGCCGCTTTGATCGATGACACGAAAGCGGGCGTAAAGTTCTTCGCGGAACCAATCGCCCTCGCGGACGGCTTTGATCGCGCGGGCATGGGGGCCGTCTTTGCGGGCGAAATCGGCCATCGCGGCGGCGTCGGGCCAGATTGAGAACGTGACCTGATGGAGCAGGGGAACCTCCCCGATGCCGATCTTGAAGGCGACGTTTTCGTTTGATCCGATCATGGCAGAAATGTCAGGCACCTGACGCCAGAATTTGGCGGCGACCGAAGGCTTTACGGTCGCACGGGTCAACGCGGCCAAAGGGCCGGCGTCGACGTCAGGTGACGGGCGAAAAGGGGCAACACCTGCCCATTCTCCGCGCGCGGATGTGGGGGTGAGATAGACCGACCAGGATTCGGCGGCGCGGTAGCGGTAACGCTGGAAAATGCGCGCCGTTTCCAGCCGATCTTTCGCGGTTTCATGGTCCGGCCATGTGCACAGGATCGCGTAAACGGCGGTGTTCGGGATCGGCGTAAAGCCTTCGCCGGTGCCCGAGCCGCAAAGCTTCCAGAATTGCAGGTCGGGGACCTTTGGAAGCGCGAATCGTGCGGCTCCCATCATGGTAAATGCCCAGATCCGAGACGCTGGCGAGGCGAATCGGAAGAAGCTGAGACTGACAGTTTGGGTCATATTTGCCTCTTTCTCCACAAAGAGTGTCAACTTTACCTTACATTATTCTGCGAAATAGAAAAGAGCTCTTTGCCCTTTGCACTGTGTGGCCTAGGGTAATATGTAAATAAAAGTGGACACTTTGCCAAAGGTTCTCGCTATGACCTCGCTTTCACCTCTCAATCCGTCTTCCCATGCCATCGTCATTGGTGCTGGTCTGGGCGGCCTCGCGTCGGCCATGCGGCTGGGGGCGAAAGGCTATCGTGTCACTGTGCTGGACAAGCTGGATGAAGTGGGGGGACGCGGCTCTTCGATCAGCCAGGATGGGCACCGGTTTGATCTGGGACCGACGATTATCACGGTGCCGCAGGTTTATGAGGACTTGTGGCGCGCCTGCGGACGGGACTTCAAAGACGATATCGATCTGCGCCCGATGGACCCGTTTTACGAGGTGCGCTGGCCCGATGGATCGACCTTCACCGCGCGTCAGGACACCGCCGCGATGGAGGCGGAGGTGGCGCGGCTGTCCCCACGTGATGTGAAGGGCTACCGCAAGTTTCTGGAGGACGGGCGCAAGCGATATGTCGTGGGCTTTGAAGGCATGGTTGCGAAACCGATGCACAAGCTGTGGGACACGCTGAAGGTGTTGCCAACCTTTGGGGTATTGCGCGCGGATCGTTCTATTCTGGGGTTGGCAAAGCGGCGCTTCAAGGATGAGCGTTTGCGCATGGCGATGTCGTTTCATCCGCTTTTTATTGGCGGTGATCCGATGCATGTGACGTCGATGTACGCGCTGGTGGGTTATCTCGAAAAACAGTTTGGCGTGCATTACGCGATGGGCGGCGTGCAAGCGATTGCGAACGCAATGGGATCGGTTGTGCGGGCGCAGGGTGGCACGGTTCGGCTGGGTGTCGAGGTAGACGAGATCGAGGTGAAAGGCGGCGCTGTGCAAGGTGTGCGTCTGGTCGGTGGCGAGCAGTTGATTGCGCCTTTGGTCGTCAGCAATGCCGACGCGGGCCACACCTATTCGCGGCTGATGCGGAACCATGGGCGCAAGCGGTGGAGTGATGCGAAGCTCAAGCGCAAGCGGTGGTCGATGGGGCTGTTCGTTTGGTATTTCGGCACCAAAGGCACACGCGGCAAATGGGCTGATGTGGGGCATCATACGATCACCAATGCGCCGCGTTACGAGGGGCTGCTGAAGGATATCTTCATCAAAGGCAAGCTGTCGGACGATATGAGCCTGTATATTCACCGGCCTTCTGTGACCGACCCAAGTGTTGCCCCCGCGGGGGATGACACATTCTATGTTCTCTCACCTGTGCCGCATCTGGGGCATGAGACCCCCGTCGATTGGTCCAAAGAAATGGCGGTTTACAAGGAAAAGGTCGCTGCCGAGATCGACAAGACGATCCCTGGTTTCCGCGAGCATCTGTCGACCGAAGTTGTCTTCACGCCCGAGGATTTCCGCGACCGGTATCTGTCGCCCAACGGATCTGGCTTTTCGCTTGAACCGCGGATCCTGCAAAGTGCGTGGTTCCGGCCTCATAACATCAGCGAAGAGGCCAAGGGGCTGTTTCTTGTGGGCGCGGGCACGCATCCGGGTGCTGGTGTTCCCGGTGTTGTCTCCAGTGCCGAGGTGCTGGCCAAGCTGGTGCCTGATGCTGTGGCGGTTCCGGACGCGCTGAAAGTGGCTGCGGAATGATTGATCCCAAAGACCTTGAGCATTGCGAACGCGCGATCCAGCATGGGTCATTGTCGTTTCATGCGGCGTCACGGCTGCTGCCATCAAAGGTCCGCGATCCGGCGTTGGCGCTTTATGCGTTTTGCCGGCTGGCCGATGATGCGGTCGATCTTCATCACGATAAGGGTGGTGCGGTTCTGTCGCTGAATGAACGGCTTGAAAAATGCTATAGTGGCGCGCCCCGGAACGCCCCCGCCGACCGTGCTTTTGCCGCCATTATCGAGGATTTCGAGATGCCGCGCGCCTTGCCAGAGGCGTTGCTGGAAGGTTTGGCCTGGGACGCGGTCGAGCGACGGTATCAGACGCTTTCGGGCGTCTATTCCTATTCGGCGCGCGTGGCGTCGGCTGTCGGCGCGATGATGTGCGTGCTGATGCGGGTGCGCGATGCGGATACGCTGGCCCGCGCCTGTGATCTGGGCGTCGCGATGCAACTGACCAATATTGCCCGCGATGTAGGTGAGGATGCGCGTGCGGGGCGTGTGTATCTGCCGCTCGATTGGCTGGATGAGGCCGGGATCGATTTGGATCTGTTCCTGCGCGACCCACTGCCCACCGACGCGCTTCGCGCTGTGGTGCGTAAGCTGCTGAACGCGGCGGACCGCCTTTACATGCGGGCCGAAGCGGGCATCGCTGGCCTGCCGCGCAGTGCTCGGCTTGGGATTTATGCTGCCAGCTATATTTATGCCGGGATCGGGCGTGAAGTCCGGCGCGCAGGATGCGACAGCATTTCAACGCGTGCGCATACCTCAAAAGCGCAAAAGATCGGCTGGATCGCCCAAGCCACGATGAGCGCTGGTGTCACGATGGTGTTGCCGCGGTCCGCTGTGATCCACGCCGCACCCTTGCCCGAAGTTGCGTTTCTGGTTGATGCGGCAGCGCGCCGTGATGCGGCCCAAGGCGCCTGGGGCGACGGACGGGCCGGCGATCTGGTCGGGATCTTTGCAACGCTCAAAGCGCAGGACGCGCAACGGCGCATGTTGGAACCTTGATCGCGACGCCCTAGGTTAAAGGGCACGTTGCTTGAATTGGATGCCCTGATGGACTGGTCACTTTTTGTCGTTTTCCTTGCCGCCTGCTGTGCAGCAGCTGCCACGGGTTCGATGTTTCCGCCCGATAAATGGTATCGTGATCTGAAAAAACCCGTCTGGACACCGAAGGACTGGATGTTCCCGGTGGCCTGGACGACCCTTTACCTGATGAGCGCTTACGCCGCCACGTTGGTTGCAGTGATGGACGGAAGCGCGATGGGCATGGCGTTCTGGGCATTGCAGATCGGCTTGAATGCACTGTGGACGCCGGTTTTCTTTGGGCTCAAACGTATCCGTGCCGGAATGGTGGTGCTGGTTTGCCTGTGGATTTCGGTCCTTGGCACACTTGTGGCCTTTTCAACTGTCAGTTCGATCGCGGCTTGGCTGATGGCACCCTATCTTGCCTGGGTCACCGTTGCCGGGGCGCTGAACCTGGCCGTGTGGAAACTGAACCCCGATGAGATCACCCAGACCGCTTGACGGTGTCCGGTATTTAGAGACAAAAGAAGCCTTAATCGCCCATTAAGGTTAATGGCTTTCACCTTTGTCTAAATATCCTCGCCGAAGGCATCCCGCCCGCGCTCAGAAGCGCCAACCTTTGCGGCGGGGCACGCGGACGGCCAGCATCGGCATCAGCCATGGGCCGCGGAAACGGTTCAGATCAAGCGCTTCATGCACCCCGACTGTTTCCTCGCCTGCATATTGGATTTTCACGGCAGAGCGAGAATAGAACGGCGCGTCCAGCATGTTTTTGACCTGCTGCGGTTTATAACCCGCATCCGCCCGCGTTTCGCGTTTCACGCCCCAAAGCGAGCGGCGGAACCCGACCTTGGGCGGAGCATTCATCATCCGAGCGTTGCCGTCATGATCGAAATGCACCCCGATAGCCAGATTCGTGCCGTCACGGCGGATTGCATCGTAAAAGCAGACAGAGCCGTCCGCGACAGGGTAGCGGCCCCAAGTCCAGTAGTTGAAATCCTGCTCAAGGGCGCGTGTGCCGAAATTGGCGTCGAAATAGCCGTGGCCCTCCCAGGTCCAGCCAGTGCGGTCCAGCTCGACCTTGATCTTTGAGGACGGCGCGAAGGGGCGCCAGACATGGGTGCCGTCCTCGGTCAAGGGCAGTTCGACCTGAGTGACGGCTGATGGGGTCACGGTCACGCGGCCCCTTATGCGCGAGATCAGCGGCGGGCTGGACACCTCGTTGATGTCGATCACCAGATTGCCGTCCTCCCAGTGCATTGATGATGGGCCGACGGTGAACGTGTCGTTGGTCTGTTTCAGCGCGTCGCGGCCCCGGTCGGTCATCGTGAAGCGCCCGCCTTTGCCATAGGTGGCCACGTTGATGCAGCAGTGATTGTCAGGCGATTTGCGGCCCGACCAGCGATACCACGGTGAAAAGACCGAGCCTATGAAGCCGATGATCGAGATGGCGCGTTCGCCATCGTCGCTGATCCCGTCGATATACCACCACGCATAGCCGTTTTCCGCGACATCGAGGTTGAAGTTCGGTCGTTCAAGATCGCCTCGGCCGCATGCCGCGCGGAGAGGGTCGCCATTGGGATCCCCGCTCCCGGATGCGCTCCGCCGCCCGCCAGATACAGCCCGGCGATCTTCGAGCGCGCTGTCGGTCTTGCGAGCGATGCCGTCAGCCCATGTGGGCTGCGCCCGTAAAGGGATCCTTGGCTGGCCGGAAACAAGCTGTTGAACTCTTCTGGCGTCGTCAGGGTTCCGGGCGGTGGCGTCGGTGTAAACGTCAAATTGAATTGGGCGAGTGTCTCGAAAACCCTGATCTGACATTGGGGTTTCTCCTGGCTATCGGTGCCGTCACGCGGCGGACCGTTCATGATGATTTCAAAGCGTTCCAGATCCGGCGGTTGCGTATCGCTGCCGCGGTCCTGGGCGCAGATGTAGAGAGTTGGATCGTCGGGCATGTGGCCCTTGGCGAGCGGGTCAAATTCAGCGCGGGGGTTCTGCGCGAAGAAGACGTTGTGGTGGTGCAGATCGACGCCTGCGGGTTTCGCGGCGAAGGCGTAGACATAGGCGGACAGGCTGCGCGGGTCGGTCGCTTTTCTGGGCACGGCTGGTTTCACGGCGTTGCCAAGAAGGCCAGTGCTCAGGGCGCGCGGATCGCCGTTGAAGACGATATTGTGCGCGGTGTAGCGCGCGCCATCAGCAGTATGGGCGGCGCAAATTCGACTCTGTTGCACCTCAAAACGGGTGACATCGGCGTTTGTTACGAACGTTGCACCCCGCGCTTCGGCAAGGGTGCGCAGCGATTGGGCAAGTTGGTGCATGCCGCCTTGAACGCGCCAGACACCGCGGGCTTCGGAATGGGCGATGAGGCCAAGAAGGGCAGGGGCCGCGAAGGGCGAGCCGCCAACATAGGTCGCATAGCGCCCGAAAAGCTGGGCAAGACGTTTGTCGCGGAACGCGCGTTTCAGGGACTGTGCCAAAGTCAGGTGCGGTTGCATTGCCGCGATCAGTGAAGGTTGGCGCAGCACGCGCATTGTCAGGTCAAATTGCGATGGCGTGGCCGACTGCATCATGGGTGCGTCGAACGCTTCGTAAAGGGCTTTGGTTTTTGCCGAAAAGCGGCGGAAGTCGGCGGCGGCGCGCGGGCCTGCGAAATCTTCGATTGCGGCTTCAGAGGCTGCGGGGTCGGCGTGCAGATCAAGCGTGCTGCCGTCGTGCCACCAATGCCGTGCCAGGATCGTTTCAGGGATCAGTGTCAGGTGCGCAGACAGGGTTTCCCCGACGCTGTCGAAGAGTTCTTCGAATACGGGGCGCATGGTCAACACGGTCGGGCCCGCATCCACGGGCCCTGCATCCGATGGCAATGTGCGCATCTTGCCGCCCACCTGTGATGCGCGTTCCAGAACGGTTACGGCCAACCCGGCATGGGCCAACCGCAAGGCTGTGGCGAGACCGGCAATGCCGGCGCCAATAACAAGGACCGAGTCACGCGACTCTGGGGGGCTATCCATATGGTGATTGTTGACTCTGACAGGCAAACTGTCCAGTATAGTTTACACATATAGTGTCGCACTTTGTAGACACCCTTGGGTTTCAGGAGCCATCATGCCGCTTTCAAACCGTATCGAAGCCGCAATTTCCTCAGCGATTGGCATGGGGCAGGGGGGCGTTGCACCTCCGAAACTGTCCAAGGCTCTGAAGTATGCGGTGACGCCGGGCGGGGCGCGGATCCGGCCGACTATACTCATGTCGGTCGCTTTGGCCTGCGGCGATGATCGCCCCGAGCTTAGCAATGCTGCCGCTGCTGCGTTGGAGTTGATTCATTGCGCGTCATTGGTGCATGACGATATGCCCTGCTTTGACGATGCCGATATTCGGCGCGGCAAGGCCACGGTACACCGCGAATGGAACGAACCCGTTGCGTTACTGACGGGCGATAGTCTGATCGTGCTTGCGTTCGAGGTTCTGGCAAAAGCCGCAACGACGGACCCGGTACGCGCGGTTCATCTGATCCAGACGCTGGCGCATCGCACGGGCATGCCGAATGGCATTTGTGCGGGTCAGGGCTGGGAAAGCGAAACAGAGGTTGATCTGCGCGCCTATCATCGAGCCAAGACCGGGGCGCTGTTTATTGCGGCCACCCAGATGGGGGCGCTGTCGGCCGGTCAGGACGCCGAGCCCTGGGAAGAGCTTGGCGCACGCATCGGCGAAGCCTTTCAGGTTGCCGACGATCTGCGCGACGCCCTTTATGACAGCGAGACATTGGGCAAGCCTGCGGGCCAGGATGATCTGCATGATCGGCCAAACGCGGTCAGCGAATTTGGCGTGCAAGGCGCCGTGCGGCATTTGCAAGATATTCTGGGCGGCGCGATCGCGTCGATCCCGTCCTGTCCCGGCGAGGCGGCTTTGGCGCAAATGGTGCGCGCGCAGTCTGAACGGCTGACCCCCGTGGCGCCGGCTGTTAACCGCGCCTGAGACGATGGCCGATATTGCCCAGCCGACCCCGTTGCCAAAGCCCAAGGCGTCTTTGCGCGGGTGGCGCAACAGGCTTGTCGCGTCGCGCAAGTTTCAGAAATGGGCCGCACGGTTCCCGCTGACCCGCGGCAAGGCCAAGCGCGAAGGCGAAGAGATTTTCGATCTGGTTGCGGGATTTGTGAACTCGCAAATTCTGATGGCGCTTGTCGAACTGGATATCTTGAAGGCGCTATTCAAGCGGCCTATGACCACCGCCGAACTGGCGGCTTTGACTTCGGTTCCCGAAAACAGAATGGGTGTTCTGTTGAGGGGGGGTGTCGCGCTTCATCTGCTTGCGCAAAAGCGTGACACCCATCAGTTGACCCAGAAAGGGGCGGCCTTGCTGGGTGTGCCTGGCCTGGATCAGATGATCCGCCATCACCGCGTGCTTTACCGTGATTTGCAAGACCCCACCGCCTTTATGCGCGACAAGACCGAGACCGAATTGGCGGGTTTTTGGCCCTACGTTTTCGGAGCAGGGGCTGCCGAGGATCCGCACATCGCAGACACTTATTCGCAGCTGATGGCCGATAGCCAGCAGTTGGTGGCCGAGGACACATTGCGCATGGTGTCATTTAAAGATGCAGATCATCTGTTGGATGTGGGCGGTGGCACTGGGGCCTTTCTGGCCGAGGTGGGCGCGGCCTATCCGACGTTGCCTGTCACCTTGTTCGATCTGCCTGCCGTCGTGCCTGCGGCGGCTGCGCGGTTTGCAGAGGCTGGCATGCGAAACCGTGCGACGATCAAAGCCGGATCGTTTCGCGATGATCCATTGCCTGTGGGCGCCGATACCATCTCGTTGATTCGGGTTTTGTATGACCACGCGGACGACACGGTCGCGGCCCTTCTGTCTAAATGTTTTGACAGTCTGCCCGCGGGCGGGCGGCTTGTGATTTCAGAGCCGATGCTAGGGTGTCGCGCGGGCGACACGTATTTTGCGTTCTACACGCTGGCCATGCGCACCGGACGCGCCCGATCTGCGGGTGAAATTGCCCAAATGTGCCGGAATGCGGGCTTTTTGCAGGTTGAACAGCCAAAGCCGCCCCGCGCTTTTGTCACCAGCGCTGTGGTTGCAACAAAGGCTGTCTGACCAAATTTACAGCATTTACTGTCTAATTACATTGACACCCAAAAGTGTCAGGTTAAACTGACACCTATGACAATACGTCTCACTGAGTCTTTTCCCGACTCGTTTGAGACGCGCCACCGCCAAAAAGGGGGAGCTAACCGGTGCAAACCACATCCGTCATATTGAAGGGCCCGAAAGAGTTGGGTCTCGACACGCTGGAGCTTCATGCCCCCGGCGCGGACGATCTGGTTGTCGAGATTTCCCATTCGGGTATTTCCACCGGAACCGAAAAGCTTTTCTGGACCGGAGAGATGCCGCCGTTTCCCGGCATGGGCTATCCGCTGGTCCCTGGCTATGAGGCCGTCGGCGAAGTCGTCGAGGCCGGGGCGGATACACATTATACTATAGGCGACCGCGTTTTCGTGCCGGGCGCCAATTGCTACGAGGATGCGTTTGGCCTGTTTGGTGGGGCGACCCGCCGGTTGGTCACAGCAGCGGATCGTGTGACCCGGATCGACGCTGGTCTTGGGGCAGAGGGCGCGTTGCTTGCCCTGGCCGCAACGGCGCGGCACGCGATGGCGGGGCTGAACAAACAAACCCCCGATCTGATCGTGGGCCACGGTGTGCTGGGCCGCTTGCTGGCGCGGCTGACGATTGCTGCCGGTGCGCCCGCGCCCATGGTTTGGGAAATTGATGCGGATCGTCGGACCGGTGCAGAGGGCTATGAGTGCATCCATCCCGATGAGGATGAGCGCCGCGATTACACATCTATATATGATGCCTCTGGCAACGGTGATTTGCTGAACAGTCTGATCGGGCGCATCGCACGCGGCGGAGAGATTGTGCTAGCCGGATTCTACACCGCACCGCTCAGCTTCGCGTTCCCGCCCGCCTTTATGAAGGAAGCGCGTCTGCGCATCGCTGCAGAATGGCAGCCTGATGATCTGCTGGCCACGCGCACGCTTGTTGAAAGCGGTGCGCTGTCGCTGGGCGGTCTGATTACCCACACGAACAAGGCGGCAGATGCGACGGCAGCTTACGAGCAAGCCTTCACGGACCCCGCCTGCCTGAAAATGATCCTCGATTGGAAAGGTGTCGCATGACCCTCGATGTCCCGAATCTCAAAGACTTTGACCAGCGCCTGCGTGACGAGGCCAATCAAGAGGCCACGCTGGAAGTGCCCATGGAAGAGCCGACCAGCAAGACGCAGATCATCGCGATCTACGGCAAAGGCGGCATCGGCAAATCCTTCACGCTTGCCAATCTCAGCCACATGATGGCCGAGCAGGGCAAACGCGTTCTACTGATCGGCTGCGATCCGAAATCGGATACGACCAGCCTGTTGTTCGGCGGCAAAGCCTGCCCCACGATCATCGAGACCTCGACCAAGAAAAAGCTGGCGGGCGAAGAAGTGAAGATCGGCGACGTGTGCTTCAAGCGCGGCGGCGTCTTCGCGATGGAGCTGGGCGGCCCCGAGGTCGGGCGTGGCTGCGGCGGCCGGGGGATCATCCATGGCTTTGAACTACTGGAAAAACTCGGGTTCCACGATTGGGACTTTGACTATGTGCTCCTGGATTTCCTCGGAGATGTTGTCTGTGGCGGTTTCGGTCTGCCCATCGCGCGGGATATGGCTCAGAAAGTAATTCTGGTCGCATCGAACGACCTGCAGTCGCTGTATGTCGCCAACAACGTGTGCTCGGCGGTGGAGTATTTCCGCAAGCTGGGCGGCAATGTCGGCGTCGCGGGTCTGGTCATCAACAAGGATGACGGCACGGGAGAGGCTGCGGCTTTTGCGAACGCGGTCGATATTCCGATCTTGGCGTCGATCCCGCAAGACGATGACCTGCGCAAGAAATCCGCGAATTACCAGATTGTCGGCACGGCTGAATCGCAATGGGGCGACCTGTTTGCATCTCTTGGCGACAACGTGGCTGAGGCTCCGCCCATGCGCCCCACACCTTTGGATCAGGACGGCCTGCTGGGTTTGTTCGATGCGTCCGAGACGGGTGGCGACGTGGTGCTTGAGCCTGCCACCGATCAGGACATGCGCGGCAAGAATGCGGTTCTCAAAGAGAGCCTTGAAGTTGTCTACGAGGACGTTTGATGTCGGATGAAGTGACATACGATACCGCCGCCGAGGCCGAGGTGATGATGGGGGAGGGGCGCGACGCTCCTGCTTCTGCGCCTACTGCCCCTGTGGACGGGATGGGTTGTCACGCGGGTGCCGACAAGATGGAGGAAGCCGCGCGTGCCGCTGGCAAATCCGAAGTGTTGGACCAATACGCCAAGGATTATCCGCAAGGCCCCCATGACAAGCCGCAGTCGATGTGTCCCGCCTTCGGGTCGATGCGCGTGGGCATGCGGATGCGCCGTGTGGCGACGGTCATGTCGGGCTCGGCCTGCTGTGTTTACGGGCTGACCTTTGTCACCCATTTCTACGGAGCGCGCCGGTCGGTCGGTTATGTTCCGTTCAATTCTGAATCGCTTGTGACGGGGCGGTTGTTCGAGGATATCCGCGACGCGGTTCACGAACTCGCTGACCCGGATCGTTATGACGCTGTGGTGGTGACCAATCTATGTGTCCCCACTGCATCGGGTGTGCCGCTGAAGCTCCTGCCTTCTGAAATCAACGGTGTCAGGGTCGTTGGGATCGATGTGCCGGGCTTCGGCGTGCCAACCCATGCGGAAGCAAAAGATGTGCTTGCCGGTGCGATGCTGAATTATGCCCGCGCCGAGATTGAGGCGGGCCCGGTGGCCGCACCTGTTGGCGGCAAGTCAGATCGCCCGACCGTGTCGATGCTTGGCGAGATGTTCCCTGCGGATCCGATGATTATCGGTCAGATGCTGGCGCCTTTGGGGCTGGCCGCAGGGCCTGTCGTACCGTGCCGCGAATGGCGTGAGCTTTATGCCGCGCTGGACAGCCAGGTCGTTGCGGCGATCCATCCGTTCTATACGGCGGCCGTGCGTGAGTTTGAAGCCGCTGGTCGCAAGGTTGTGGGTTCTGCCCCTGTTGGGCGTGACGGGACGATGTCCTGGCTGGCGAATATCGGGGGGGCTTATGGAGTCTCTGCCGAGAAGATCGCCGCCGCGCAAAACATGTTCCTGCCTGCGATTGAT
>ERZ1740070.790-NODE-790-length-20900-cov-6.488175_pt1 | contig 20900 bp, 14 predicted proteins | sample MGYA00581734_ERZ1740070 | MGnify/ENA primary metagenome ERZ1740070 (study PRJEB43018, sample SAMN04849744) | marine metagenome | isolation source: floating plastic debris | place: Pacific Ocean | collected 2008-09-01 | study: EMG produced TPA metagenomics assembly...
CGAGATCGGGACGGGTGACTGGAGTTCAGACGTGTGCTTCCGATCTCAAAAGCCGACGGGTCTGCAACAAGGCCGCACGATGCTTGTGAGTAAGGACTTCGAACTCCGCATTGTGCAGCAAGCTTGCTGCCTCAGCCATACTGCCGACTTCGCCGAGCGTGCCTCGAAGCATTGCATGCCGCAACTCAGCATAGCGACGCAGAGCCGCCAGCATGTCCACAGGTGCTTCCGCTGCAGGCAAAAGCCGCGGCGGCAAGGCGCGGTAAGCGTCCAGCCCCAGCGCCTTGCGTGCTGCGTCCATGTTCACCAGGCTTTCCTGCGAACCGTGCTTAAGGAACGCGGCTTCCGTTTCAAGATAAGCCGCCCAGGCGTGACTTTTCGCATCGCTTGGACTGTCAAGCTGCAACGATCTGGGGCGCTCGGGCATGTCGTCGCCCGACATTGTGGTGTCATCGCGCTTGCCACCAGGGCCATCGCCCGGACCACCTTCACGATGGTCACTGTGAAGACGATCCACGACGAAGATGAGGATCAACACTGTCGCAACCAGATCGATCACACCCAGCGAACCACTGCTTTGCAGGACAGAAACCGCCGGAACAGCATCGGTGAACATTCCGACGATCATCAGCATCGCCACTGCAACGATCTTGACGACATAAGTCGCGCCGGGAAACCCGAAGGCAAGGACACTGATCTCAGCCGGGTGCACGTCTTTGCGCACCAGCCCAAGACGCAGGATGGTTGGCACGGCCACCCCCAGCACACCAGCGGCCAGCAGAGCGGGCATCTGCCATAGGCTTGCCGCGTCAAGAACCACCTGACCATGGCCACTCAGTGCTGCTACGGCGATGAACACAAGTGACAGACCAAGGTTAACATAGGCCACCTGACGCGCTGGCGCGAGCGGACGCCGGTCACCCGACAAGTTCCGCTTTTGCAGCCAGACCATGGAAAGCTCAGCCGCAACGCCACCTGCAACAAGAAGCGCGATCAGACCGAGAACTTCGGGTGTGAACCCCTCGCCTCCTTCAGAAGCGGACAGGCCAAGAACCAGAAGAAGCACCGCCATCACCATGTCGATGACGCGCCGTGCCTTCAGGCGATCCGCAGTCTCGCCTGCCGCCTCTTGCGTGCTGAAGAACCAGGATGCGACCTGCCGTTCGATCACAACTTTCAGCGGGAAAGCGGCGGTCACGGCGAGGATCGACACCTCAAGCGACACATACCAAAACAGCGCGCCACTTACCGAAAGAATGGCGACAGGTAGCAGGATGTCGCAGAATTCGCGCCCGTTCGGTGTCAGCGACTTGGGTTCAGTATAAAGTGTGACGGCCAGCCCAAAGAGCGTCGCACCAACATAGACGAACGTCGCTGTGGCAAGAACGCCGATTGCGTTTATCCCATCTAAGGAAAGGACTGTGATTAGAAAGGCTCCGATCCCGTAGAACAGGACATAGCCCAGAGGTTGAAAGCCGAGTGATAAAGGCTTGTTTGTTTGCATTGACATAGTCGTCTCCGCGGGGAAACGGCTCCCCGGAGGCCGACGCGGGATCATCCCGAGTCAATGCGTGTCGCGATGTTCCGGCTGTCTGGTGCCCGCGTTCGGCAAAAAAATTGACTCCGAATAAGGATTGAGTGACGCTGCCCCGGTATCGGTGCGGGGATTGTTATGGGTACTATTGATTTTGTTGATATTTTTGACGTTCGAGATCAGGTCTATGGCACGTCCCGACCGGTAGGAAAAATCGACAACGTCATCCTGACATCGGCCACCGAAATCGAACGTGCAGCAGAAGATGTTGAAGGCTACGGGCGCTATGTCTTCGGCGGTGAGGTACCGCTGACCTGCGTTGAGATATCGCGACGCGGAGAACAACCCGGCGTTGCAGTCCGCCGCAAGGAATTCAAATCGCTTCCCGATGGTTCAGAACCCCGGATCAAGGAAGGGGCCACTCTGATCGTCGCTCAGGCACCGCACAGCGGGTATTGGGTGACTGTGAAGCCGTTTCTGCGCTGGCGTCGCAGCGACGTGCGTCCGGAGTTTCTGGAGACCGCGACAAACGTCCCTGAGTTGCAGGAGGCAATGGCCGCGTCAGATCGGGATCTGTTCGAAACCCGCAAAGGCGTACTTACCGCTGCGGTCGAAGAAGACGAGTATCGCGTCTTTCTGAGGCCATCTGCGAAAGTCCAGTATCGGGGCCTCTGCCAGGTCATGGGGGTGGTGCAAGAAACTGGCGGCAGCAAACAGCGCTACGACGCCATCGAGATGGAGATTTTTCAGTCAAAACGCATCCAGAGCACGATAAAGGCAATTTCAGCCGGGGAACCCCTGGGACCGAACCGGAATCTGTTTCTGCCAAAGCGGCTGATAGACGAACTGCCAAGCCTGATGGCTTTTTCAATCCGGCAAGCTCTGGCGGGCCCAGGCGCAGAACAAAACGCAGACGAATTTGTCGGCACGCCTGTGGGTCGCTATGCCCGGCATCTGTTCATGGATCACGCCCACAATCTCACGCGGACCGCCGATGAAACACGGCGTGAAATGTTTGCGGAATTGGATGTGCTTGAGTCAGGCGATGCGGTCCAGAACCAGATGGCGAGCTTCTTCGCGCTATATTTCTCATGACTTATCAGCCCACCGACAACAGCAATCGGATTGACGCGTGGGCAAGGTGTCACCTGGCTGCGTTCGACTTTGAAAGCAGCCAGGGAGACGAGAGAATTGGTGCAGGTATTGCTGTCACCAAATCCTGCGTTGTAACCGCGTACCATGTCGTTCAGGCCAGCGGTACTCAATCGACAGGTGGTTTGGTCATGCGCGTCCGCATTGGTGGGCAAAGCACCCTTGGAACTGTAACAGCTTCCGACTACGCAACCGATCTGGCGATCGTCGCGCTCGAAGAACCGATTGCTGAGCCAGCGGTCTTTTTGTTTGGCATGCAGGACCGACTGTCCGAGCAGCAAAGCCGTCTGATTGCGCTCGGTTATCCGCACAAGGCCGGGGACCAAAACTATTTCCAGCCTGCCGAGTTTGCCCCCAGTCAATTCGAACATGCGAAGTTCGGTTATCGCATCGTCGCAGGGACTGGTCTCGATGAAGGCTTTAGCGGCGGGCCATTGATTTTGGCAGACCACCCTGTCCTGCCTGTCGTGGGTTTGACACAGGAAGGTGGTGGGGCCGGTCAGACGTCACTAAGGCATCCAAACGACGTGGTTAGGTACCTCTTGGCGAATGGCGTAAGGCCGAAAACGCTTCCCGCATGGGACTTGCCAGAGGTGCGACCTTCACGATCCGAAGAACAGCGTTTGTGGGCCAATGCCCTCGGCTTGCCGGGAACAGCGGTTCTATTGCGTCGCTTGTCGGCCCTCTCAGGCAACGACGCGCACTTCATCGTGGTGCCCACAGACAGTGGAACGCCGGTGTTGATGATGAACATGGTCTTGGCCCGCCGCCACTTCGGACTTGAGAACGGCGGGTGCGTCATGACGGGTTTTGAGCCTTCCGAAAGGTTGCAGGCGTTTCTTGCTCACGCGGCTCGCGACGGTTTAAGGCTGCCAAGCCGCGTCGAGTGGGCGCGCGCGTTTCTCCGCGAAAAGCAGTCGTCTCCAGAACCATGGCCCGTCGGCACCGAGAATGCGGCCATTGGAACCGTGCCCCCGCGCGGTCCACCTGGACCCTACCGGGTGAACTTGGCACCTCCGGGCCATTGGGAAGTCGTGTCGTCCGATACGGGAACACTGGAGCTTGTGGCACCGCCAATTTCATCGGGTGGTGCGCTGCGCGCAGTTGACTTCAATCGCTCGCTCAACCCTGCGTCGGTTGTGTTGCGACTTTGCATGGACCTGCCCTTCAACCCGCCAACTGCTAAAGCACAGAACGCGCAGTGGGAGACCGATCATGATTGACGCCGATGACGACGACAAAAACCCTGACGAACCACCCGAAATCGAGGATGCCGAGGTCGTCTCCGAAGTCAGCGGCGATGAAGCTGTTAACGGCTCGGGCACTGAGCCTGTCGAAAGCAATGGCGACGGCAAAATCAACCCGACGTTTGGCGACGCCTCCTTGTCCGAAGACCCATCGCTGGACCCCGCCTCCCAACCAGACGAGGGCGAATTCAACCCAGGCATGGCCAGTGGCGACCAAACGTTGCCCAACGCGAAGCCCGTTTTTCCATACAGTCTAATTGACGAACCCGCCGAAGATCCTGGCGACGCGTTTGTTGACCTAGAGCTCGTAAAACTGCTCCAGCAGGGGTGGTTGACATTTGTCGTGGCGCCAACCTTTGCTTACAAATTCTGCCAGTCCGCCATTCGAACAGTTTTGGGTGGTCAACAATACACGCGCGCGGACACCGAATTTCAAACCGCTTTTCCAGGACCTTTGGAACAGACGCTGAAGGACGAAAGCATGCCAATCGCGGGCAACATCCTTCTCGTTGCTCTGGAATCGCGAAACTTCAAAGCCTCGTCGGAAATGCGGGTGCAGCTTCGGAAGGTCGCCGAACTCGCGCGCAAGCGCAATACATGGGTGTTGATCTCGGTCAACGGAAGAAGCCAATTCGCCGCTGATTTCTCTGACATCCCTGATGCAATGATCGAGCTGGCAAAGGTCGATTGGCTGAAAGCTTGGTTCGCCCGCTTGGAAACCGACGACAGCGTCGACGATGCCAAGAAGCAGGCCACCTACAACAACATCCGAAAGGTCATCGCTGAAAACGCGGCCCTCGAATGGTCGGTTTGGGCGGCTGTTCAGACATTCGACAAGCGCCGTGATCCGGCACCGATCGATGCTGCGACCTTCGAAGGGTTCGCAAACAGCTTGCAGAACGCGGAAGATGAAGAGGCGCTGGAGGAAGCGTTCATCGCAGAAGTTGAAGCGGGCTGGGACTCGAAATTGGCGAAGCTGCTCATGACTTTGGCGTCCCTTGGAACTAGCGGAAACGAAGGGCTTCGCATCGAATCCGTTCTTTCGCTTGGGTCACAGATCCTTGCGGCCGAGGGCGCGACATTGATGAAGCCAAATGTTCGGCAGATTGAATCTCAGACAGGCAACACTGAAACCTATGAACGCAGCCTGATGGAACCGGTCGAAGTCTCTGCGCTCAAGGTTTGGGAAGAGCGACTGGATATCCTGATCCGCCGTTGCAAGCTGGAGGTCGCGCGCGAAAGGTCGAAAACCAGCGATGATGACGAAGGAGAAGTCTCGCGCATTCTGAAGTTCAAGGATGAAAAAACGCCCGAGCTGTTTTTGCGTCTATACCCTGGGCTGCTCACACGACTGGGCGAACGGATTTGTCGGGCGTACCCCCGGTGCTCAGAAAGCCGTCATGACCAGGGCAGCATGGTGCGATCCGTCAGTGTCATGTTGGCGAAATTGTCCGACCTGCAACCGACCCAATTCAACTTCGAGCTGTTCTGGCAAGTCACGGTGGACTCACTTGTCCAGCAAGAGCTTGAAGAGGCAAGCGACAATGCCTTCGACCTGATGCATCGCGCCTTCCCTGCGACACAAATTCTTTACAAGTTCTGGCACTTCGAGAAAGACAAATCCAAAGAAAAAGGCGAGCAGCTCTTGTTGTTCGCAAGAAAGTCAGTGGCGCATCGGGTGCAGAAATTGGCCAAGTACGATCCGTACCGCGGCGGTCTTTTTGCCCTTCTCTATTTGGCTGTTGAGGAAGACTACCCGATCGCCAAGACGACTAGCGAATTTCTTGGCATTCTCATTGGCGACAAGGCCAAAATCTCGGTAGTGCAAGAGGCGACAGAGCGCCTAACAAGTGACAAGGATACCCCGCAAACTGTCCCCGAGAACATCATCAACATCACGCGCCAAGTCTTGAAATTTGTGATGCGCGAAGGTGTAGAGGTGCGCGAGCGGATTCTGTTGGATCACTTTCGCCACCGGCAAAAACAAAAACAGACCAGCTATTACCTTGAACTTCTTTATGCGCGTGTCGTCTACGATGCGATGTTTCGCGACTTTTCGGAACCAGGTGATGGCGAAGAAGACAAACTGGGAGCAAAGATTTACGAGGGGCTGGACGACGGTTCCTCGGAAGAACTCGTAAAAGCAATTTGGTCAGCCAAGATAAACCTGTTCGACCTAACCGCGCGTCATGGGGATCGCAACTGGTTCCACCAACATGTGGCGATCATCCTTGGCAAAAGCTACGACGCCTACGCAGCCGACATGCCTGACGCCCCAAGCAATGCCGACGTCCGACACCTCCTTGTCAAAGCGTTGAAGGCCAGCCTGCAAGGGGCGCTCGACCGCTCGGACGAAGAGGTCGAAAAGGCGGGGTAGGACGAACGGAAAGAAGCGATCTCGATCATCCTCGAGACTATCGACGGCCGACCGAGAGACGAAGTCGCCAGAATTTGGTTTTCTCAAGCCAGTCTGGTGCGCGCCGTGGCCGCGAGCCGTTGGCCCTTTCTGTCGCTAGGCGAAAGAATTAAACCGGGTAAAATTAAAGACACCAAGAAAGCGCTTCTTGCGTTTCCTGCACGACTGTCTCAGCATTTGGGACGGTTGGATCGCGTCGAACTTGATTGGCATTGGCGCATGCAACGCGATGTTCTGATTGAATGCAAAAAACTCGCTCGGGAACATCTAAAAACGCGTGCGGAAATGGACTGTGTTGTAGGTTGGCTTGAAGAACGAGAAATTGAAATCGGCTTGTTGATCCAAGGCTTTAGCGAGCTTGGCAGATCGACAAAAGCTCTTGATCAAAAGGATGTTTAAATGGTTGTGGTAAGTGCAATGGACGAATTGGTGCGCAAAAGTGCAAAACGGGAATCAAAACCAGACGATATGGAGCAATTCCGTATCGGTTCCGACGGGAAGATTGCGTCCGCATTGTCGGTACGTGGTCTGACGGCGCAAAAGTGGTTTGTGCTGCTGGATCAGAAAGTGCAGATCGGTCCAATTTCACTGGACCTTTTGGACTTCCGGGCAAAACGTACAATCTCGGTCACGGTAAGGCTGCGCATGCTGATCCCCAAACCCGGGGAAAAAGCGCTGATATCTTTGGCCAAATCCAACAGCATGCCCAAAGAAACCGTCCGCGCATGGGTGAAAGACCTGATGCAGTCAGAGATCGAAAAGCATCAGACCGAGGATGTCGCCGTCTGGGTCGCCTTGAATGCTGATGCGATCGAGAGCGACATTGTTAAGCAGCTGAAAGAGAAAGGTTTCGAGGCCGAGGCGAAAATCGAAACCGATGAATTGCCTGACAACACAATGGTCATCGCAACAGAGAGTTTCACCGTCCGACCGAACGACGTCGATTGGTCACTGCCCATTTCCATCGGTATGCGGCTGGACCACAGCGGCGCTGCCAAGACAAAACCACCGGCGAATGAAACGGATTGGCGCCGCACGATCAAGAGTATTGCACGCGACTATGTCGAGCGAAACGAAAGCCTTGACGATGTACGCCAGCAAATCGAATTCGCGAAGCGCCTGGAAAAGCACATTGGTAAGGCCTGCACTAGCTTTGGTTGGAAGGTGAATCGCTTGGAGTTGACCAGCGATTTGTCCGAATTCGACAAGGAATTGATCGAGATATTTGAAACACAGTGGAAATCGCAAAGCGGGCGCGTTTTTGCATTCAAGACAAAAGTCGAGTTGTCCATCGCGCCGGACGGTGCGGCCAACTATCTCAAAGCGAAGCAACCTGGATTGCGGGCGTGGGTGACTGATAGCCTGAAATCCTGTTTCGACAGCATTTTGTTCAAACGAGACTCGGACGCTCTGAACCCCTCGAATTTTTCAGAAGTCGATGCGCAACTGCGGCAACGGCTTGAGGAGTTGGCAAAACCGGTTGGATTCAAAATCGGACTGGTTCTGGTCGAGCCCGCCATTCCCGAATGGAAGTACCTAACAACGCGACAGTTCGAGATCGGCGAGGAAAACTACGGCTCGACCAACCCGGACAAAGACGCCGAATTTTCGATGGTGATTGAGGGCAAATTCCCATCGGTCGGGCCAGCCTTCAAGGCATCGCAAGGTAACGAATCCATTGACGAGCTTATTCGCAAAACCGCAGTTCAGGCTGCAACGCACGTCATGAAAAGCACCGAATTGCAGGACTATATCTCGCACTTCGAAGCCTTCGACGAACGATTGCGGGGCGAAACGATGCGCGAAGAACCTGTCCTTGCCGAGTTGAAAAGAGAGATTACGGCTCAGTTGAAGAGCCAACTGAATTTCAGCCTTTCTGCGTTGAAAGTGCGCAAGATTGACCAAGAGATTCGCGAGAAACTCGCGCAGCTCTATCGCGAAGATCCAAGAGAGTTCGTCGTGAATGTGCTGTACGACATGGATCTCGAGAAAGGCGTGCGACCGGAAGAATTGATGGTTCCCTTTACGCTTGTTGCAGAGTTTGCACAGCCGGACCGCAAGGATGTGGTAAATCTGGCTTTGCGAGAGTTGGAGCCGGATCGTTTGTGGGCAAACATCGAAGGCTGGACGAAAACTGCCCTCGACGGTTTGTCGTACGACGAACTGCTGTGCGACACACCTCAAAGCAAGATGAAACTGATCAACATCCTCAATACGGAAGTCGGTGCGAAACTGTCGCTCCGTGGCGTCGGTATCGACTTCCTAAGCATTGATCGTGGGATCAGCCAGCTTGAAGCCGTGGAGAATTATGCTGTTTTCGGCTCCAAGATTGAAGAAGGCCAGCACGCGAGAGACATCCGCGAGATTGAACGCGAACACGAGAAAATCGCTTTGTCCGAAGAATTGGCACAAAGCCGAGAACTCATGGGATACCTCTCCGGCGCGCAGCGGGAAGCGATCAAGACCAACAGTCTCAGCTACGATGAGACCGTGCGCGCTATCAATGAGGCCAAGCAAAGGCACAAGCGCGAAAGCGCGAAGCGCGTCGGAATTGGTTCTGATGACACAAGCGGCGATCAGAACAGCGAGGAAGCAACTGGTCAAAAAAGCAAAAAGAAAAACCAGTATTCCGATGGTGATAGCTGAATATGGCGTTTGTTGATCGTATGCGAAGCTTCTCGCGGCAGGCATTCGCCGTGCGACGCGACAGCCTGAGTGTTCTGGGCACAGACTATGTGCTCTTTCTGGCGGCAGGCGGCATGGTTGCGACCCTTCCATTGCTTTTCGTCTGGCAGTCGCCACCCGAGTTCTGGAATGAAGGTCGATGGGCGTTTATGGGGTCGTTGTTCATCTTCCTCTTCTTCAGCGTTCTGGCGCTTTTCGTCACGTTTCGGACACTTATGGCGTATAGCCACGAGCAAGGCGTTGCGGCCACCGTCTTTGCCCGGGTCAAATCGGACCTCGCGAAACTGGATGCCGACGACGAAGCGCTTCGCCCAAGTGACATCGAACCGATTCACTATATTCCCAATGGCGCGAACGAAACCGCCTGTGCCAAGCTTGTCGAAAAGCACTTTGACACCGCCCGCGCGCTACGGTCGGATGATGGGATTGCCGCACTTGTCATAACCAATGATCTAAGCTTTGGACGCGGAAGCCTGCGCATTCTCTCGGCGTTCGCGCTGCGCATTGGCATTCTTTTGACGTTCTTTGGGCTGTTGGTCGGGCTTGCCCCGATTGGTGCCGCCTTGGAATCCAGCGAGGATTTGGCAGAGGTTCCGATTGGCGAGCTGCTAAGCGGTCTGACGATTTCGTTCACATCGTCCATCGCAGGGCTGGCCGCAGCATTGGTTATCGGGGTCCTGTTACAAGCCACTGACCGAAGCTTTTCACGCTTAAGGGGGACCATTGATGATTTGGCACTGGCACTGCGGCAAGTTTACTCACGCGTTCGCTTCGGAGGTGATCTGTCCAAGACGGTCGATCACCTGACCGACGAAATGCGCAATCACGCCCGCGAAATGGAAAGCCACGGCGTTCAAGTCGAAAGAAGCATCAATCAAGCGTCGCGCGCGTTCCGTGACCACGCCGAAGAAAGCGGCAAGATCATGCAGGGCGTGGCACGGTCGACCGATGACCTTTTGAAATTGGAGAGCCAGCACAAGGACGCTGTCGCCCAAATCTCTGCATCTGTCTCGTCGCTTGGTCAATTCGAGAAGAATTGGACAGGATACGTCGACACCTTGATTAACCGCTCATCCAGCTCTCTCAAAGAACACGCAGATTCATTGACCACCTCATTCACCGGGCATTTCGACACCTTGCAGGAAAAAATTGCTGAGACACAGGCATCGCAGCGACAGGAATTGCAGGATGTACTGACGTCCCTCTCCAAGACCACTCAAAGCGTCTCGGAAACACTGTCCACCGTAAGCGCCGCCCAGGGCACCACGGACTCCGAGATATCAAAAGCTCTCTTGAAACTGAACGCCAGCATTAGCAGTCTTGAGGCCCAAAGCAAGCAGAGCGGCTCCGGGTGGTTCCTCAAGTTGATTGCCATTCTGGCGCTCGTGCTAGGGGTCTATCTTGGATGGCCTTACATACAAGAGAACATCCTGTCGCTTCTACCGCCAGACATACAAAGCAAGCTCGGTCTGAATTAAGGATTGCTCAATCGGCGGCGGGCTTCTGTATTCGCGCTCAAAAGCTGCTCGCTCAGTAACCGCGCGGAACATTGACCTTCTTTCTCGGTCGTCACCAGCACTTCTACGCGGCGTTCTGCGGGAAACTGCCGAGCCAGTTTTGATTTTTGTTCGGCCGTGAACCTCCCGAATGCCTCGTCAAACCGATCCAGATCCACATCTGATCGAAGGTACTTGCCAAGCGTCGGCGATCTGGCACGTCCGTGGCCTTCGACCGCGATGCAACGCATCGGTACGCCGAGAGAAAGCTAATGTGGACGCGCAACGCTACAAGCTTCTTCTGGAGTTCGACGGTGTCGGCTATGTCCGGACCGGCGAATGGCGTGCCCGGGAACCTTATGCGACAGTATCGGGTTCTATGCCGTTCATTCCGCTCGTCCGCATCACGTGGAACGCTTCGATCTTCAGTCCGGGCTTCGTTCCACTGGTCCGCTGGTCTACTCCGCTCGCAGAACGATTGCAGGCGCAGGCAGAAACCTTGACAAAGAACGTGGTTAGTCTCTGGCGAAGAGGCTGATGGGTCCACGAACTCAAAAGGATGTGATCCACAGACCCCTGGTCTGAGGATCATTGATTCGGCGATTTCGCCATCAACAACGCTTGTGGGTTTGACAGCGTCGCCGAACGTCCAAGACTCAGTCAATATCGTGTCCGTAGCCAACGGTTTTTGCAACTTACCCTTGTGCAAGAATCATTAGTAAATATCGTGTTCTGGGCTAGTGGGTACTGGTGGTGCGGCAAGATGAACGATTCTGAGGTCAATGATGTTGAGATGGGACCAGGAATGGACCTTGTCGTTTCCATTCTCGCATTTGTCATACTCGTACTGGCAATTCTTGCCTTGGAACGAAAAGTAAGCAACGCCAGCACCGCAGCAGAAGCCCCGTCAGCTGCAGCTATCGAAGCACCTGACCCCCAAGAAGAAAATCTGCGCGAGATTGGACAGCTCACTTTACTCCTTTCATCCACAAATGAAGAACTCAAGTATGCGCGAGAAGGACTGGTTGGCGTCGAAGAGGAGCTCGTTGAGAAAGATAAAGCGAATGCATTGTTGACCGACAACCTCGCCGAGGCTCAACAGCGTACAAGCGCACTAGAAAGGAAACTGGCGCAACAGTCTGAAATCGCAGCAAAAAGTCTAATGGCACTTGAAAAAGAAAAAGCTGATGAAATAGCGCAGCTCGGGCGAGAATTGAACAAAGCACTGGAACTGTTGACAGAAACGAACAAAAAGGCAGAGGGGCAGTCCCTCCAACTTGAAGATTTCGTTTCGAGAATTGCGTCTGCAGAGGATAAACAGGCAAAGCTCGCAGACCAATTGCAACAAGCTCGTGAAAAAAACCAAAAGCTGTCCGAAACAACAGGTGCAGAAGTCAGCTCACTGAATCAACAAGTTCAAGCGCTACAGAGCCTGTTAGATGAAGCAAGGTCACAACTGCTGGAGAACCGTCGTCGAATTCCTGTCGAACTGAGCGATAGCGGAGACCTCAGGATCTTTGAGGCGGGCAAAGCAAGTCTAACAACTGAGGGGCGAAGGCGGCTTTATCAGCTTATGCCGGAGTTGACCCGCGCAATTGCATTGGGCCAGCCCAACGTGCTCAGAGTTGCAGGCCATGCATCACCTGAACGAATGGCGAAGGGCATCAGACAAGGCTTCGACAACAATCTACAGTTGTCAGCAGAAAGGTCGCTGACAATCGCGTATGAGCTTGCCTCATTGGGGTTCTCTCTCCGGTGTATTTCAATGGAGGGGCATGGTCGCTCTCGATCCCCAACTTTAAAGGGCGTACATGCTGATCTCGGTTTCGAGAACTTCGATATCGAGTATGAAAAACAGAGTAGACGAACCAAACAACAGTTCTTGCAAAGGGTCGCTCCCGAACGTCGTGTCGAAGTATTGGTCACCCGTGAAAGAGAAGGGCAGTGTTCTCACGCATTGCTAGTTTCAGGAGCCCAACGCGCTAGTGCAGAAGCTCGTAGTTTCTTGAGTAGTCAGTGATTTTGCCATCAAACTCAACAGCAACGACTGTTGTCCACTCTTTTTCCAGGATATTACATAATTCCTAGTTATCACTACTCCACTCCGTAGTGAGCATCGCCTACTGAACTTAGGTGATCAAGCGCGGATCATCCTGACGCGTCCTGCATGATCTACTAAGTCCAGGTTCACGTATCGTAAGAGCAGCAGAACAAGATGCTCAGAAACCCGACTGTGTTCTGAAGCCAGAAGGTTATGGGAGGGTACGTAACAGCCCAAAGGGAACAAGCCCCACCATTGATGAGGCTTGTCTGGCTTAGTTAGTCTTGGGCTGGATTGCATTCCACAGCGCTTTGTTGCGGAAACTGGTCCCTGCATTGGCTCCGGTTGTTGCGCACCCGCCATTCGTGTGAATGCCAATTGCAATCTCGTTAGAGTCTTCCGCAAACACCGGACTGCCAGAGTTTCCGCCTTGGGTGTCAACTCTGTACTTCAAGGTACCGGAAGAAGATCCAGAGCTTGTGTGCCGAACAACCCGACCGGCATGTGTCTGTTGTGTTTGGTTGTCCCCGTTGCGCGGAGGAGGGTTGCCAAACTTTGGTGCCGGACCGTCCACTCCGAAACCGGTTATGCGGACGTTGGTCGGTTCTGCGGTGTTTGAAACCTCAAAGTGGCCGCCTTGTGCGTCAGAAGGCAGTAGGTTGGTTTCGGTATTCGGTGCCACGCGAAACACGGCCCAATCATTGCCGACGCCGGTAAAACGAGACACGACGGAACTCCGAATGACCGGATACTGATCCTTGACTTCTGTTGGCCGCGTTGTTCCGTCCAGATAGGAGCGCGGGACGTTGAATTCGAGCCATCCCATCGACGAACCAACGCAATGACCTGCTGTCAGCACGAGGTTGCCGGGGATCAACCAACCTGTACATCCAACCGGCATCAAGCGCCCGGAATATGGATGCGCGGAGCTGACCCGTTTGTCCACTGGGGTGCAGATGGATTCAATCGTCGCGCCGAATTCCAGGTCTGGCGGCAACGCAGAGCCGTCGTCCGTTTTAGGTGGGACGTCGTCGATCATGTAGCGCGACATGTCACCAACACCAAGGAAGTCAAAAAAGGTCTCGCTGGCCCGCTCCTTGGCAATTTCGGGGGTGGCACCAGGCAGCCCAACCATGACTTCTGCGATGGTCACATCCCCCGAAACGCCCTCCAACAAGATCGACAGTTCCGCCCCATTGAAGGCCGCGCTTTTGCCGTCCCATGCAGTCAGGCTGTCTTGGGTAAAGTTCTGTACATCGCCGTTTGGCGTTGTGATTACGAGTTTGCCTTCCGGGCCGAGGGCAAACGCATCGAACCGAAGCTGCAACCATGCGGCGCCAGGGACCGAAATCTCCGTGGTGTCCTCGATAGAGCCGCCAAGCATTGCCGTCAGCGATTCTGGAGCGTTGTCGGCGGTAATCGAGAACCGTGGAACCGGCGCCAGTTCTGCAAAAGCTACCGTGGAGCCCATAGCGAGCGTGGTGGTCAAAAGAAGACCAAGTGCCATTGCGTTGTGTTTCATTGGAAAACCTCCATTTTATGGATGTCTGTTGAGGGGGGAAAGTCCGGAATGCGGTGGGTGCATGCGGCGCGTTTGGCCGGTGAGCCACCGCCATATTGGGAGGGTTAGCTGCTGGCGATTTGCGCCGCTGCCGCCTGTGCGATGGCCTCGGCAAGGTCGTCCTTGCGCGTGTGGCCCACATAGGCATCCGACGGATTGTCGCCAAAGAACGGCTCAATGAGCGCTGAGGGAATATTAAGCGCAGAAACGCTGGTATAGCCTCGATCGCCCGGCTGCAGTTCCTTGAGCTTGCGGTCGCGCAATCCAAGAACCGACAACATCCCGTCTTGCAGTCGCTGCGCCCACGCTTTGGATGCTTCGTTCCGATCCGCATCATAAAGCGTCTCGGTTCCGTGCGCTCGGCCGTTAAAGGCGTTGAAGTGGAGTTCGACCACAAAGGCGGCCCCCCAGGCGCCAACTTGGCGATATGCACCGCGGATCCCAATTCGGTCGCGATAGAAAATCCGGGAAGTGATGCCTCTTGAATGGCAGAGCGCGTTGATGCGTTCGGCCAGGTCGCGGTTCCAAGGATACTCGCGCTGATTGATAGGGGCCGTTCCGGCTGCGCCTTTGCTTCGGTCTGTGTGCCCGACCACGATCGCAAATCCATTGCTACCAGCCAGCCGTTCCAGCTCGACATGGCGCAGTTCGAGGTTTTGACCCGAAGCGATGTCTTCGATGTCATCAATCCGTTCCTGCAAGGCGCGAAGGGCGTCGAATTGCGCTTCGCTCAGCGTGCCACCCTCTCGGATGATTTGTTCAATTTCCTCAATCATGTTGGTCTCCTGTTTGATATGTGGTGACGCAAAACGTCTCGGGGTTTCCCGGCGTTCGCGTCGGAGTGCGCCTGATTTTCGCCCCGAGGACTTCACCTCATGCGCCAGGTAGGCCTGCGCGCTTTCGCACGCAGTTGGCCTGTTTTCATTCGACCGTTTCGGGCTTTTTCTTCATGCACTGCGCCAATTGCATGGCGAAGGCTTCGATCGCCTTGGGATCCGCAGGAGCATTTTCAACGCTCTCGACCTGCGCCTCGCTCGGATCGATCGCTGTGACCAACGCATCGTAATCCGCAACCTCTCTGACAAGGCTTTCGCGTGTGGTGATCCGCACTTCTTCGATCGCGGCAAACGCCAAAGCGCTCGCAGCAACTTTTGTATTGTCTGTGGTAAGTGTAACCGTACCGACCCGCGCCACCGAGGATACGCAATTGAGACGTTTGGCACCGGTATACATACCAAGGATCGCCGTTTTAGGAGCGGTACGCAGACCCACTTGCTGGGTTGTCGCCCCAAAGATCGCGCGGTTGGCTAAAGCCGCATCAGACGCGGAACCGACTGCGCCGCTCACGAAGGCCGCAGCCGACAAAAGGATCAAAAGCGACTGTACATCCTGGGTCGTTGTCGTCTTTTGAGCTGCAATTCGATAGGCTTCCGACATTTTCAGGCTGTAAGCCGCCAACGCGCTCAAGCTCGAACTTGGCCCGATTTCTTTTGGCATGACTGCTTTTTCTGCATCCAACAGATTCTGATCGGCACAGGCGCCAACGGCCATCGCTGAGCAGGCAGCAAAGATTAAGTTTCGCATGATATTCCCCTGGGTTAGAAAGTCTCGTGGTCCGGCTTTGACCACTCCTGAAGATGTCCGAGATAAAGCCTCTTTGTGCGGTGCCGACGCATCGACACTGCTTCTTTCATTTGAAATCAGTTGCGTGGGTTTTGGCTCTGGGAGATCCTCAACCATTTACTGAATGCGCAGGCCCAAGGGAGTTCTTGACTTAGGCCCTGAGCATGCCGGCCAAGGCGCCAATGGCTGCGGAGGTGACCGCGACAACCCATTCTGGAGCCTCGCCTGCGTTCTCGAAGCCCAGCAGGATGAAAGCTCCAATGATCGTGATCAGCAGCGCCAGGCCGACAAACACCACCGCCGCGCGGTAAACGAACGTGTTGGGCACCTCGGCGTTCTCGCGGATCTCCAGGTCGGCGGCGCGCAGGACGTCTGAGGGCTTGTCCTTTATCATCTGCTCAAGCGCTTGGTTGCTATCCACACGGGAGACCAACTCGCCGACTGTTTTGACGCCTTTGAGTTCATCCATGACCTAAACCCCAACCGCGTCGCCGTCGCCGTCGCCGTCGCCGACAATGCCGTAGTCTTCCAGGTCGCGGGTCCACCAGACATCGCGGTGCTCGGTTTGGCCATGCGCGTTGACGATCTTCACCTTAACCGCCGCCTGGCCGGTCCCGCCGTTGGTGCTTAGAGTGATCGCGTCACCGTCGAAGCTTTTGAGGCTCAGCGACAGCGGCTCGTGGTAGCTGTACATCTGTTCCTCAAGCAGGCTGACCGCGATGCGCTCGCCCATACGCAAGCTGTCGTAATAGTCGGAGTAATAGTGCACCCCGGCCATGTTGCGCCCGATGGAGATGTTGGCGGCAAGCTTGTCCAGCTCCTCGAAGATCTTTGCGTGGCCGCCGTCCGTACGGGCCGATGGCACGAGCATATCGGCGTCGTCGGCCGCGTAGAACGTTGTGCCGCCCTTGACTGATTCACTGTATTTGCGCTCGCTCTCAAAGAAGGCCTTGAGGATGGTCACGCAGGCGCCCGCCACCGTGGCATGCCCCGCGCCGTAGGCAGGGTGCATGGGAGAGCCCTCGATGAAGGCCATCGGAAGCAGGAAGTTCTTATCGTCGTGGAGCGGCGCTGCCGACGCGCCTTTGTTCTTCGCTGTGTTGTACTGGGCAATCCAATCCAGGATCGATCCCGCGCGTGGCGCTTTCTTGGCTGCGTCGTAACCGAGCTCGGTGAGCATGTTGTTGATTTGCACGACTGCGCCCGCGTCCATTTGCCCGACATTGCCGTTGGCAACCTGAGCCAGACGCGCAGCGATGACCTCGGGGCGCGCCCGCCTGTGAACCTGGAACTTCGTCCGCCGCGCTGCCCGCAGGCCCCGCGTCGCAACCTCGGTCACCAGGCTCAGGATATGAGGCCCGCCCCAGGTCGCGAAGCCCATGCTGTTGTCCGACCGTTTTTGGGCGATCGGGTTACCACCGTCCGCCTCGGCCTCGTTCTTGAGGAGGATGAGACAGGCGTTCAGGTAGGCCTGGTAGAGCGCGTCGAAGTGGACATACCCAGCAAGATCACGCGGGTTGTGGATCCGGCGGCGTTTCTGGTGGGGCGGCTGATCGAACTTCTTTCCCTGTTGCACCTCAAGCCAGCTGTCCCAGGTCGTCATGTACTCGGCGCCCTTTTCCGGCACCAACTGCGCCTGGCTCGTGGACTGCAGGCCATATGCGATCATGCCGTCTTTCGGCTTTGCGCCAGCGAGATCGTCCGTGCCGATCAGCATGAACTGCGATATGTAGGGCCCTTGTTTAGCACCCGCGGTCGAGCCGCGGAACAAGACCTTCAGGGTCAGGCCCAACGCTTTTGACTCCCAGGCTGCCTCCCGGCGGCGAACCTCATGCGCGTTAAGCGCGGCGCCCTTGATGCCGACAGGGGTGCCCTTCGGGTCAAACCAGCTGAGCTTGCGCAATTCCTTTAGAAGATGGTCCATCGTCACGGGTTTGCCGTTGGTCGAGATGTTAGGAATGACCGTGCCAGGTTTCTCCAGATCCTCGAACGCGATGTCGCGGGTCAACGCCATCGCATAAACTGACGCCATTTCCGCGCAAAGCTCACTACGCCCCAGCTTAGGCGCAGGCGGCATGGCAACGGCGTCCGGGTCCGCGCCAATGTCGTTGAAGTAGACCCCGGCAATGGGGCTCTCCCATTTGCGCTGGTCCGTGCCAGCCGCGATCTCCAGGCCGCGCATCGTTGGATCACCCTCAGCAAGGGCGTCACAGAACATCGCGTAATCCGCCGCCGAGGCCAACCCGAACGCGTCATGCTTCAAGCCTTTGGTAAAGCTTGCCGGTTGGGTTTTGGCGTACCTCGCTTCGTCTCCGTTCCCAACTGGCACGAGGACGGGCAGATCGCCGGACCCAGCAACCGCGTCGTGACGGCGCTTAATAGCGTCGCGCCGACGCGCTCCACCCGTTACAAGTTTTGATGTCGTCATGTCTTTCCTCCAACGTCTGAGCATTGCCGTTTGGGGCAACGCCAGGCCCTTTGATTTTGCAAAGGGCTTCTCTTGTTTTGACGGTCGGCCAATTGTGGCTGGCGCTATTAGGATTAAATGCAGTGCGTTAGGCGGGCGGGTCTGAACTGTTAACTTTTTGTCAACCTGTGGAGTTCGCACCGGTGGAGCCGCCGAACATCTGCATTTTTTGGGCAGACGGTAGTTTGTCGCGCTTCAGAAAAATATCTTAGTATCAGTACTTTGAAACGAAGCGTGCGGCAGGGGTTCAAATGCTGACGCCCAGCTAGAAATGGCAAGGAAAAAGGTCAACAGGCCCGAGTCTTGTGGTAGCGAGCGCTTTCTGGCCGCCAGCAAAACCCACAGCGTTTACGCAATTCTCACGGTGGATTAACGGGCCTCTGGCAAGTCTTGTCCAAATCACATGCAACCAACAGTCGGTTGCGCGTAATGTTGGCCCCTATTGGGCCCAAATGCGTTGAATGATACCGCGAGACGGAGGCCACGCTTAGTGGAGGAACAGGAGAAATCGAATCTAACGCGCACGCGTGGCGAGAATCCCGCTTCTTTGCAGCGCGGTTTGGTCGTACTTTCAAAACAATTGGAAGATGCGTTCGAGGCCAATTTGATGAAACTCCATGTATTCGGAAACTTCACTTTGCAATCTAGGCAGGGCGTCGAACTCCGCATTAAAAGCCGCAATGCTCGCACACTTTTAGTTATGCTTGCGACGGCACGCGATTTGCGGCGGTCGCGGGCCTGGTTGCGCACCGCACTTTGGCCCGATGCTGAGACGGACGAACAGGCATCTCAACGACTTCGGACGTTGCTGACCAGCATTCGTCGTGACCTTGGGGACAATGAGAGGCACCTGCAGACGGATCGGTATTTCGTTTGGCTTGAAGATGTCGAGGTCTGCGAGCCAACCGATAAAGACAGCCGGTTCTTCGAAGATGCGCCGATCCTGGAGGGCGAGGCGTCGGATTGGTTGCATGCGGCCACGGCCACAATGGAGACAAAGCTTGAGGCTCAAAGGGCGGAGCGCGATCGTGTGGCCGAGGAAGACCGGCCCGTATCGAGGCGGGTGCCGTGGGTCGTCCTCCTGCCTGCGACGTGCCTGCCGGAGCGGCATGAAGAGCTTGCCGTCGCCGAAAGAGTGACCGACCTGTTTGGCCAGTTCGCGCGCGAGCAAGGTTTTGTGACCATCTTCGACGCACGCGATTTAATGACAAACCAGCTTTCGCAGCTGGAAAGCTTGAGCAAACAGATTGACGCGGTTGTGCAGGTGCATGCGCGGTTGAATCAGCAACATCTGTCGCTGAATTTCACAGTTTCGCGCTTTGGCTCCGGCGAAGTGATCTGGTCTTCCGCGATTGCAGTCAGCGGCGGCGCTGCAGAAATCTCGGAAGACCAGGTCATTTCCTTCGTCCACCAGGCCATCGATTCTACCCAGACTGCGCTATTCAAAAAGATCCAAGCGGTAGATGAGCCATCGCTCTACGCCCTGGTTCACCAGCTGTTTTCAATGTCAACGGACGGCGTTCGAGAAAGCTGTCGGCATCTCGGCGTGATCAACACAACAGACCCGTCCAGTCTTACCTACGCTTGGGAAGCGTTCTCGCTCGTCGTCCGGATTGCTGAGCGCATGCTGCCCAATGACGCCGCCTTGCGCGAAGAGGCGGAAATGCTGTGTGCAAAGGCACTCGAAGGCGACTCAACGAACCCGCTGGTTCTAGCTCTCGTAGGACATGTTCACGGTTTTGCGCTCCGCAATTTCGAAGTTGGGCGTCACCTGCTTGTAGCTAGCCAATCCGCAAACGAGAATTTGCCCTTTCCAAAGAACTTGTTGGCGCTGAACTTGTTTTACTCGGGCCAAATTGAGGAGTCATACGCCTTGTCCTTAGGGGCTCAACGCATGGCGCGGTTCACCCCCATCGCGTTCTGGTACGACTCGGTGGTCGGCAACGTCTCGGCACTGCATGGCGATCACAAGCGAGCAATCCACAACACTAAGTTGGTGAAGCTGCGGCGCCCGCGATTTTTGACTAGCCTACGGCATTCCTTAGTCAGCCTCGTCGCGGAAGGAGACTTCGAGCAAGCGCGCGCAACTGTGAAGGAAATACAAGAGGTTGATTGTGACTTCACGGCAGCGAACGTTCTAGACCCGGGCTACCCACTACCACTGAAGCGGAGCCGTAGCGCGATCGCTCACGCGCTCAAAGAACTCGGCGAAGCATAAAAAATAGACGGAGGGAAAAACATGAGGGTTTCACGGAGACAGCTTCTTAAGACAACCGCTTCAGTCGCGCTTTTTGCGGGGGCATCGACCCTGCCATTTGTCGCGTCTTTACATGCTGCGGAAGACGCGCCAGAAAGCCTCGAGGATCTGTTTGTTCAAGCATTCAGAATCGACGGTGCCAACATTCGCGTTCCAATCGTGACCGCCGAGTGCCGAAGAGCTGAACAGAGTTCTCAGCCCTACATTGATCTGCGCCAGATTTACGAAGGGCATGGGCGCGTTGAGGAGCTTGTGCACACCCACGGTGCCGAAACGAACGGGCACGATGGCAAAAACGAGCCACACCCACATCCGAAGTTCATCTGTGCGTCTCGATCCAACGGTTTTCCAGACAGGCTCTTCGTTCGCAAAGTTGAGGAAGACGGCGATCGACAACGCTTTTCCGCGATGCTTGGCCGGG
>ERZ1740070.791-NODE-791-length-20853-cov-14.718627_pt1 | contig 20853 bp, 20 predicted proteins | sample MGYA00581734_ERZ1740070 | MGnify/ENA primary metagenome ERZ1740070 (study PRJEB43018, sample SAMN04849744) | marine metagenome | isolation source: floating plastic debris | place: Pacific Ocean | collected 2008-09-01 | study: EMG produced TPA metagenomics...
TACGCCTTCTTGATGGATAAGAAGCTGAAATATGACGATATCGAAAACCGCTTACGGACCGAGCGTCTGGTTGGCGTGCCCTACTCTGATGAGATGATTGAGAACGCCAAAGGTCATATTCTCGCGCAGGCCGACCCGAACGACAAAGGCTTCGATTTCTATGACAGCCTGATGGCTCTGTACGAAGCCGAAGCGGGTCGTGAAGGCACCGTCGAAGCCCGCGATTGGGATGGCAATCCGGACGAGATCACCGAGATGGATGCCCTCGTGGCCTACCTGCAAATGACCGGCACTTTGGTTGATTTCTCAACCTATGAAGCCGGCGATCTCAGCAACCGTCGATAGGGGGAAGTGATGTACGAATTTCTATCCAGTTTCGCGCAAACAGGCGGTCTCGTCTATTTCGTGTTGATGTTCGCTGGCGCGCTCGTCTACGCGCTCTGGCCGCGCAATCAAGAAAAGTTCGATGCTGCAGCTCGTCTGCCTTTAGAAGATGGAGGCCCTGATAATGGCCAATGATATCAAAGACATTGACGACCATAGCGGCGTAGAGACCACTGGACACAGTTGGGACGGGATCAAGGAACTCAACAATCCCCTACCGCGTTGGTGGCTGATCGTTTGGTATGTCACGATTGTTTGGGCGGTGATCTATATGATCTTTATGCCCGCAATCCCAGCGCTGCCAGGTCTCGGCACCAATACGCCAGGCCTTCGCAACCACTCTGACCGCGACCTCGTCGCTGCCGCAGTTGCAGACCTCAAGACAGCGCGCATTGAGCAATCAGCAACCTTGCTTGAAGCCTCACTCGAAGAGATCGAGACCGATCGTGAGCTGCAGCAATTCGCGCTTGCTATGGGCGAGAGCCTGTTCGGCGACAATTGCGCGACCTGTCATGGTGCAGGCGGCCGCGGTGCAGTTGGCTATCCAATCCTGGCTGATGATGTCTGGCTTTGGGACGGCACATTGGATGGGATCGAGTACACGCTCCGTCACGGCATTCGCCATGAAGGTGACGATGCGACACGGTTCTCTTTGATGCCGTCTTTCGGTCGTGACGGCTTGTTGAACAGCGACCAGATTGATGGCCTGACGCACTATGTTCTGCGGGCCTCTGGTCAGGACTATGACGCCGAACTCGCCGATAGCGTGACCGAACTCTATCAGCAACAATGTGCGACCTGCCACGGCGTCGATGCAACCGGCGACCGGACCCAAGGCGCACCAAATCTCACCGACCAGGAATGGCTTTATGGGAGCACCGAGCGTGCAATCTATGATACAATCTACAATGCGAGAAACTCGCATATGCCAGCCTGGCAGGATCGCCTAGACGACGCGTCGATCAAAGCACTCGCCGTTTATGTTCACACACTGGGTGGGGGCGAATAGGCCCGACAATCATGGGACAGACAACGCTCAACATTCATCCCTCTGCGGGGAAAGGTGGACCAACGCCGCCGCCCCCGCAGGACCTCTACGCTAAGCGCCAGCAAATCTATCCAAAGCTGGCACACGGTAAATTTAGGTCGGTCAAATGGGTGGTGATGGCAGTCACGTTGGCGGTCTATTACCTGCTGCCATGGTTGCGCTGGGAGCGCGGTGAAGGGATTCCGAACCAGGCAGTCCTCGCCGATTTTGAAAGCGAGAAATTCTATTTCTTCTTCATTGAAATCTGGCCGCAAGACATTCATTTCCTTGCCGGTCTGCTGATCCTCGCGTCCCTTGGCCTGTTCTTGGTGACCTCGCTCTTAGGGCGAGTTTGGTGTGGTTATACCTGTCCGCAAACCGTCTGGACCGATCTATATATTTGGGTGGAGCGCGCCTTTGAAGGCGACCGCGCCGCCCGCATGCGGCTTGATCGGGCGCCTTGGGGGTTCAACAAAGCCTGGCGGAAGCTTGGGAAGCATACGATTTGGTTGGTCATCGCGTTCTGGACCGGGGGTGCCTTCATCCTCTACTGGCATGACGCGCCGACCATCGCGCAAGGCTGGTTTACCGGCGAAGCCCCGCTTTCAGCCTATTGGTTCGCGGGTATTCTAACCCTGACAACCTATTTCCTCGCCGGTTGGATGCGCGAGCAAGTCTGTACCTATATGTGCCCCTGGCCGCGTATTCAGGGCGCGCTGACCGACGAGCACGCTCTGAACGTCACTTATCGGTTTGACCGCGGTGAGCCGCGCGGCCCGAAGCGTAAATCTGAAAGCTGGGATGATCGCGGCGACTGTATCGATTGCGATCAGTGCGTACAGGTCTGCCCGGTTGGCATCGATATCCGCGACGGCTCGCAGCTCGAATGCATACATTGCGCGCTCTGCATCGATGCCTGCGACGAAATGATGAAAAAGATCGGGCGCCCGACCGGTCTGATCGCCTATGACACAGATGTTGCAGTCGCCGCGCGGGCGAACCATCAGACACCGCCAAAGTATCGCGTGCTACGCACCCGCACGATTTTGTACTCTATTTTGATTGCAGGAATCGGCGCGCTTCTCGTCTGGGGCCTTGCCACCAAAGCGACGATCGAAGCGAACGTTCTGAAGGACCGTTCTCCGCCATTCGTGCAATTGTCGAATGGTGAGATCCAGAACGGCTACACCCTGAAACTGGTCAATAAGCTCTCAGAGCCGCGCACCATGATGGTCAGCATTACCGGGATCGACGGCCTGTCTTTCTCTGTCATTGGGTTTGATCATGAAGGTGATGCGCCGATTGAGCTTCCGGTCGAGTCGTTTGGCGTTGACCGCTACCGCATTCTTATCAGCGCCCCAGCCGGCGCGCCGCAGCGACAAATCACCATCTCTGTGCGCGACGTTGAAAGTGGTGAAACAGATATCAACCGCGCTTCCTTTAGAGGACCAAACCAATGATCCAAGCACAGACAGAGCCCGAGTTTGCCCCTGCTGGAAAGCCTCTAAAAGGCTGGCACGTCCTCCTCATCATGCTCGGCTTTTTTGGCGTCATTTTCGCGGTGAACGGTGTTTTCCTCTATCACGCGATCACCAGTTTTCCCGGCGAGGATGTAAAGAAATCTTACGTACAGGGCCTCAGCTATAACAACATTCTGGCTGAGCGCGCGGCACAAGCAGAACTCGGCTGGCAGGCAGAGGCTGGGCTTCAAAACGCCAATATGATCGTGCGACTGCAGGACGCAGACGGTCTTCCCATTTCAAGCAAGTTCGTTGTCGGTGAATTGCGCCGCCTGGCCACTAATCAAGATGACCGCGCCATCGCCTTCGAGCCCGGCATGAACGGCGAATACTCAAGCCCAGTTGGCACGCTCGCCTCTGGGCAATGGCTCTTGCGAGTGAATGTATTTGATGCCCAAGGCGATGAGGTCGTGTTCCATGTTGAGAAGACCCTGCTGGTGCCATGACCACTTATGTTGACGCGACCCAACCGGGGTGCCCCTCCGGACTAGCGCCGCCTTCAACATCGCTGGCGGGAGACCTCTCGGCCTTCGTTCGGGAAAAGAGCGGGGTGAAAACACTGACCCTCTCGGTCCGCGGCGCGAAATGCGGCGGCTGTCTCTCAAAGATCGAAACCAAAGTCGGCGAAATTTCGGGCGTCCAACGCGCGCGTATGAACCTCTCGAACGGCAAACTGGTCGTCAATTGGGTTGGCGCGACCTCGGCCGATCAGATTGCCGACTGTGTCTCCAATCTAGGCTATGGTGTTTCAGCCTTCTCAGAAGATGGCTCAGCCAAAGCTGCCAAATCTGAAGAGCGCAGCCTACTGATCTCAATGGGCATCGCTGCGTTTGCCTTGGCCAACATTATGCTCCTCTCAGTGTCTGTCTGGGGCGGCCATGGCGAGATGGGTGAGCAGACCCGCAAAGCACTACACGGTATCTCCGGACTGATCGCCCTGCCCGTCTTGATCTTTAGCGGCCGGCATTTCTTTCAATCAGCCTTCGCTGCGCTGCGCCACGGCCACGCAAACATGGACGTGCCAATCTCACTAGCGCTGATCCTAGCGTTTGGCGTCAGCGTTTGGGAGACGGTCACAGGTGGCGCGCACGCCTATTTCGACGCCAGTGTCATGCTGCTTTGCTTTTTGCTGGTTGGACGGTTTTTGGACGCCCGCCTGCGCCGACAAACACAAGCCGCAGCGCACGAATTGGCGGCCTTGCAGAACCGCTCCCTCAACCGGCTCGGTCGCAATGGGCGGGTCGAAGCGATCCGCGCCGACCAAGTACAGAAAGGCGATCGAATTCTGCTCGCTGCTGGCGAACGCGCTGTGGTTGACTTGAAAGTCACTCAAGGCAGCAGCGGCATCGATGAAAGCCTGGTCAGCGGCGAAAGCCTGCCTCGCACGATCAGTGCTGGCGAGACACTTTACGCTGGAAGCTTAAACCTTGATCAGCCCCTCACTGGCGAGGCCCTCGGTGCGGCGTCGGATTCTCTACTGTCGCAGATCGCCGATATGCTTGAGGCGGGGGAACAGAAACGCGCGCGCTACCGCCAAATCGCCGATAAAGCCGTGGCGCTCTATGTGCCTTTCGTGCACACCACAGCGGCACTTGCCTTCATCGCGTGGCTATTGCTGGGGGCGAGCGTTCACTACGCCATTATCATTGCGGTCTCGACATTGATCATCACGTGCCCTTGTGCGCTTGCACTGGCCGCGCCCGTGTCACAGGTTGTGGCGTCTGGGCATTTGTTCAAACGAGGCATTTTCCTGCGTTCCGGCGACGCGCTTGAGCGGTTCGCGGAGATTGACCATATTGTATTGGATAAGACCGGAACGCTAACGCTCGGCACACCTGAACTGATCTCAGAGCATGGCGTAGAGCTCGATCTTGCGGCGCAACTGGCACGCGCCAGTCGGCACCCTCTGTCTCGCGCGATTGTCGCCGCAGCCGGCCCAGGACTCGTTGCTGAGGACATCAAAGAACACCCTGGCCTTGGAGTTGAAGCGCAGATTGACGGAACGCCCTATCGCCTCGGCTCAGCGGAATGGGTCGGCTTTAAGAACGCGCCCGCAAGCATCGGCCCATCGCTGTGGTTCGCGGGACCAGATGGCGCGGCAATCTCGTTCCGTTTTGAAGATCAATTGCAATCCGACGCGTGCGAGACGCTTGCGAGCCTCACCCAGCAAGGCCTGACCGCGGAGATCCTCTCCGGTGATCGCGAAGAGGCGGTAGCTAAGATTGCGAATACGCTGGATATAGAGACCTGGCACGCGAAGGTTTCGCCAACCGGGAAGGCTGAACGTCTTTCTAAGCTCAGCGCATCGGGCAAGAAAGTCCTGATGGTTGGCGACGGGTTGAATGATGCCGGTGCCTTGGCTCTGGCGCATGCGTCGCTAGCGCCTGGCGGTGCGATGGACATCTCGCAATCAGCCTCCGACGCTGTCTATTCCGGCGGCCTCGGCGCCATTCGAACGTTGCTGAACGTGTCGAAAAAAACCAAAGCGGTCATGCTGCAAAATTTCAGCCTGGCGGCAGCTTACAATTGTGTCGCCGTGCCGATCGCAGTCACAGGACATGTCACACCGTTGGTTGCCGCCATCGCAATGTCAGCCTCGTCCTTGATTGTGACGCTGAATGCCTTGCGTATCAAAGGGGGCTCGGCGTGGACATAATCGTCTATTTGATCCCTGTCGCACTCGGCCTTGGTCTGCTTGGGCTCGGGGCCTTTTTATGGTCGGTGAAATCCGATCAGTATGAAGATCTGGACGGCGCAGCGCATCGTATTCTCGTGGACGAAGACAAGCCGCTTTCCGATCAGCCAGATCTTCCAGAATAAAGCATAAGGGATATCCCTGAACACTCAGGAATATTCCTGATACTGGCCAGCCTGCAGGCCTCCTAAATTTGATTGAGATCGAACTTCAGGAGGCTATTCAATGTCAGTCACAGTTACACTTGGTGGGAATGTTGCGGGCGTCGGTCCCGCGATTGAAACCGGAATTCAGTTCGCTAAACAATTCGGCACCTCGCTGAATGGGTTCTGTGCAATGCCAGACCCAGCGAATGCTGCCGTATACATCACTGGCGCAGAGACCGTCATGCTCGGCGCAACGGCGGTGGCGTCGATGGCTAAAGCCCAAGACGACCTCGTCAACGATTTGAATGAAGTCTTCACCAAGCAGACCGGTGCTGCAGGTGCTTGGCTGCAGGCGAGCTTTGAGAAACAGGTCGGCTCTGTCGCGTTACACGGCGCAGCGCGGGCATCGCTTTCTGACGCTTTTATCGTTCCGAAAGAAGCGACCCAATCCGGTCATGCGCTCAATCCCGTCTTTGAGCACGTCTTGATGGAATCCAGACTGCCGCTAATCCTAGCGCCGAGCAAAGCGAAAACCTCTGATACGTGCCTGATTGCCTGGGATGGTAGCCCGCTCTCAGCCCGCGCTGTCCGCATGCATATGCCGCTCATTTCGACCTTCAAGAATGTCGTGGTGGCCGAGAACCTCGAAAAAGTCCGCCACCAGTGGGCACCTGTATGCGAAGGCTCAGCCGACCAATTGACCGAGATCCTTCATGAGCAACGCTTGAATGTTGAACGCTTAAAACTGGAAGGCCCGGTTTCGGATGCAATTTTGGTCGCGTGTGACGCTCACAATGCTTCCCTGGCTGTGATGGGCGCCTATGGACATATGCGGATTGGACAGATGCTGTTTGGCGGCACAACGAGCAAAATGCTGCGCGCCGAAAACGCACCAGCCTTAGCCCTTTGCCACTAAACCGCATGCAACAGGACAGCCATATAGATTATGGTGTATACTTATTACGCCAAATATAATTGATATATAAATATCTAATTCCACTTGAGGTTTCTATTATTCGAATTTCGCAACGCTAGACTAGTTCGCGAATAATGGATGGAATTTTTGGGAGGGCCTGTGAATAGTTAGGCCTTCCTAAATTCGCTCCGCGATGAAAACAATGGAACGCGGCATGCTAAAATTCGTCTTCGGCTGCTTAGCCCTGCTGTTGCTGTTTGCGCCTTCGGTCATGGCTCAGGAGGCTGGGTCAGTTAGCGTCGCCGATGGAGGCTTTGACGTCTCTATCGACTTGACTGAAGCTGCCGGATCAGAAGTCGAAATCTCAGGATTACAGGATATCTTCTTTGAAAAAGAAGCTGGCGCCAACGCCCTCGCTGATGAAACGATGAGTGTATGCGTCTATATGAGCCAGGGCGGAACTTATGGAATCCGGGTCACGGCTGACCCTCTCACTGAAGATGATAGTCTTTTTTACCCGTATAGCGTCAGCGTCTCGCAGATGCTATTGGACGCCGGTTCGGGAACCCTGAACATCGATGATCAGCAAGTCAGCCAGTACGTTCATCCCTTTCAAGCGTCTATGACGCAAAATTGTAGTCTGGGCCCAACGGTGACCCTCACGGTTGGAGACCGAGACGCAGGCGAATTTGAGGGATCATTTTCCGCAACAGCGACGGTCCGAGTTGAAATCTTTCCAGAATAGTCGCCGCGGTAAGGCTGGCTCGTACATTCAGACAATGCATCGGTTGCTTCGCTCCCATTCGACGCGGAGTTGAGTGTGGAACCGAAGCTTGAAACGAGACTACCGCGTGACCGAAACAGACACGCAACCCGTCGCCCATCCCAACTCAAGCGACGATGGGAATACCCGCCAACAAACGGCTCGAGGCGCATGCTAGGCAACCAATCTGCGCTCATTCGGCCGGCGAGTTTAGTCGAAACCTTGGCGGGCGTTTGAGACGTTTCTGGTCTCATACAAAAGTACGACACCGCGTTTTCTGGAAAGTTCCGACCGTATCAGCCTGCTAGTCTACAGGACGTGTCACGATCAGCTCATTGATCCGATTGGCCTTCTGCTTGGCGAAGAGCACGTTGTGCAGGTACCAGACTTCGCCATCAGCGAGCGTAATCTCGATATCGCCCGTCACGATCAGGCCGAGCATTCTGTGGCGCAGAAAATCGTCCTTCAAATAACGGCAGCGTGCATTGGCGCCGCTTTCGGCTCGGTCACCGCTGCCCCAGAACACGCGCTCGCGCACCTGGCCAGGAGCGATCTCGTAGAACTTCACCTTATCAAATCCAAAGATCATAATCGCCCACATCAGGAACACCGTGATGCCAACAAACCAATAAAAGGCAGGGCTCATACGGATATCCAGCCCACCAATGAAGGCCGCAATCGGCCCTGAAAGATTTGCAGTCGCTAATAAGATCCCGCCAATCGCGAGGATAAGACCCAAAATCACGGAATTCGCGCCGCGCAGCTTCACCGTGGTTGAGAAGATCACAAAGACGAGCACAAACACAAAGGTTTGTCCTTGCACGCGGGCCGCTGCCTCGGTGCCCTCACCGGACACAAACATCGAGACGAACCCGAAGATCAGCCCAAGAGCCCAGATCGGCCACCAATATAAGATTGGGGAATGGGTGTAGACTTTCAGTTCAGAAAGCTGATTAAGCGCGTCTTGAACCGTCCCGGACTCTTGCTTGCGCGCGGGCTCAGCCGCAGCTGGTGTTGCTGTTGATTGAGTCTGTGCAGTAGGTGCCTCGGACATCGGTGTCCCTCCATCTCTGGGCCAACCTTTAGCAAGTCACCCGCTGAAGAGGAACATCTTTTATATCGGTAGATCTTCGGCCTAGGCGGATTCGTCTTCGTTCAGATTGCGGCGCAATTGCTGTTCCTGAAGTGCCATCAGGGCCATCCCTCGGTAAAGCGTTCCGCGATCTTCCGCGCTTTTATAGCTTAAGCGCTTGTACATCGTGATCATGCCTTCGCAAATCTCTTTCGGAGCGTTCTTAGAGCGCTTGCCCTCGCCAGCCAAATGTCCAACCATCAGGTCAACGCTTGGCTCAAGTGTGGCAAGGTTCACCATCCAATTGGTCACCTCATTGCGCGATGCAGCGCGGCGATTGGCAGCCGTTTGCGGCGCTCCCAAAAGGTCAACAATAAGCTGGGTTTCACGCTTTCGCAGCGCATTCGGAAAATCACTCACTTGCTCAAGCTCTTCGCCTTTGGTCAGGCGCTCGCAGTCCTTTGGCGCCTCTTCGTTCAGGTGCTCGAAAGACGCGATTGTGATGCTGATCATTTCACGAACGTCATTGTCGCTCGCGACGCGGGAGAGCATTAAAAGCTCATTATTGAGCTGCTTGTGCATGCTACGCCCAGCTAAGTAGCCAGCCTCGCGCACAGTGCGCCCACGGCTATACTCACGAAAGGCATGACGGCGGAAATCTTTGTAAAGCTCTGGACGGCGCTCTTTCAGAACAACGAACATCTGGCCATACATGTCATCGCTCTCGGCGAGCTTCTGCACTTCGGCTTCGAAAACGGCAGGATCAACAGGTTCGCTGCTACACGCGGCGAGTCCAATCAAGCTAAGCGCCAGAAAAGATGCTTTGATGCGGTGACGAATAGTCATGCTAACCCCTAAACTGTGAGAAACCCGCCCTCGGGCTTGCGTTGGCCGTTACTTGTCTGCACCTTGGCAGAATGACCTTAATTTCGTGATAAGCGAGGCCTTATGTTTCAATTGAATTCGGTAACAAGCGCGCTGGCATTTTCAGTGTTTGCCACAGCTTGCGCGGCGCCCAGTCCATCAGAAACGGATGACTCAGCGAACACTTCGGCGCCAATAATTGAGACCGCGGACCTTACGCAAGCGCCGATTGAGATCACCGCCGACATGCCGACAGCAGGCACGAATCTGATCGATCTCTACACCTACTTCCACATGAATCCGGAGCTCTCCTTCAAAGAGGTCAAAAGCTCAACGATCATGGCGAACGAGCTCGAAAGCCTCGGGTTCGACGTCTCGACGCGCCTTGGCGACACCTGGACCCGCGACAAGTCGCTTCGAGATAATGGCGAAGTTAGAGACGGCGTTGGCGGGTATGGTGTGGTCGGGGTCTTCGAAAATGGCGACGGTCCAACCATCTTGATCCGCGCCGATATGGATGCCCTGCCCGTCGCTGAGCGCACCGGTGTCCCGCACGCTTCAACTGTGATCGACGAGACATGGACCGGCGTTACCAATGGCGTGATGCACGCCTGCGGACACGATATCCATATGACAAGCTGGGTTGGGACAGCCCGCAACCTGATCGCCGCGAAGGATGATTGGTCTGGGACACTGATCATGATTGCGCAGCCCGCCGAGGAGCTCGGCAACGGTGCGAAAGCGATGATCGCCGACGGCCTCTTCGATCGGTTCCCTCAACCCGACTACAATTTGGCGCTGCACGTCTCGGCGAGCTTGCCGAGTGGGAAGATCGCATATTCTTCCGGCTATGCGCTCGCCAATGTTGATAGTGTCGATATCACCGTCAAAGGTGTCGGTGGCCACGGCGCTTACCCCCAAACGACCAAAGATCCAGTGATCGTCGGCGCTTCAATCGTGACCGCCGTCCAGACGCTTGTGTCGCGAAATGTGAACCCTCAAACACCTGCGGTCGTCACGGTCGGGTCGTTCCAAGCCGGCGCGAAGCACAATATCATCTCTGACGAAGCGAAACTGTTGCTGACCGTGCGCTCCTATGATGACGATACGCGCGCCATGCTGCTGGAAGGCATCGAGCGCATCGCCAAAGCACAAGCAATGGCATTTGGCGCGCCGGAGCCAGAGATTTTCATCGAGCCGGACTATACGCCGTCGACTTATAATGATCCCGATCTCGCAGCGACCGCCGCCGCCGCCATTGGCGCTGCAATCGGAGCTGAAAATGTGAACGAGGCTCCACCTGTCATGGGCGGTGAAGACTTCAGCCAATATGGCCGAACAGACGCTAAGATCCCCAGTCTCATCTACTGGGTTGGCGCCGTCGATCCGGAAAAATGGGACGCCGCCCAGGACAGCGAGCTTGGCTTGCCGTCTCTGCACTCTCCGTTCTTTGCGCCGGATTATGAGCCAACGATCGAAACCGGCGTCACCAGCATGACGGCGGCGGCCTTAGCGCTGTTCCAGGAAAGCTAGCTCTCGCCACGACACCCCTAGCGACCCGCCGTTTCCACGCTACGTCTAAACCAAGACACAGATCAGGGAGCGCTTCATGGACGTCAGCACGGCAATCAAGCAACGGATTTCAACACGGGCTTTTCTAGAGACGCCTTTGCCGGAAGCCGAGGTTAAACAGTGGCTGACGGATGCGCAGAGGTCGCCGTCTGGTGGCAACCTTCAGCCTTGGCGCGTGATCGCGCTCGCCGGCGACGCTAAGCAAGCTGTGGTCGATCTGGCGGCGGCGAAACTCGCCGAAAACCCGCGCGGCGAGCCGACAGAGTATCCAATCTATCCGGAATACATTTCCGACGCTCAAAACGCGCGTCGCCGCGCCGTAGGCGAGGAGATGTATGGCAAGATCGGCATCCCCCGCGAAGATAAGATGGGTCGCATGATGTGGTTCGCGCGGAACTATCAGTTCTTCAATGCGCCGCTTGCGCTTTTCATTGTTATGGATGAGCGGGTTGGTCACGGCCAATGGGGGCATGCAGGCATGTTTATGCAGACCCTGTGCTTGCTTGCCGAGGAGCGCGGCTGGGGTACCTGTATGCAAGAATGCTGGGGCATTTTGCGCCCAAGCTTGAAAGCGCATCTCGGTCTCGGCGAGCACGAAATGGTTTGGTGCGGGATTGCTGTTGGGGTTCCCGACAAGTCCGATCCAGTGAACGAACTTTACACCAATCGCGCAGGCCTCGACGAGTTTGCAGAACTTCGCGGCTTTTAGGGAGTTCGACGCACGTCCAGGTAAACGTGATGGAGGGATAGCTTGAAATATCTGATCACACTCATCGGAGCGATTCTGATCATCGCGGCATCATTTGTTGCCGCGCGCGCGACGACGGTAAAGAGCTTAACCAACCACAGTTCGATTTTTGATACGTTTGAAGACGTCAACGGCACTTGGCTGTTCACCGATAAAATCGGCGCTGCAGCGGCATCGGGGGTTGAACGCGCCCGTGTGGCACTCGGCGGACCGCTCGGGCTATCCGCGAAAGAAGCCGTGTACTTTGTCGCGACCAAGGATGATGAGGGCACGCCGTTGCAATCACAATGCACCTATCGCGTAACGGGCCCAAAGATCGATACTAGATGGTGGTCACTCGCTTTGTATGACAGCATCACTCAGCACTATGTTCCAAACGCCGAAAATCGATCCAGCTGGAACAATGTTTCCGTTCCGAGAGCCGATGATGGCACATGGATCATCAATGTCGCGCCGACCCCGCAAGAGACGACCTGGATCCCGTCCCAAGAGGCGCCGGACAAGAATTTTGAGCTGATGCTGCGGGTCTATAACCCGAGCGATGCGACACGCGCGCAATTGCCGAACATCGAGCTTCCGACCGTGGAGCGTGTGTCATGCTAAGTCGAATTCTGTTCTATAGCCTCGCCGCCGGCGCGCTCGCCGCCGTCACATTTTTCGTCACGCGCAGCATGGTTATCCAGAAAGCCCCAGTGAAAGTCATGTCGACGATCGAAGCGCGGATCGTTGCTGGCGCTGGTAGCTGGAATGCCTGTTTCCACAACCAAGTCTATGGTCCGAGACGCAATGCGGCCCGCCGCGCCAATCCAGACAGCATTATCAGTTCGATGGCCTATGACCTCAGCGATGGACCTGTCCGGATCTCAGGTGAGACATGGCCGCGTTATTGGTCCCTCTCCTTCTATCAGCAAAACTCCGACAATTTCTTCGTCGTGAATGATCTCGAATTGGACGGCCCGATATTCAACTATCTCCTAGCTACGGACGGCCAAGACACAAGCGAGCTAGGCGGCACACGGATTGTGTCACCGACCGTGAAAGGGATTATGCTGGTCCGCCGTTTCGCAGCGGACGCATCCGACATGCCAGGTATCATCGCCAATCAGGAAGCCATGACCTGCGGACCAGCCTAACGCTCCAGTTTCGTCCCGCTCCGACCCAATTCATGCCACACTGCTTAGGCAAGTTCCGCGCATGAAAATGAACCGCCGAACCTGTCTGCAGAGCTTTTTTGCCGTCCCTTTGCTCCCAAGTTTTGCCGGCCTTAGCGAAACCAAAGCCGCGAAACTCATCGTTCACGCGCGATCACAGATTGGGGTCACAACGCAATATGATCCGGCCTATGTCGCGCTCGAATATCCCGGCGGCGATGTGCCTCGAGATCGCGGCGTCTGCATCGATGTGATCATTCGCGCCTATCGCGAAGCGTTTGAGTTCGATTTCCAGGAGCATGTTCACAACGACATGGCAGCCCATTTTGGTGCCTACCCCTCACGATGGGGGCTCACGCAAACAGACCGGAATATCGATCATAGGCGAGTTCCTAATGTCGAGACTTGGCTGGAACGCTATGGCCACGAGTTGCCGGTCTCAAATTGGCAGCCAGGCGACCTGATCACCTGCCGGGTCGGCGGCACGCTCCCGCATATTGGTATTCTCTCTAGCAGGCGCGATCGCCAAGGCCGCTGGAAAGCGATCCATAATATCGGGCTGGGCACACTCGAAGACAGCCGGATCTGGGACTATGGCGACAAACGCAGATTTCGCTTTTTGCCCGCTTGATCAGCGATGACATAGACGAGAATCCTGATTAAGGCTCGTCGCATGAAAATCGCGACCTGGAATGTGAACTCCGTCAAAGCCCGCCTCCCTACCGTTTTGGAGGTGCTGAAAGCCATTGATTGCGACGTTGTCTGTCTGCAGGAAATCAAGTGCGAAACAGACGCCTTTCCGTACATGGAAATCGAAGAGCTTGGCTATAATGTCGAAGCGCACGGCCAGAAAAGCTATAATGGGGTCGCGATGCTGTCGCGCTTTCCCATGGAAGACGTGGTCAAAGGCCTGCCCGGAAACGAACACGACGAACAGGCGCGCTATATCGAGGCGCTGATCCTGTCTGACAATCCGGTGCGCGTTGGCGGGTTATATCTGCCAAATGGAAATCCGGCGCCGGGCCCAAAATACGACTACAAACTGGATTGGATGGGGCATCTGAAAACCCATGCAGCAGAGCTGATGATCACTGAAGAACCGCTGGTGCTGTGCGGCGACTATAACATCATTCCACGTGCAGAAGATTGCTGGGACGAGTCGGTTTGGTCAGAAGATGCGCTGGCCTTGCCGAAAAGTCGTGACGCGTTCCGGCGGCTGAAAAACCTTGGTCTGACCGAAGCGTTTGAGGCCGCCGACAATCGCGGGCACCAATATACGTTTTGGGACTATCAGGGCGGCGCCTTCCCGAAGGATCATGGTATCCGCATCGATCATCATCTACTCAGCCCACAAGCGGCGGATCGCTTAGAAGGTGTCGATATTTACCGCAAGGCACGCGAGATGGAAAAACCATCAGACCATGTCCCGGTGATCGTGACGCTTCGCGACTGATCAGAGTCTAAGGCTGTTAATTGCGCACGCACTTTGCGTTGTAGGCCGCGACGTCTTGGTTCAAAGACAGGACCGAGTTTTGCAAAGTTTTCTCCTTTGCGATCAGATCCGCCTTCAACGTCTCGTAAGTTACTTTGGTCGTGTCAGCTTCATCCGCTTGTTCCGCGCCAAAGTTCCGCATCGCTTCCGCATTTTCCCAGGCATCACCCGCTGCCTCTACTTCATCAACAAGTGTGAGCCGCGCCTCAGCGATCTTTTGCGCTTTGACTTGTCGGTTTTGCAAATCTGCCGCCTGCTCAGCGCAGCTTAAAGCGCTAGCATAAGGGCTTGCGAATACGACAATGGCCGCAAGGGCGCTCAGGGAGGAAATCATTGGTTTCATATCATTTTCTCTACTGAGTGAGAGCTGAAGCTTATCTGAACGTACACGCCCAGATCTGGTCCAAAGTGTGACCATATCTGGCTCAGTCTAATCTTTATCCGATTCCCGCGTCGATCGGGACACCCGGTTCGGATCTGCAAAACTATCGATCACATTGAAGATGGCTGCGAAATCATCGAGCAGTTCGCGCACGCGGTCAGGGTTGTCGAGTGGTGTAAACATTGAGCCTGGTTCAAACAGATCCCCGCCTTCCAAGGCGATGAGCAGCTCATTGTTTTGAAAACTACAGCGTAACTTCCCGCCTCGAAACACTTTTTCAAGCTCGATCAGGCGTTGCATCAGGTCAGGCGTGAGCAAATACCTGGCCTCAACCTGGTCGGTTCCGAACACTTCGAATGCGTCTTCGAACTGTTTCGATTCCAGCTTGATCCGATCCATTCCGCGTCGCCCGAGAAACCGGTTCAGTATGCCTGCATCTCGCAGCACGAGCGTCTGCCCATGAAAGTTCTTGTGGAACCGAAACCGCAAACACTGACCCTGAAACACCGTCACCCAGCGCGTTCGCGTTCGACCTCTGGAATCGGTTGTGCGGCGGCGTTCTTCCAGATGAGCTTCGAAAAACTCGAAATCGACACCATTGCGGTCCCCCGTGAGGCGATCTTCGAAATCAGATCGATCCCAATCGGGCACAAGGCCCGCGCCGCGCATATCAACGATGCTCTCTTGCACGCCGGGTTCTGGATCGAACAGCATCTTGAACTGATCAGCGACCGGCGTGACGATCATCGCCTTCGCTCGTTTGCGCACTTCGTTGAGCGGGCCTCGCCCGGCCCCATGAACCGCAAATCCGATAATACCGGCGACGATCGCCAGCTGCGGCACACGAAACACGAAAAAGCCAAAAATCACGCCAAGCAACGCAACCAAAGCACCGACCCACGACCAGCGCACAGAGTTCTTTGCCGCAACCTGTCGCTCCGCTTCTTTCGCCTGCAGGGCGGGACGAAGCTCATCCTGATAGATCCGCGGAAAATCCGCGAAATCCTTTGGAAGCCCGCGCATGGCGAGCAGGATGAGCGGATCTATTTCAGGCGCTGGGTCCAAAGGACCTTTAGATGTCGGCGTAGACATGGCGTTCTCCGGCAAACCCTTCATGGGTTACCGCGCCAAGATGGGCAGGACCAACCAATTTCGCAAACTTTGAAAGCGTACCATTGCCATAGGCGGTGACGCGCGGCTTCCACTTGCGTTGGCGATCTTGAAGTTCTGCGGGAGTCAGCCGGACATCGATCGTGCCTTTTTCAGCATCAATCGTGATCATATCGCCATCCTCGAGCAGGCCGATCGGGCCGCCTTCTTGGGCTTCTGGGCCAACGTGTCCGATACAGAATCCACGCGTTGCGCCTGAGAACCGGCCATCGGTGATCAAAGCAACTTTATCGCCCATGCCTTGGCCATAAATCGCTGCCGTTGTGGAGAGCATTTCGCGCATACCCGGGCCGCCTTTCGGGCCCTCATAGCGGATAACCAGGACTTCGCCTTCATTATAGTCGCGGTTCGACACGGCTTCGAAACAAGCTTCCTCACCATCAAACACACGGGCTGGGCCGGTAAATTGTAGCTTCTCTAAGCCAGCAACTTTCACGATTGCACCATCCGGTGCGAGAGACCCCCAAAGGCCAACAACGCCGCCATTTTCTGTGATGGGCTTGCCTGCAGGATAGATCACTTTCTGAGTTTCATCGAAGCTGAGGTCTTCGAGATAATCGCCCCAGCTTTTGCCGGTGACCGTCAAACAATCTGGATTGACGATCTTTTCGTCCATCAAGGTTTTCATGAGCATCGGGACGCCGCCTGCTTCGCCGAAATCCTTGGCGACATAGTTCCCGCCAGGCTTCAAGTCAGCGACATATGGCGTGCGCTCAAACACTTCAGCGACGTGGCGGAGCGTGAACTCAACACCGCACTCATGTGCCATCGCTGGTAGGTGCAGCGCTGCATTGGTCGAGCCGCCGGTTGCTGCGACGACGATCGCAGCATTTTCAAACGCTTCGCGGGTACAGATCTCACGCGGGCGTAGATTGTTCGCCACCAAATCCATAACGACTTTCCCGGATTCGCGCGCATAGCCATCGCGGTCAGTCCAAGGCGCCGGCATCGCAGACGATAGCGGCAGCGCGAGACCAATCGCTTCGCTGACACAGGCCATCGTGTTAGCGGTGAATTGACCGCCGCAAGCGCCGTCGCCAGGGCAAGCCACTTTCTCAAGCGCGCGCAATTTGTCGGCGCTCATATCATTTGAGCCTGCAGCGTGGGCGCCAACCGCTTCAAACACGTCGAGCACCGTGACATCACGCCCTTCAAAGCTGCCGGGCATGATTGAGCCGCCATATAGAAAGACAGATGGCACATTCAGGCGAAGCATCGCCATCATCATGCCCGGCAGAGACTTGTCACAACCGGCCACGCCAACCAGCGCATCATAGGAATGCCCGCGCATGGTCAGTTCGACGGTGTCAGCAATCCAATCGCGGCTCACGAGAGACGAGCGCATGCCCTCATGACCCATGGCTATGCCGTCCGTGACCGTGATGGTGCAGAACTCGCGTGGCGTACCGTCGGCTTCTTTGACGCCTTCTGAAACCGCGTGCGCCTGGCGCATCAGAGCGGTGTTACAGGGCGCGGCTTCATTCCAGCAACTTGCGACACCAACGAAAGGCTTTTGGATGTCTTTGGTCGACAGGCCCATCGCGTAATAATAACTGCGGTGCGGGGCCCGTGCAGGGCCTTCCGTAACATGGCGGGAGGGCAGTTTTGACTTATCCCAGGTTTTACTCATCTCGGCATTCCTATTTTTTTTCTGAGCCTTAGCGGCTCAGAAATAGGCTGTCACCTCTCCAAAAGGGACTATTCTTGCTCGAAAATCGCTGTTTCCATTCCTTCAGGGTCAATCATGCCGCGATACATCCCCTTTGAGTTGAAAACATACTCATACTGACCGTTGCCGCCGATAACGACAACGCCGCCATCACCGCCAAGTTCAGCGACCTGGTCCAGCGCGCTTGTCGCTGCTTCGCCAATGCTCTCACCGGCCAGTTCTACGCGCGCGCAAATCGTTTTCGCGACAGCAACCCGAATGAAATACTCGCCATGACCGGTGGCCGACACGGCGCAGACACCATTTTGAGCATAGGTCGCCGCGCCAATCAGCGGCGAGTCACCAATCCGGCCGGCCGCTTTCGCGGTCATGCCGCCCGTGGTGGTTGCAGCTGCAAGGTTGCCGTCCGCATCAATCGCAACGGCGCCAACAGTGCCGTGACGATCGGCATCGGTTCGCGCGCGCTCGCGCAGGACGCGCTCTAAGGATTGCCGCCGGCGTTCGGTGTCAAAGTAAGAATTGTCGACCAGTTCCAAGCCAACGGATTCCGCAAACGCATCCGCGCCTGCACCCGCAAACATGACATGCTCGGACTGATCCATAACGGCACGCGCGGCCAGGATCGGGTTTTTCACTCGCTTAACGCCAGCAACGGCGCCAGCATCGCGCGCCTTCCCGCTCATGATCGAGGCGTCGAGTTCGTGCTCAGCAGCGGCCGTGAAAACTGCGCCCTGCCCGGCATTGAATAGAGGATCGTCTTCCATCGGAATGACCGCCGCCTGCACTGCATCGACGGCAGACCCGCCACTGCGCAGGATTTCGGCTCCGGCCTCAAGCGCGGTTTCGAGCGCCGCCGTGTAGGCTGCCTCGCGCTCTGCCGTCATATTCTCGCGTAGGATCACGCCCGCGCCGCCATGGATGACCAGGCGCCATTCGGGTTGATCTTCTCCAGATACGGGCGAGACCTCCTCAACTGTTTCCTGAACCGGTCCCTGACAGGCAGCTATCAGAACAGAAGCTGCGACAAGCACAGTGCGAAACATGGCGATCTCCTTAAATGGCGGCAAGTTGCTCCCGGGCGAGGCTAAGCTTGTCGCGCGTGCCCTGCAAGTCAGCCAGGCGTTCGCGTTGTTCGGCAACGACCTCTGCAGGCGCTTTGGCCACAAAGGCCTCGTTTCCGAGCCGCTTTTCGAGGCCAGTAATCTCACCGCCAAGCTTACCGAGTTGCTTGTCGAGACGCGCAACTTCTTCGCTGGCATCAATCAGCTCTGCGATTTCCAGAACCACGGTGGCTTCGTCGACAACAGTTTTTACGGACCCTGCGGGCGCGGCGTCGGCGAGGTCGAATTTTTCGAGCCGGGCGAGGCGCATAATGACATCGCGGTGCGCTTCGACGCAGCGCGCCGTTTCCTCATTCGCACCGGTTAGACTGACCGGGACTTTTGCGCCCGCCGGAACATTCACGTCAGAGCGAACCGAGCGGATCTGCGAAATGATGCGCAGGACCCAGCCAAGTTCATCCGCGGCGGCTTGATCTTCAAACCCGCCGGTCAGCCCAGGCCAAGTTTGTTGCATTAGGAAGTCAGAGCGCTCCGCCGTTTGCTCCCACAGCACTTCTGTGATGAAGGGCATGAACGGGTGCAGCGCGACATAGGTCTGCTCCAGGATCCAACCAAGAACAGCCTGGGTCTCTTTCTTGGCTGCAGCATCTTCACCGCTTAGAATTGGTTTCGACAGTTCGAGATACCAATCGCATAAAACGTCCCAAGTGAAGTGATAGGCCGCGCTCGCCGCATCATTGAAGCGATAGTCTTCAATCGCCTCAGAAACAGTTGCCGTACATTTGTACAACTCACCAACAATCCACTTATTGATCGATAATTCAAGGTTTTGCGGATCAACTCTGCCACCGAACTGCGCCTCGTTCATTTGTGCAAAGCGCGTGGCATTCCAGAGTTTTGTGCCAAAGTTGCGGTAGCCAGCGACCCGCTCTACGGACAAGTTGATGTCCCGGCCTTTGGTGGCCATCGCCGCCAGCGTAAAGCGCAGCGCATCAGCACCATAAGCGTCAAAGCCTTTCGGATAGCGCTTGCGCGTGGCCTTCTCGACTTGCGGCGCTTTCTCAGGCTGGCGAAGGCCCGTAGTCCGCTTCGCAACCAGGGCGTCAGCCTCAATTCCATCGATCAAGTCGACCGGGTCAATGACATTGCCTTCCGACTTGGACATCTTTTTCCCGTTTTCATCCCGGACGATGGCATGGATATAGACATCCTTGAACGGCACTTCGCCGTCCATAAATTTGATGCCGAGCATCATCATCCGCGCGACCCAGAAGAAGATAATGTCAAACGCCGTGACCAGCGTCGCGCCAGGATAGAAGGTCTTCAGGCCCTCTGTTTCTTCCGGCCAACCTTGTGTCGAGAATGGCCAAAGCCCAGAGCTGAACCATGTGTCGAGGACGTCTTCGTCCTGTTCGAGCACGATCACGTCTTTGGGCCCGGCCATTTCGTCTTCAACGAGATCCATATGGTAGTTTTGTATCGGCAGATAATCTTTCGCGAAGTCAGCGACCCGATCCGGATCTAGTTGAATCCGTTCTCCGAGTACGTCCTCACCCATTTCGCCGATGACCGATCGGCCGTAGTACTCTGCTGCCAGGTGAGCCGCTTCATCAAACGTAGCAGCAACGAACGCTATGCGCTTTCCTTTGTAGTTGACGCCAAGAAAGTCGTCATCGTTGATTTCAGGCCCATACCAAACCGGAATCCGGTGGCCCCACCAGAGTTGGCGCGAGATGCACCACGGCTCGATATTCTCCATCCAATTATAATAGGTTCGGTCCCAGTTCTCGGGAACGAATTTGGTCTTACCACAACGCACCGCCTCAATCGCGGGTTTGGCGAGCGTTTCCGCATCCACGAACCACTGGTCGGTCAGCATCGGCTCAATGACGACACCGGAGCGATCGCCAAAGGGCTGCATAATTTTCTTGTTCTCGACGTAAGGGATGAGCGGCGCAGGCGTCTCTTCATCCTTATGCTTCGGATCAGCGACCATCACCGCATTACCCTCAGCAGAGATGTCCGCGACAACGGCCTTACGCGCCTCAAATCGCTCCAGCCCGCGATACTGGTCCGGGACCAGGTTCATCGCCGCGATCTTGGCTTCATCGAAATCCTCGTTGCCTTCTGCGATGCGCTGGGCGACGGCAGCGACAGCCGCATAGTCTTCGCCATCGGCGCGCATGAAGCCCTTCTCGTCCATCAGCGCATACATCGGAAT